>OLNO01003354.1_pt1 | contig 9812 bp, 9 predicted proteins | sample 1672861 | NCBI WGS metagenome assembly OLNO01 (sample SAMEA3136731, study PRJEB25190) | human gut metagenome | reverse complement strand
GACCGCGTGGGCTTCTGCAGAGATAGAGCCGAGCGACATGGCGCCGGTCGCAAAACGCTTCACAATTTCTTTGGCCGGTTCCACTTCTTCCAGCGGAATGGCCCTGGAAGGATCCACGTTGAATTCCATCAGGCCGCGCAACGTCATCTGGCGCTTGCTCTGGTCGTTGATGATTTCGGCGTATTCCTTGTAAGTCTGATAAGAGTTGCCGCGTGTGGCGTGCTGAAGTTTGGCAATTGCTTCAGGCGTCCACATATGTTCTTCACCGCGGGCTCTCCATTGATATTCGCCCAAGGTCGGAAGCAGTTTGTGACGATGGTTCTTATCGGCAAAGGCTTCCTTGTGCTGTTCAATAGCTTCGCGCATCACGTCAAAGATGCCCAAGCCGCCGACTTTGCAGCTGGTTCCGGGGAAGTAGCGATCGACGAACTCTTTATCCAAACCAAGTACTTCGAAGATCTGGGCGCCGCGGTAACTCATGTAAGTTGAGATACCCATCTTGCTCATAATCTTCTTGAAGGTTTTACCGATAGCGTGAATGTAGTTCTGCGTTGCTGTCTTTACATCGATCCCGCTTGGGTTGCCCGGCTTGTAGAGTTGTTCGATGGTTTCCAGTGCGAGATACGGATGAATTGCTTCGGCGCCGTAGGCAGCCAGAACGGCCATATGGTGCGTCTGAAACGCACTTCCGGTTTCGATGACAAGACCGGTATTCGTGCGGAGACCTGCCGCGATCAAGTGTTGGTGAATCGCACTGATAGCAAGCGGCATCGGGATTGCGACACGCTCTTCGCTCATCTTCCGATCCGTCAGGATCAGAATGTTGTAGCCGTCTTTAACGGCATCCACAGCCCGTGCACAAAGAGAAGCCAAACGAGCTTCTACACCTTCTTCGCCCCACGCAACACGATAAGTCGTGTCAATTTCATAGGAGCGGAACTTATCTCCGGTGTAGCGGTCGATGCGGCGCATCTTCGCCATTTCTTCCATACCGAGAATCGGCTGGGAGAGTTCCAGACGCAGCGGCGGGTTGACGTTGTTGATGTCGAGAAGATTCGGACGCGGACCCACGAAGGAAACCAGCGACATCACAAGCTGTTCGCGGATCGGGTCAATCGGAGGATTGGTCACCTGAGCAAACAGCTGACGGAAGTACTGATAGAACGGCTTGGCTCGGTGAGAGAGCATCGCAAGCGGTGTGTCGTTTCCCATGGAGCCGATTGCTTCTGCGCCTTTTCCGCCATCGGGCGCAGAACAAACTTAATGTCATCTTCGCCGTAGCCGAACGCTTCCTGACGTTTGATCAGAGGAACCGGATTATTGTTGGGCAGCGGAGGCGGAGCAACCACGTCAGAGAGATGAATGTTCAGGCGCTTTGTCCATTCCTTATAAGGATTGCTCAGAGCCAGGGTACGTTTGATTTCTTCGTCTTCAATGATGCGGCCCTGTTCGGTATCGATCATGAACATCTTGCCCGGCTGCAGACGCCATTTCTTTTTAATTTGACTCTGAGGAATCGGCAGTGTTCCTGCTTCAGAAGCCAGGATCACAATATCGTCGTTGGTCAGAATATAGCGACCCGGACGAAGACCGTTTCGGTCGAGTACGGCACCGATGCGCACACCGTCGGTAAATCCGACAGCTGCCGGACCGTCCCAAGGTTCCAGCATGGCTGCGTAGTATTCGTAGAAAGCGCGCTGAGCCGGATCCATCTGTCCTTTTGCCTGCTCCCAAGCTTCAGGAATGGTCAGCATCACGGCCTGAGCCAGCGGGTAGCCGCTCATGACCAGAAGTTCAAGCATGTTGTCTAAACAAGCCGTGTCGCTCTGACCTTCGTAGATGATCGGCAGCAGCTTCTTGACGTCATCTCCCAGGACGGCTGTTTCAACGGCACGTTCGCGGGCTCTTAACCAATTAAAGTTGCCTTTAACCGTATTGATTTCGCCGTTGTGCGCAATCATGCGGTACGGATGGGCAAGTTCCCAGCTCGGGAATGTGTTGGTCGAGAAACGCTGATGAACCAAAGCAATGGAGCTGACGACACGAGGATCATTGAGATCTTTGTAGTAGGCACCGACCTGATCTGCCAGCAAAAGACCTTTGTACACAATGGTCTTTGTCGACATTGAAGGCACGTAGAACTCTTTGCCGTGCTTTAATTTCAAAGCCTGAATTTTGTGACCGGCAAGCTTGCGAATGACGTACAGCTTGCGTTCAAGGGCGTTCGGCACCATGACGTCGGGACCGCGGCCGATGAAGATCTGACGAATAACCGGAGCGGTTTCCAAAACCGTCTTCGACATTCTGATAGTGGTGTCAACCGGAACGTCTCTCCAGCCTAAAACAACTTGGCCTTCGGCCTTCACGACGCGTTCCAATTCCTGTTCGCAGGCGCGCCGAGAAGCGTGCTCACGCGGCAGGAAAATCATGCCGACGCCGTAGTCGCCTGCGGGCGGCAGAAGGATGTTTTGTTTAGCCATTTCGGCGCGGAAGAAGGCATCCGGAATTTGAATCAAAATACCGGCGCCGTCGCCGCACAGCGGATCAGCACCGACCGCGCCGCGATGATCAAGATTTTTTAGAATTTGCAGCGCCTGCGTCACGATTTCGTGACTGGCCTGTCCTTTGACACTGGCGACGAAACCGACACCGCAAGCGTCATGCTCATAAGCGGGATCATAAAGTCCGTGCTCGGCAGCATCTTTCCTTTGGTCTGAGCGAGTGCTCATGGGGTTCTCCTGAATGGATTCTTTATTGAAGACTTGTTTGTTATAGAAGATTTAACTTCGCAAAATGCAAAGAAATATTTTTATGTGACACTAATTTATAAAAATTTTCTTTATTTATTTAATAAATTGGTGTCAGATTCAAGAGGGTTTATTGCGGACGCCTTGCGGGGGCGACCTCTTCCGCGCTGCGGCTCCATCCGTTCAGCCTCAACGCCTATAGACTCTAAGAACTTCTTGTCTGCGATCGGCCAGCCGCGTTTTACACAAGACATCAGCCTTTCCCCGAAAACTTTATCAGGACCGCGTTCAAAAAGATCCTTGTAATTTTTTTGCCGCTCAAACGGCGTATTGCCCAGTGCCCAATACTCGATGGAAGGCACCATGAAGTAATCGCTGCGGATGCCGGCGTGATGGAAGTAGCTGCTCCACGGATAAAACTGCGGCTCTCCGTAACCGTAAACGAACGGCAGCCATTCCATATAAATTGTCGCCGCCAAAAGCCTGCCTTTTCCCTGCAGAAGCGAAGACTCAAATCTGCCCTGCCAAATCTTGCCGTTTCGCGAAAACTCGTCATTGAAGTAATGGCTGTACAGACGGCTTAGCTGCTGCACGAACCGAGAGAGATCCTCCGCTTTTTCTCGCGGCGTCAGCAGCAGATGAATTTGGTCGGTAAAAACCGCAAAGGCCGAAATGTCAGTGCTGTACGCACGAGAGCCGTCTGAGAAGATCTGAAAGAGCTTCTCGATGTTCTTATCAAACGGAATCAAAGAGATTTCCGGCACACTTCTGAGGACAACATAGTGTGCCTGCGCAGCTGCAGACAATCGAGTCAAACGGGTCATGGGATTCGGGTCTTTTGGTTTTCTAACCTATCTTACCGAGCCAGAAGCGCTTTAACTCAATAAGCCGTTAAAAAACAGCTGCGCTTCCACGGCTTCTCCGGCTTCAATCCTTCGGCCCTGGGGATTCGGAATCGCCGCCGCTGCATCTCGAAAAGCCGACGAACGGCCGCTTCCCTTCTGTACGGGAAGTGCAATGACTCTGCCCTCGAACGGCGCCAACTGCACGCAAATGTCGCCGGCTTTGCCTTCGTAATCAAATCCCATGAATACTTTTTGACGTCTCACAAAGAAAGGATCCGTTCTGAAAGACTGCCAAATGACGGGGAGCACGACCCGCTGAACAATGTTGACGAACCCGAGCGGATTACCAGGAAGGCCGAATAGCCGATCAAGATAGCCGTTCTCTTCTATATCCCCGAACCCTACGATCGTCCGATCGTCAATTGCGACAAAACTAATGTGCTTTTCAAAGTCACGATTCCAGTCCTTTAGATTTCTGGACCTGGGCGCCCAAGCGTCCAATTGCTCCTTTGAATAATCCTTTGCATTTGCAGTGTGAACTGTAGAGTAAAAAAGTTCTGCAAGGTCAGCACAGTCAGAAGCTTGATATTTTCTAATAAGGAGCATTGATTGGGTTTTTTATGGTGGATTTGGACGGCGTGGCGACTCCCTAAACACGTACACTGTTGGAGAAAGGAAACCGGAGGGAGAACGGGAACTGGAGCGGGTGAGGGGAATCGAACCCCCGTCGTAAGCTTGGGAAGCTTCTGCTCTACCATTGAGCTACACCCGCATTCGATAGAGCAAGATTGTACTCGAAATTTCACAAATTATTTCAGGCTTCGAAAAGTTCTATTCACGTGCTTTCTCTCATATGGCGCCCACCGCTTATGTGCAAGAATTAAGCAAACTAACTTCAACATCAGATCTCATGTCCTCTATTGCTTTGGTTTATTTCTCTCCTACGGGAAACACTAAGAAAGCGGTTTCTTCGATCGGGGAGCTGCCGTGTGTCACTGTCAAGACCTTCGATATCACAGGCAACGTAGAAGTTCCGGAAACCGATCTCAGCGGTTTTGATTTTGTCGTTTTCGGGGCGCCGGTTTATGCAGGACGAATCCCAGCCTGCAGCGTAGATCGTTTTAAAAGGATGAAAGGAAGCGGTACTCCTTGTGCGTTAGTGCTTACTTACGGCAATCGGGCTTACGAAGATGCCCCAAGAGAGCTTGGTGACATTGCTGAGGCTAACGGCTTCAGGATCAAGGGAGTGGCTACAATGGCGTCCCAACATACTTATGGGCAGATCCAGTTAGGTCGTCCGAACAAAGACGACATTGCCGAGCTTCAGGAATTCTATTTTCATATGCTGGCCAAAGCTGAGGAGCCTGAGACAGTGATTCCTCCGGGAAATTATCCTTATAAGGTCGTTGAAACTAAAGCCAAATTTAAACCGACGACCAACGGTAATTGCTTGGCTTGCGGGATGTGTATCAGAGATTGTCCGGTCGGAGCGATCGAAGAAGATATCAAGACGGTAAACGACAACTGTATCGGTTGTATGCGCTGCGTTAAGAATTGTCCGATGAAAGCGAAGTCGGTTGTTGCAGATGCATTCTCAGATTTTGAAAAACTCCTCTCGGAACGCCTCAAGAACCGTAAAGAAAACGAATTCTTTGTGTGAGGATTGGCGTACCTCAAGCGGCTGAACTTAAGGCCAATTGAGAAGCAACTCGGAGAAAAAACAAACCCGGCGTATCGAGAAGAACGCCGGGTTTGAAATTGTTGGGGATCGGTTAGCGGTGAGAAACTCTTCTGACCATCCAATCGCCGAAGCTCTGCAGACTTTGGACGAAGACAATCAAAATGATGACAACAGCTGCCATGACTTCAGGCATGAAGCGCTGATATCCGTAACGAATACCCATGTCGCCTAAACCGCCGCCGCCAACGGCACCGGCCATAGCGGAGCTGCCGACCAAAGCAACAAAGGCGATGGTGAGGCCGGCAAGGATGCCGGGCATCGCTTCCGGAATAAGCACTTTGCAAATGATCTGAGTGTTCGTAGCGCCCATAGACTGAGCAGCTTCAATCAGGCCCTTGTCGACTTCACGCAGACTGGTTTCGACCAGACGAGCGATGAGCGGAGCAGCGGCAATCGTCAGGGGAACGATGGCAGCAACGGTACCGATGGAAGAGCCGACGATTAAGCGCGTAAACGGAATGATGGCAACCAACAGAATGATGAACGGCGTCGAACGCACGGCATTCACAACAGTGCCGATGATGCGGTTGACGTACGACTTGGGCATGATGCCTTTGGGAGACGTGACGAACAGGAAGACGCCCAAAGGAATACCGATCGCAGCGCCGAGTCCGCCGCTCACGCCGACCATTAGAATGGTTTCAAGGAAAGATTCCCAAAGAAGATTGATGATGTTAGATGACATTTGTGAGCTCCTCGACGCGAACGCCTCTTTCGGCGATGTAGTTCAATGCCTGACGGAAGTTTTCTGTGGTTCCTTCCATCACGATCGTGAGAGTTCCGTAACTTTCGCTTTGGATCTCATCCACCTGTCCTAAGAGGATGTTGAAGTCCAGATCGAATTTGGAGCAGGCGCGGGAGAGGACCGGTTCGGTCGTTGAGCTGCCGACGAACGTCAAACGAATGAGATGATTCTTGCGTTCGTTTTCGCCCGGTGTGTTCAGAACTTTCTTTACACGCTCGACCATGCTTGCCGGAATTGTGCGGGCAGCAAGAGCCGTGCCGAGCATCGCCTGAGTAACTTCGTTCTTCGGGTCGCGGAAGACCTCGAGCACGTCGCCTTCTTCGACAACGACGCCTTTATTCATCACGACGACGCGATTGCAGATCTGTTTCACTACGTCCATTTCGTGCGTGATCATGACGATCGTCAGACCGAGCTCCTTGTTAATCTTCTTGAGGAGCTGAAGCGTTGCCTGAGTGGTTTCCGGGTCAAGAGCAGAAGTGGCTTCGTCGGAAAGAAGAATCTTCGGATCGGAAGAAAGCGCACGAGCAATACCGACGCGCTGTTTCTGACCGCCGGAGAGCTGAGACGGATACTTGTTGACGTGTTCGCTTAAGCCGACAAGTTCAATCAGCGGCATTACTTTTTCGCGAATCTTATCCTTCGGCATTCCTGCAAGTTCCAGAGGAAGCGCAACATTGCCGTAGACGGTACGGGAGGAGAGCAGATTAAAGTGCTGGAAGATCATACCGATCGAGCGTCTTTCCTCACGCAGTTCGGATTCCGACATCTTGGTCAGATCCTTGCCGTCGACGATGACGGACCCGGAAGTCGGGCGGTTGAGAAGGTTGATGCAGCGAACCAGCGTGCTCTTACCGGCGCCGCTTCGGCCGATAATGCCGAAGATATCGCCGGGTTTGACGTGGACGTTTACATCCTTACAGGCAAAGAATTTTCCTTTACCGTCAGCAGTATCGTATTCCTGCGTTATGTGTTTTAACTCAATCATTTAATTTATATCCCAGGGCGAGGTTCTGACACCTCGAGGTCCTGCCCTTTCAGCAGGACAAATCATTTCTACGCGGACTTTGCAGTCAATGGGCACAAAGTAATGTCCACGGGAAATTATCCTTGATTCTTTTTAAAGAATTCTTATTTTTCGGAAAATATTTCATTAGTTTTGTTAAAAAGGAAAAGTTTCAGTCTTCGGATTTCTTCTCAGAGCCAGCGGGCCCGGCGCTTATACGTTTACGAAAGGTTAAACAGTTGTGCCCAAGAGCAAGAAAAAATTGTGTGCAGAAAAGGAGAACCGATGTGCTCTCGATCGGTATCCGAAGGAGAGACAGCATCGGTTCTGCTGAGGTTTCTTTATGGCCGGTACTTTTCGCCGACCCTTAAACTAAAGTGGTCTGAGCAGGTTATTTCGAAAGAATATGTTCGGCTGCGCGACGTCCGCTCCAAACACCATGAGGCGTGCCGGAGTCGTATGTAAGCTCGCCAACCGCATAGAGATTCGGAATTACCTTACCGTCTGCCTTGACGCACTGCATGAAGTCGTTGACGTCAACACCTCCTACGCTTACCTGTGTACCCGGAAGAATGGCCGAGGCATAGTAAGGAGGTGTAGAGAAGTCGGTCTTCATGTTGATGCTGCGGCCGAAATCTAGATCTTTGCCGTTGCGAACAAATTCCGCATAACGTTTGATCGTCTTTTCTAAGTTTTCCGGCGGAATGCCGATTTTTTGAGCGAGCTCAGGGATTGTTTGGGCTTCTACGAAATAGCCGCTCTTCAAGAAACTTTGAAGGCGTTTGGAGGCTTTCATAGACTTACCGTCAATGATGACGAAGCTCTTTCCTTCCGGCTGCTCCAGCATTGCTTGGGCCATCTTGGTGTAATCCGGCCAATAGTCATTGCAGAAGCGTTCTCCCTTCAAGTTGACCATGATGCCGCCTTCCAGTCGAGCAGCACTCATGGAAACGTTTTTTCCGCCCTGAGAGTGAATAGAAGGGTTAAGGCCGACTTCTCCGGCATTTTTGATGTTCACTCCGTACTTCTCTGCGAGGATGAGACCGTCACCGGTTGAGCCTACGGCAGTTGTGGTAGGCAAACCTTTCCACTGAGGAGCGTATTTGGAAATCAATTTTTGGTTCTGATTGAAACCGCCCGTTGCCAGAACTACGTTATCGGCAAATACCTTGTATTTTTCTTTGCCGTTTTCTACGACAACACCTACCGCTTTCCCATCTCTAATTATTAAGTCAAGAACTTTACTGTTCATCTTCACTGGGATAGAAAGTTCTTTGACTTTCGCGCTCAATACTTTCATAAGGCGCGTGCCGAGAGAGCTGCCGTCTGCAATGCCCATTTGGTAATCACTAACCGGGCGGGTCAGACCGGTGCCCAAACTATTCAGCCAGTCGATGGATTTCTGAGAATCAAACATTCTTTGAGTAGTACGCGGAAGCATTTCCGCATTTCGGCCGGTTTTAGCTGTTCTCTTGATGTAATCGGGTACAGACAGCTCCTTCCCGTTAGCTACCTGATCTTTTGTTCCTACAGAAACAAAGTACTGTGCAGCCAAGTTTGTAGTGCCGCCCATGAAAGGCATTTTTTCAAGAACGAGAACATTTTGTTTGTGTTCTTTGAGCAGGATTGCGGTGGTGAGACCGGAGATTCCGCTCCCAACAATGACTGTTCCGGTATGAAGATCTTCGAGGGCCACGGCATAACCGGGGATGAGGACGGAGGTTAGAACTGCAGCAAGAATCGTTTTACGCATGTGGTTTCTCCTTGGAAGTTACAGGGATATTCTTATTGAGGAGAGGGGGATTGAAAACTTAGAATAAATAGAACGAATCAATCGAAGAATTAGAACTATGAATATCAAGCAACTTCAAATTCTAGATGCCGTAGTGCGGTTCGGTTCCTACCGCAAAGCAGCGGCTCACCTGCGTTGTTCTCAATCGACAATCACATTTCAGCTAAAAAACTTAGAGAACTCTCTTGGCTGCTTTCTTTTTGAGAAAGCCGGCCGCCACATGGTGCTGACTCCTGCCGGAAGAACGGCCCTCAAAGAGGCACAGAAGATATTAGCCAGCCATTCGGTTCTGATGAACCTAAAAGGATCAAAATCTTCTCTTACCGGACGCCTCAAGGTCGGAGTGAACGAAACCCTCCTCGAATTCATGCTGATCGACGTGATCAAGGAATTTCGGCTTTTGGCGCCGGAAGTATTCTTTGAAGTAGAGATCCTTGATGCCTATAGATTGAGGTCGAAGGTAAAGGATTCGGAAGTAGATATTGGGATAACTTTTAATATGGGGGACTACCCGCCGCCCCTGATTCCGCTCCCCTTGACGGCTTGTCCTCTCGGGCTCTTCGCTTCACCGACCTTAGAGATCAGCGAAAGCTGTTTTTTTCTTCCAGGTTCAGTCCCGGAACTTTCTGTTATCGCTGCAAGCGTTAAGAGCGGCCCCTATGGATTCTTTAAACGGTTTTTAGACAGGAGAGGCATTCGACTAGGAAAAACAATGCAGGTTGGCAACATGCACATCGTTAAAGCACTTTTAGAGAGTGGATTGGGTGTTTCGTATATGCCAAAAGCCTGTGTTGAGAAAGAGCTAGCTGAAGGTTCTCTTGTCGAAGTACCGACAGGGCTCGGGAAAATCGACTTGGGACTTCTTCTTCTCAAAAATGCCACTGAGATTTTGCGTTTCTAGATCTTCATTATTTTAAAAATCCTCAATAAAACATA
>OLNO01003349.1_pt1 | contig 9825 bp, 7 predicted proteins | sample 1672861 | NCBI WGS metagenome assembly OLNO01 (sample SAMEA3136731, study PRJEB25190) | human gut metagenome | reverse complement strand
GAGGAGTTTCCGGAGATGCGGATGAAGCAGTAGAAGCTTTTATCAATGAAACACTGGAGTATAATCCGGATGTGAAATGTTCTCATCATGAGCACAGCCACGGGGAAGGACATACATGTGGCGAGCATGGATGTGGAAGCCATAGCTGTCATTAAGAAAAATAGCAAAAAATAATAATACAAAAGAATGTGTCAAGGTAATGGAGAAAGGCAACTGTTGACTTTTGCCTTTTAGCGTGTTAAAATCGAGAATGTAGAAAAACAAAGACGTTTTGCAGTCATTATTGCAAAGCGTCTTTTTATTTTATCAGCAGTGATAAAGAGTGTGCGGTAAACAGATAATACAGAAAAGGAAGAATGCTTTATGAAAGAATTGTTATTTTTGCTTGTATTGTTTGTTTCTAATGTTATTCAGGCTATCACAGGGTTTGCCGGTACGGTATTGGCGATGCCGCCTTCCGTTTATTTGCTTGGGCTGGATCATGCAAAGGTGGTTCTGAATGTTATGGCCTGGCTGTCCGGACTGATGATCGCAGTGACCGGATATCGACATATAAACTGGAAAGAATTGCTTAAGATGTCTGCGGTCATGTTGGTTGGAATGTTTGCAGGGATACAGATCTGCCGGATCGTGAAATCTGAAAATATTCTTCTGACAATATATGGAATCATAATCGTCGTAGTTGCATTAAAGAATCTGTGCATCCATACAGAGAAAAAACTTCCGGATCTCATTTTGTGGATAGTTCTGATCCTGGCAGGGATAATTCATGGTATGTTTGTATCAGGAGGGGCGTTACTTGTGATCTATGCAACACAGGTACTGAAAGAAAAAGAAGAATTTCGTGCGACAGTGGCCCCTGTATGGGTGGTGCTGAATTTTTTTCTGATGGTTACCCAGTTCAGGAGCGGCCTGGTTGGAACGGCAGATATTCGACTGATCTGTATCAGTATCCTGCCATTACTTATAGCTACATGGTTAGGTAAAAAGCTGGTATGTAAAGTATCTCAGAAGGTATTTCTGAATCTGACTTATATACTGCTTCTGATATCTGGAGTATCTTTGATCGTCTGATGCAGTTGATCACAGGAAGCTGCGGTGGAGAAAGGTGTATAAATATGGCAGTAACATTGCGTGAGATCATAAAACAGGTACAGCATCTGGAGATGAAGCTGGTAGCAGGTGAGACAGGACTAGATCATGAAGTGTCATGGACGCATATGGTAGACAGCGACACGATTTCTGCATTTCTGCAGGGACAGGAGCTTACTTTTACAACTGGATTAGGATTGAATGAAAATCTGACTCTTCTTCGTCTGGTAAAGGAAGTATGGCGAAACAAAGCCAGTGGAATCGTGATCAATATAGGGCCTTATATCAGTGAGATCGGACAGGATGTTATTGATTTTGCAAATGAAAAGGGATTCCCGGTATTTGAAGTACCGTGGAGGGTTCGAATGGCTGAAATCATGCGGATCATATGTTTTGCAATAACAAAAGAGCAGCAGAACGCAATTGAGGTTGCGACGGCACTGAACAATGCCTTTTTATGTCCGGCCCAGGAAGAACTGTATGTTTCGGCACTGATGAGAAAAGGGTATTTTACAGACAGTGCATATACGGTTGTGAATGTGTGTGTTCTGGAAGACAATGATCGTGTAACAGGAACAAGGCTAGAGCAGATTTTATCTAAATTGAGTAGTCATATCCGTTGTAATTATAATGGGATTTTGTGTTGTGCCCAGGATAAGCAGATCCTTCTGGTTTTGTGTGATTATTCTGATGAAGCATGCAGAAAAACTACAGAGAGGATTTTTCAGATACTATGCAGGATGGTATGTCAGAAGGAACAGATTTTTGTAAGTGTAAGTAAGCAGATTTCCGGGATCAGGCAGATTTATAAGAGCTATCAGTTTGCGGAAAAAATGTCTGATCTATTATGTGTCTGTCAGGTTCCGGGCGAGCAAAGCACAGATGGCGGAAAGATTATTTTTTACAAAGATCTTGGGATTTACAGGGTACTGCTCACACTTACAGATAAGGAAGCAATAAAAGAATATCTGGCAGATACAGTAGCTCCATTGTATGAATATGATGAGATGAACCACTCAGATCTGGTCAGAGTACTTCAGTGCTACCTGGCTAACGACTGTAGTGTCAAAAGTGCGTCACAGGAATTGATCGTACATCGAAATACAATTAATTATAAGCTTGGAAAGGCTGCTGAGATACTTGGAAAAAATCTTTCTGATTTTGATGTGCGTTTTCAACTGAGGCTGGGTTTCCTGTTATATCAGATGAATGAAATGTAAAAGGAAAATGCGGCAGCAGAATAATAACGATTGTGCTGCAGCACAAAAATAATTGGATAGATGTCTATTGCAGACAGCCAGTGTCGAGAGTAATATATGACTCAGATAAGACAAAGGCGTCTGGTTCACAAATGAATGTGGGCCGGGCGCTTTTCTTATTCTACAACAAATAATAAGTTTGTTTACCGCAAAAATGAACAATATTTAAAACTGAATTACAGATAAAGAGGAGGAAGTTATTATGAGTTTAACAGGAAAAGAAGTAGCACAGATGCACAAAGATTATGTGATGCAGTCATGGGCAAGATCAGGAGCAGATACTTTACCGGTAGAAAGAGCTGAGGGAATTTATTTTTACGATTATGATGGAAAAAAATATGCAGATATGGCTTCACTTCTGGTGTGTTCCAACCTCGGACATGAGCTGCCGGAGATCGTTGAAGCGATCAAGGAACAGGCTGATAAGATGTGCTTCATGGCACCGGCATATGCATCCGAGCCTAAGAGCATGCTGGCAAAAATGCTTGTAGAAGCAGCAGGAGCAGATACATACAAGAGAGTTTTCTTCACAAATGGTGGAGCAGAATCCAATGAGAATGCTATAAAAATGGCACGCATGGTAACCGGAAGAACCAAGATCTTTTCCTGCTACAGAAGCTATCATGGAGCTACACTTGGAGCATCCAATGCTTCCGGTGACTGGAGAAGATATGCAGCAGAGATCGGTGGTGCAAATGGATTCGTACACTTTATGAACCCTCAGATGTATCGTGACGGATATACAAAAGGAGTTGATGATGCAGAGGTAACGAAGAAATATCTGGATGCGCTGGATCTGCAGCTCAGATATGAAGGCCCCGGAAATGTGGCAGCGATCCTGATGGAGTCTATAGTAGGTGCAAACGGTGTCATTCTTCCTCCAGACGGATATATGGAAGGTGTTCGTGCACTTTGTGACAAATATGGAATCCTTCTGATCTGTGATGAGGTTATGGCAGGATTTTACCGTACAGGAAAAATGTTTGCATTTATGAATTTCGACATGAAACCGGATATCATTACATTTGCAAAAGGTGTTACCTGTGGTTATGTACAGCTGGGCGGATGTATTGTAAGTAAAAAGGTTGCGGAGTATTTTGAGGAAAATGTTCTTCAGTGCGGACTTACTTACAGTGGACATACACTTGCATGTGCGGCTGGTGTAGCAGCAATGAAATATTATAAAGAACACGACATCGAGGGCCATGTAGCTGAGATGCACGAGATCGTTGCTACGTTTATGGATGAGATGGTAAAGAAGCATAAATGTATTGGTGAAGCAAGATGTATCGGTTTGTTCGGTGCACTTGAAGTAGTCAAGAATAAAGAAACCAGAGAACCGATGCAGGAATACGGCGTACCCGAACCGGTAATGCCGTGGATATTTGCAGAATTAAAGAAACGTGGCTTTGCAACCTTTGGACGTGAGAACTTTATTGAAATCTGTCCGCCACTGATCATCACGAAAGAGGAGCTGGAAGAGTATCTCCCGATCCTTGATGAAGTGCTTACAATGGTCGATGAAAAATTTTGTGACTGATAAAGCAGGAGGTAGCCTATGAATTGGGATTATCTACAGCCGGTAAAAATTCATTTCGGCAAAGGCAGAGTAAAAGAAATCAAAGAAATAGCCAGAGAGCTTGGCTGCGAAAGAGGCCTTCTGGTGGCAGGACCGTTTTTCTTTAAAAGCGGTCTTGCCGAAAAGGTCATAAAAGAGTCAGAAGGAATGATCGTTGCTTCTTTTGGAGATGTTTCTCCAAACCCGGACGTTGTAGAGGTAGATGCCTGTGCGGAAGTGATCCGGCAGAAAAATATCGGATTTGTGGTAGCACTGGGTGGAGGCAGTCCCATGGATTGTGCCAAAGCAGCTGCCAGTGTAGCTCTGACTTCGGATTCCATCCGTAAGTATCATGGAACCGGAGTAGCAATGCCGGAGAAACATCTTCCACTGATCGCAGTTCCTACGACTGCAGGAACAGGAAGTGAAGTGACCTGTGTATCAGTTCTTTCGGATCATGCAAATGGAAAAAAAGCGCCGATCGTATCAGAGGGATTTTATCCGGCAGCAGCTATCATTGATCCGGAACTTACTTATACAATGCCACCCCAGGTTACGGCAGGAACAGGAATTGATGTTCTTTCCCATGAGATCGAAGGCTATTGGAGCAAAGGTCATCAGCCGATCTGTGATGTACTTGCGATGCATGCAGCAGAACTGGTATTTAAATATGTTTACAGAGCATACAGGAAGCCCGATGATGAGAAAGCAAGGGAGAAAATGTGCGAAGCATCTTTGATCGCAGGATTGGCGTTTACTTTACCGAAAACCACTTCGTCCCATGCGTGTTCATTTCCATTGACCAATATTTATCACATCCCGCATGGCGAGGCGTGTGGCCTGACCCTGGATTATTTTATAAGAATCAATGCAAAAGGCGAAGGTGGTGAACGTGTAGAGGAATTTGCCAGAAGGATTGGATTCAAAGATGCAGAAGAGATGGCGGATGCAGTTCTTGAATTAAAGAAAAAAATGGGATTGCGGTGTGATCTGAAGGATCTGGAGCTTGATGATAATCAGATTGCGGAGCTGGTTCACATCAGCAGACACCCGAACCTTTATAACAATCCGGTAGAGATCACAGACGAGATGCTGGATGAGATGTATCGATATCTGGCCGGAAAGTGAAAGATTTTGATTGAATATTGAAAAAAATAATGATAATATAGAGAGACGATGGAGTCCGGATACTTTGGTATCTGGGCTCTTTTTGTATTTATGGATGGGAGATGAAGGATTATGAAACTGATCACAGCAATCGTAAGACCTGAGAAAGTGATGGACGTCATCAAAGCACTGGAGCAGGAAGGATATTTTGCTTTTTCAAAATGGGCAATTTCAGGAAGAGGTAAGGAAAAAGGAATTCAGGTAGGGGATGTCCTTTATCAGGAAATGGCAAAAAACATGCTGTATATTACTGTTGGGGACAAAGAATATTATCATTAACAGTGCAAAGAGTGGGCAGTATGGACATTATGGTGATGGAAAAATTTTTGTTTCCGATATCAGTGAGGCATATACGATCAGTGAAGAAACCAGAGAAGATGATGATGAATGATATGATTGATGAAGCAGGAGGATATATATGGGTGAAAGAAATAAAAGAACAAAATTAAAAAAATCCATGGGACCTGGTTCGATCTGGGCAGTTGCAGTCGGTTCCATCATTGGATGGGGATGTTTTATACAGGGTGGTCTCTGGACAGAACGTGCAGGTGGACCGCTCCCGCTGTTTCTGGGATTTCTGGCAGGCGGTCTTTTAATGATCGTGGTAGGCTACAGCTATTCTTATATGATCGCAAAATTCCCGGTAGCGGGTGGTGAATTTGCCTATGCATATAAAGGCTTTGGAAGAACTGCTTCGTACATATGCGGATGGATGCTGTCGCTTGGATATCTGTCTATTGTAGCTTTGAATGCAACGGCACTTCCGGTATTGGCATCCTATATTTTTCCTGGAGTCTTTAACAGAGGTTACCTGTATACAATTGCAGGATATGATGTATATATGGGTGAAGTCGGATTATCCCTGTTCTTTATCATACTTTTCGGGATCATGAATTACAAAGGTGCGAAATCTGTAGGAAATCTTCAGCTTGCGATGGTCCTTATCATGTGTGCAGCGGTTGTTGTATCAGTCATTGGTGTGATCGCAACAGGACATTTTGATGCTTCAAATCTGCAGCCGGCATACGGAGCCGAAGGCAAGTCTCTTGGAAGCGGTTTTGTATCTATCCTGGCATTGGCTCCGTTCCTTTATGTAGGATTTGACTGTATTCCACAGGCGGCAGAAGAATATGATTTTCCACCACAGAAGTGCAAAATGCTGATCATTTCAGCATTGATCGTAGGTGCTTTGATCTATGGTGCAATGGCACTGGTGACAGATTGTGTTGTTCCCTGGCAGCAGGTTCTGACTATGACAGATGCGAATGGAACTCTTGTAAAATGGCATACAGGTGCAGTTCTTGATCTTGCAATGGGAAAAATTGGTGTGTGCTTTGTGGCACTGGCAGTGTGCATGGGGATTTTTACCGGTATGAACGGATTCTTTATGACATCCAGCCGTCTTTTATTTGGTATGGCAAGAGCAAAAATGCTTCCGTCAGCTTTTGAAAAGGTTCATCCGGAGCATAAAACTCCGTCCATATGTGTTGGGTTTACCATGATCATCTGCTGTATCTGCCCATTTTTCGGCAGAGAAGTGATCGGCTGGGTTGTAGATATGTGTTTCGTAGGTACTGCGTTCGGATATTTCTTTACCTGTGCAGGTGCTTATATTCTTCTGAAAAAATATGGCGATGATACAGATACAAATAAAATCCATCCGGCAGTAGCAATGGGCGGCTGTGTGATCTCTGTTGTAATATTGCTGCTTCTGATCGTGCCCGGTTCTCCTGCATTCATGGCTCCACAGTCCTTTGCAGCACTGATCGTGTGGGTGTTGATGGGAGTTACCTTCTATTTTGTTTCAAAGAAAAATTTTGCGAAAGTCACTAAGAGAGAAATGGATTATCTGATTCTTGGAAATGTGCAGGTAGTTCGAGGACTGAGAAAAGGAAAAGATCAGGGAAGAGTTGTACAGGGAAATATTGTGGCTGATCAGAGTAATAAATCTTAAAAGGTAATAAAACGGCTGCAGGCCTATAATACTTTCAGGGTAACAGAAAAACTTCCATTCAAAAAATGGGAGTTTTTCTGTTACCGGAGTATCATATTTGAAAGGTGTGATTTATAAAGTATCTTGACAGAGGTACCGATCCTGTTATACTATTAAAACTGATAAAGGGGAGTAACCTACGTTTGGAAATCTGCGTTTGCAGTGTCGTCAGTACGGTGGAAACATCCGGCGCTGCAGGGAAATGGTGAGACTTTTATTGCATTTTTTGTTGTGCAATAAGGGTTTCTTTTTTTATATCCTTTTATCAAAAAAATCCTTTATTGCATAAAAAAATTACAGTTGGTGAATATTTGCAAAAAAGGAGGCAAAGGTAATGAAAGAAATTTATCAGCAGACAGCAGAAGAAGTTCTCGAGCGTGTGGAAAGCAGGGAATCAGGGCTTACCGATGAACAGGTCAGACGGTCCAGAGAGAAGTGCGGATGGAATGAGCTTGCAGAAGGAAAGAAAAAAAGTATTTTGCAGATCTTCTTTGAACAGTATAAGGATTTTCTGGTGCTGATCCTGATCGCATCGGCAGTGATATCCGGTATGCTTGGAGATGTGGAAAGTGCAGCAGTTATCGTGATCGTTATTACGATCAATGCGATTTTGGGAACTGTGCAGACAGTAAAGGCTGAGCAGTCCCTGCAGAGCTTAAAGAAGCTTTCCGGACCGGAGGCAAAGGTATTACGTGATGGTGTGGCGGTACAGCTCCCGGCAAGAGAACTGGTTGTAGGAGATGTGATCCTTCTTGAAGCAGGTGATATGATCCCGGCCGATGGAAGATTGATTGAAAATGCAAGCCTTAAGGTCGATGAAAGTGCCCTTACCGGAGAAAGTCTTGCGGTTGAAAAGAGTAGGGACATTATTTTGGAGGAAGCACCGCTTGGTGATCGGACAAATATGCTGTTTTCCGGAAGCTTTGTCACATATGGGCGTGGCAGAGCGGTTGTAACGAATGTAGGAATGCAGACAGAGGTTGGAAAGATTGCGGGACTTCTGAAATCGACTTCGGAAAAACAGACGCCACTTCAGGCGAATCTGGATGATTTTGGAAAGAAGCTTTCCATTCTGATCCTGATATTTTGCGGAATTCTGTTTGCGATCAGTGTATTCCGCGGTGAGAAGATCAGCAGTGCATTTATGTTTGCAGTAGCACTTGCAGTCGCAGCGATTCCGGAAGCTTTAAGCTCCATCGTGACGATCGTCCTTTCTTTCGGAACACAGAAGATGGCAAAGGAGCACGCGATCATTCGTAAGCTCCAGGCTGTGGAAGGTCTTGGAAGCGTTTCTGTTATCTGTTCGGATAAGACCGGAACACTCACACAGAACAAAATGACAGTAGAAGATTATTATATTGATGGAAAAAGAATCACAGCAGATGCAATTGATGTAGCAGATCCGGCGCAGAGATGTCTTTTGGACTACAGCATTTTATGTAATGATTCAACAAATGAAAATGGAGTGGAGATCGGAGATCCGACGGAAACGGCATTGATCAATCTGGGCAGCCGGTACGGAATCGAGGCTGCTGGTGTAAGAAAGCTTTATCCAAGGGAAGGAGAGCTTCCCTTTGACAGTGACCGTAAGATGATGTCAACACTTCACAGAATTGATGATGAAAACCGGATGATCGTAAAAGGTGCGGTTGACCGGCTTCTGGAGCTGACAGACAGGATCTGGACAAAGGACGGAGTTCGGGAAATCACAGAAGCAGATAAAGAAAAGATCCGGCGCCAGAATCAGGAATTTTCAATGGAAGGGTTACGGGTACTGGCATTTACCTATCGTGAAATTCCGGAGAAGCATGTATTGACGATAGAAGATGAGAACCATCTGGTATTTCTTGGCCTGATCGCTATGATGGATCCGCCGAGGGAAGAATCAAAGGCTGCAGTTGCAGAATGCATAAAAGCGGGGATTCGGCCGGTCATGATCACGGGAGATCATAAGATCACAGCAGCGGCAATCGCAAAAAGGATCGGGATCCTACATGATCTGTCAGAGGCCTGCGAAGGTGCTGATATTGAAAATATGAGTGATGAGCAGCTGAAGGAGTTTGTCCCGAATATTTCTGTGTATGCAAGAGTGTCACCGGAGCACAAGATCCGTATTGTCCGTGCATGGCAGGAGAAGGGGATGATCGTGGCAATGACCGGAGACGGTGTGAATGATGCTCCGGCATTGAAGCAGGCAGATATTGGTGTTGCAATGGGAGTGACCGGAACCGAGGTCGCAAAGGATGCCGCAGCAATGGTGCTTACAGATGATAATTTTGCAACAATTGTAAAAGCAGTGGAAAACGGACGAAATTTATATCAGAATATCAAGTATGCGATCCAGTTTCTTCTGTCAGGAAACTTTGGTGCGATCCTGGCAGTTCTTTGTGCATCCCTTGCAGGACTTCCGGTTCCCTTTGCACCGGTACATCTGCTGTTTATCAATCTTTTGACAGACAGCCTTCCGGCGATTGCATTAGGCGTGGAGCCGCACAGCAGTGAGGTGATGAATGAGAAACCAAGATCAGCAGACGAGTCAATACTGACAAAGGATTTTCTTGGTAAAATCGGTCTGGAAGGACTGGTGATCGGTATGATGACGATGATAGGATTTTTGACAGGATATCATCAGAATGGTGCACTGCTTGGCAGTACTTATGCCTTCGGAACACTTTGTCTGGCACGTCTGTTCCATGGATTCAACTGCAAATCGGATCATCCGGTTATCTTTACAAAACGTTTCTTTAATAATAAAT
>OLNO01003335.1_pt1 | contig 9852 bp, 4 predicted proteins | sample 1672861 | NCBI WGS metagenome assembly OLNO01 (sample SAMEA3136731, study PRJEB25190) | human gut metagenome | reverse complement strand
ACAACATTTCCGGGCAGGAAACATTTGAGAGAGAATGCTCTCCTCTGCTTCAGATCCGAGATGCTTATCCGAAAATGATTATTGCCAGAACCAAACATCCAAAATATAGCTATGAAGGAATCGAAATCCATGATATAGCCGATTGGCTGCTACAAGAATAAACAAGGCGAAATATCTCCGTCATTCTCTTTTGAAATGATGGAGATATTTTTATGTTGATGGAGATTCAGGGCCAGGAAACTGTGTCAGATTGCAAAAATCCTTTCCGAACTTTTTACATAGCAGTCATGCACTTCGGTGTGTGGCTGCTTATTTGCATCTATGCTATCAAAATCAAACAAAAATGATCTGCATAGCAGTTTGCTATGCAGCGTGTCTCATCCTTTGGGATGATTTACATTTCGAAACAGACTCGTATAATATAATTCGAGACAGATTACGAAAGACTTATGGCAATCTCGCTCTGTATCAAAGGGAGGAAAGAAATGACCAAAAATATTATCATAAAGACCTCCGTTCAGAAACGGTTTGACAGCTTCATGGCGCATGGCAGAGTCCTTTTTTTCAGCGCACCCTGCGGCTTTGGAAAGACAGTACTGGCGGACGCACTGCTGCGCGGTCGGAACGTGCTGCGGCAAAGTGCAGCAGACCCAGACTGCGCAATCCCACCGTCAGCGCAGGATTGGGACATTCTGCTGATTGACGATCTTCAGTTCATGCAGGAGGAAGCCGGGCAGCAGGCTCTTTGCGAACTGATTCGCTCAAGTCCGGAGCGCCGTTTTGTGCTGCTCTCGCGCGGTGTGCCGCCCGGCTGCCTGACGGCGTTTCAGTATACGGGGCTGATGACAGTGCTGGAGGCCGACGACCTGCTTTTTGATGAGGGCGATGTGCGGCGGCTGTTTCAGCTTTCGGGAGTAAACGTAACAGATAGCGAGATTGATGGAATTTTGAAAGAATCCGTGGGCTATCCGTTGGGTGTGGCCATCACGGCGCGGTGCATGTCCCCGGACAAGCCGTGGACGCCGGAGCTGGTGGCGCGGGTGTTCTACGAGGTGTTCCTCTACTTTGAGACCGCCATCTACCGGCGCTTTGACCTGCCGGTGCGGCGCTTCTTGTTGGAGCTAGCCCCCTTTGAAAGTTTTGACCTGGAAATGGCGCGGATGGTCAGCGGTGATCCCCGTGCCGGCGAACGGCTGGACTGGATTTTTCGATACACTACTATGCTGCGCTACGACGACTGCCAGCGCTTCCACTTCTGGTCGGGTTTCCGGGCTTTTCTCCTTTGGGAGATGGAACGGGAGTATACCGAGGAAAAGCGCAAAGCGCTCATCGGCCGGGGCGGGCTGTACTATGAGCTGAAGGAAGACTACGCCCACGCCCTAGAATGCTACACCAGCGGCGGTGACCATTCCAAGGTTTCCGAGCTGCTAGTGCGTAATGCAGAACTTCACCCCGGCATGGGGCACTATGCCGAGATGGAAAAATACTACCGCAGCCTGCCGGAGGCGGAAATTCTCGCATCCCCCTCTCTGATGCAGGGCATGAGCATGCTCTGCGCGCTGGTCATGGATTACGAAGGCTCGGAGCGCTGGTATGGCGAACTGCAAAAGTTTGTCGAACACTGCGGCAGGCAGGACGCCGCCGGAAAGCAGGCGCGCGGCCGCCTTGCATGGCTGGACATCTCCCTGCCCCAGCGGGGCGTGAAGGGTCTGACGGAAACCATCCCCGCCGTGTTCCGGCTTCTGACGAACAAAGAGGTGGCGCTGCCGTCCTTCTCCGTCACGAGCGCGCTGCCGAGCATCATGAACGGTGGCAAGGACTTTTCCGAATGGAGCAAAAAGGACGACCTGCTCTACAAAACCCTCCGTCTCCCCGTGGAGGCAGTACTGGGGCGGGACAGTGTGTGTCTTGCCGACTGCGCCATTGCCGAGAGCAAGTTTGAAAAGGGCGAGGACGTCGCCGGCCGGATGCTGTCCCTTCTCCCGCAGATGAACGAGGTCCGCAACCACGGCACGTCGGACATGGAGTTCGCCGTCAGCGGATTGCTGGCCCGCAGCCAGCTGGCAAACGGGCAGCCCACCGACGCGCGGCGCACCATCGAGGTGCTCCATGAATGCTTTGTCGAGCGCGGTTTGACTCGCTTTCTGCCCAATATGGACGCCATGCTCTGCCGTATTGACATGCACACCGGCGACCTTGATGCGGCGGATGCGTGGTACCGGGAAAAAGCCCCTTGCGAACCAACGCACCTGAATGTCATGCGGCGCTACCAGTATCTCACGCAGGCAATGGTGGAAATTATGCAGAACCGCCCGGACGCCGCTTTGCTGACGCTCTCACCCATGGAGCCGTACATTCAAAACTGCGCCCGCATCATCGACGGCATTCACCTGAATGTCCTGACTGCCATCGCCCTGCGCCGCAAGAAGGATGAGCGGTGGCGCGAGCGATTGACGGCGGCGCTGGGCGCGGCGGCAGAGTACCGATTCATCCGCACCGTCAGCGTATACGGCACGGCAGTGCTGCCGCTGCTGGGGGCACTGGAATGGGATGGCGACAAAAAGTGGTATAAGCAGTTAATGGCGGCGGTGCGGATGCAGGCGGCGTTCTACCCGCATTTCCTCGAACCCCGCCTTGCCCCCGGCGAGGAGCTGACGCCCACGGAGCTACAAATTCTGCATCTCATCTGCGCGGACAAGTCCAACGCCGAGATTGCGCAGATCATGGACGTGAAGCTGCCCACGGTGAAGACCCACGTCAGCCACATTCTCGACAAGCTGGACGTGAAGCGCCGGGCGGAAGCCAGGACAGCCGCAAAAAAGCTGTGGCTCATTCCGGATGATCTATAAAAGCTGAGCCTGTGCTTGAACGGGCTGAATATAAACCTTATACATATATCCTAAAGGAGAATCTTATGAAAAAACGAGTATTGAGTATGTTCATGGCGCTGGCGCTGTGTCTGACGCTCCTGCCCGCACCCGTGCGAGCGGCGGAGGATACGCCGGAGAGCGGCGCCATCGTGCAGCAGGAGCGGCAGGAGGAAATTTCGCCCGCCGTATCCGAACAGGCTGGAACGAATGAGGAAGAGAACGGTTCAGAGGGTGACCCGCAAAATACCGGTACCCCTGACGCCGGTGGCGCTGAGGACAGTAAAGCAGATGCGCCGGAGAGCGGCGAGGATGAAAACGCCGGGAACAATGCGGACGCGGCGGTATCCGCTGTGCAGACGATGATCGATGCGCTGCCCATCGTGAGTGAGTTGGACGGCATGACCGCCGACGAGCTGGACGCAGCTTATGACGACATTCAGGCGGCGTATGATGCTTATGAAGCACTGAACGCAGAGCAGCAGGCGCAGATCACCGGCGCAGACTTCGAGGCGCTGCTCGGCTGGTTCAACAGCCAGACCGCGCTGTTGGCGGACGCACAGTCCGGCGAGCATACCCACTGTGTCTGCGGCAAGGACAGCGGTACAACGGTCATACCCATAACAACAGCACAGCATGGACGGCAGCCGATTCCCTGCCTAATTCTGCGGGCAGCTATTATCTGACGCGGTCTGTGTCGGGGAGCTGGGCTGTGCCAGAAGGCGAGGTCAACCTCTGCCTGAACGGGCAGACGATCAACGGCAAAATCACCATCGGCAGCGGCGCGACGCTGACGCTGACCGACTGCATCGGCAGCGGCAGGGTTCAAGGCGAAGTGACCGTCAACGGCGGCAAATTTGAACTGTACAGCGGCACGATCACCGGCGGCGTGCAGGTCGGTATAAAGGGCAGCGCCTATCAGACCGGCTCGTCCTTTACCATGTATGGTGGAGAGATTACCGGTAATAAAGCAGGCAGCGGCGGCGGTGTGTTCCTTGTCGGCACGACGAATCAGACCGACCCGCCAAGATTCACCATGCATGGCGGAACCATTTCCGATAACACTGCGGGTGCGTCTGACGGCGGTGGCGGCGTATATGTGGGTGAGAAGTGCAGCTTCACCATGGACGGCGGAGCCATCACCGGCAACAAGGCGACCGCCGGCAACGGCGGCGGGATCTATATCCACTTTAACGCCGGCACAGTTTCGATCTCCAACGCCACGATCACCGGCAACAAGGCGTCCGCCACGGGGAATACAAGTTATGGCCACGGGGGCGGCATTTATTCGGAGAGAGGGGTAACCGTCGAGAATGTGACGATCACCGGAAACAACAGTACCTTTGAGGGCGGCGGCATCTATGGAAAGGGCGCTATTACCCTCACCGATGCTACCGTTACCGACAACTCTCAATATGACGTTTACTACGACGGAAGGGAAAGCAACACTCCTGAGCTCACTATTTCCGGCTCGGTGAAGGCCGGTTATTACGCCAATGAAGCTTGGAAGCTGCCCATTCTTGTATCAGGCGCATTGAGAGAGGATTCGGTCATCCGTGTGGGCGTGCGTGAAGGCATAAATCTTGGGGCCATCGCCGAACCGGCAAGCGGCGTGACGCTCAGCGCCGAGAACTTCAAGGCGGACGCCGCCGACTGCGTGACCAGCCTGGGCGATGACGGCAAGGTCTATCTTGTGCCCTGCACGCACGAGATGGACGATACCGGCTACACCTGCAAGAAGTGCCATACGCAATTCGACGCGCGCGTGGGCGATAGCGCCTATTATCAGACGCTGACGAAGGCGTTTGATGCAGCCAGAGGCAACACCGTGACGCTGCTGCGGGATGTGACACTCGCAGGAAATTGCTCTTCTTCTTACACCTACTCAGCGACGCTGGATCTGAATGGCAAAACTGTCAGCAGCGAGCGTTATTACATTAGCGTCGGAGGTGGGAACAAACCCAGGACTCTGACGGTCAAGGATTCCGGAACAGGCGGCGGAACGCAGGCGCTCGATGTCACGTTTTACGTTTCCTCCAACGGAACGCTTGCAGTCGGCGACTCCTACACCGGCAAGATTTCGCGCGTGGAGCTGCAGGCCGGCGGCGCATTGGAGCGCTTTGGCGGCGAAATCGGCGAGTTGGTATTAAGCAATGCTGCGGCTGGCTCCACAAGTACGGGCTACAATCTGAAGCTGTGGAATGGCAATACAAACGCCTGCACCATCGGCAAGATCACGGACAGCACGAAGAGCAAGAGCCTCACCGTTCAAGACCTGCTGAAAACCAACCATGCAAAGTGCGAGCTGTACGGCGAAAAGGACGGTACATGGAGCATCGTTGATAAGAGCGCTAAAATTGTGGACTTGACCGGCTATACAACGTACAAGGTGCAGTTCCCGGAGTGCGTCCATCAGTGCGCCGATGACAGCAACCCCGTGTGCTCTGTGTGCCACAAGGACCTGTATACGAAAATTACCGCCCAGAGCACCGACGGCACGACCAAGACTGCCTACTTCACGGAAGACAGTGCGCTGGAACACGGCTATGTAGAGGCCATCCAGACCTTGAACGGCTGGAGCAATGAGGGCTGCACCGAGCCGACGCTGACCCTGCTGCGGGATATGTATGCTTTCGGCACCTCCATGCCGCTGACCGGCACGCTGACGCTGAAGGGCGGAACGCACACCGCCAAGAATGTGACGGTCGCTAAAAACGCGGACGTGACCTTTGCCAGCGGCAGCTATAAAGGTGCGACCATCGACGGCACGGCGACGGTGAAGGAGGGCGTCACATTTACCGACGCCTCCGTCGAGGTGAACGGTACGCTGAACGCCAAGGGCGGTACCTTCACTGGTAATGTCAAATTCAACGGCAGCAGCATCGCGAACATCAGCGGCGGCAGCTTTAATAATGAAAAGAAATATGGCGGCGTTACGTTTGACTACAATGTCACGGGGACGATCACCGGCGGCACGTTTACCTTCGCGGATTTTTACACCACCAAAGTCAAGCTCTCCGGCGGCACATTTACGATGATCAAAACCAACGGCGACCGCAAACTCGCCGACCTGCTGGCGGAGGGCGCGGCGTATTACGGAGCAAGTGATAATCAGGCTGTGACCAATGATAGAGTGAATACGCTGGAAAATGTCAAGGTCGTGTCGCATACGCACAACGGCGGCACGGACGGCAAGGGCATTTGCAGTGTCTGTAAGAAGCAGATGGCGGCGTCGCTGACCATCGGCGACAAGACGAGCTGGTACACGGCCTTTGCCACTGCCATTGAGGCGGCGAACGCGGCGGACGGTGCAAAGACCATCACGCTGTATCAGAATGTGGATGACACTGTCAACGGGAAGCGGACCACCTATGAGCTGACCCGCGGGCCGGTGACGCTGGCGACCGGCGGGAAAACGGTCGATGGTGTGGACCTCATCGCCAAGGGCATTTCTCTGACGGTCACGGGCAGCAACGGAGGCTTCTATGTGACGGTGGACGGCAAAGACGCGGAATTGACCGTCAAGGACAAGGATACGAAGCTCGCCATTGTCACGGCGAAGAACGGCGGAAAGCTTTCGCTGAGCAACGGCACCTTCAGCCGTGTGGCTGTAAAGGACGACGGCAGCAGCGCCAGCCTCAGCGGCGGCAGCTACGGCGCGATCACGAGCGATGCCGGCTATGTCAAGCCCTACGCGCTGCTGGCGAAGGGGTACGCTTACAAAAAAACAACGGATAATGAATGGCTCCCCAACGCCAATTCAATCCCGTCAAAAGTCACCGTTGAAAAAGCCCCCTTCGCGGTCGAAAAGATCTATCCGAATAGCGATACGAACTACACCGGAAGCTCGGCGTTTGCGACGGACGGCAATATCACGCTGACTGCGGTAATCGCGTCCGAGCCCGAAACGGAGAACGTCACCTACTACTACTGGTGGGAGCTGTTTAACGAATCAGAAAACGACTGGACCACGAGTTTCAAAAAAGTTAATACTGCAACGCATACCGGCGAGAAGAGCAAGACGCTCACAATCTCCGGGCTGCCCGTAGACAAGAGCTATCAGTACCACATTTACGTCCAGTGCAGCAACGGCTACAATTGCTACAGCGAGCCGTTCACCGTGACCCAGCATCAGCATAGCTGGACGTACACGGCAAGCGGCGCGACCATCACCGCGAAGTGTACGGCAGAGGGCTGCTATCTGACCGACGGAAACGGCGGCAGCGTGACCATTGCGGCCCCCGCCGAGCTGACCTACAGCGGGGAAGGCAAACCCGCCACGGTGACTGCAAGCAGCGATTGGCAGGGTCCGGCGGCGAGTGGGATCACCATCAGCTACATAAAGACGGGCACGTATGGTCAACAGATGTTGGAAAACGGCGCGCTCCCCACCGACGCGGGCGAGTACACCGCCAGCATCACGGTGGGCGAGGGTAACAAGGCTGCCACTGCCAGCGTGGAGTATACCATTCAGAAGGCTAATCCGGTGGTGACCGAATGGCCGACGCTTTCTGCATCGGTTTATGTCAACAGTGAAGCGACCCTCACCGGCGGCAGCGGCGAAGGCACCTTCGCTTTCAAGGCAGGTGCTGCGAAATCTTGGGACAGCGCAGGCAGCAAGACCACCACGATTGTGTTTACTCCCACAGATACCAATAATTACAAGGAGCTGACTCAGGACTATAACGTAACGGTTGTCAAGCGTACGGTAAAGAGCTGCCATACGCTGACTGGCATTACGGACAAGCCCTACGGAACGGCGCTGGAAGAGCTGGGACTACCCGAAACCGTGACGATCACCACGGAGGACGGCAAAACATTTGATAAGATCCCCGTCACATGGAGCGGTTATAATCCGAATACGCTGGAGGAGCAGACGCTCACCGGAACATTAGATCTTACTTCGATTGCTAACGAGGTGGAGCAGCCCGGCATGCCTGTGACGGCGCAGATCAAGGTCAAACTCACGCAGAAGAACTTCAGCGGCATTTCGCCTGAGGCTTATGATGGTGTGTATGACGGTAAGGCGCACGGAATCACCCTCACCGGCGTGCCCAGTGGCGCAACCGTAAAATACGGCGAAAGCGCAGATAGCTGCACACAGGACAGCCTGACCTACACCAACTTCACGAATGGTCCAAAGATCGTATTTTATAAGGTCTCCCAGTTCGGCTATGCGGATGCTTCCGGCTCCGCCTGGGTAAATATTACCAAACGCCCACTCACCGTTTCCAGCATCACGGAAAATAAGACCTATGCGTATGCTTCCGGTTCAGACGGTAAGGCAATCGGTGTGAATATTGCAGGAAAGCTTCCGACGGATAGGGGAACTACAGCATATGCGGTTGCAAAGACAGATACAGAGAAGCTTTTAAGTGAGGTAACAGTCGATACAGCCGGAAATCTGACCTATAAAGTAAATCAGGTAGATGCGTCCAAGGTTGGAAAGACAGCAATTATCACGGTAACAGCTTCGATGGAGAACTATGCGAATGCTGGATACACGCTGACGATTAGTATTACAGATAAGAAGACGGTAGAGATTAAGAGCGGAAACACCGTATCTGTAGATGGAAGCAATGCGCTGACCTATGGGAAAAGGTTTCAAAGCTGACACTTGGAAATACCGTTTTTGTGGAAGCCGGTACAGATGATGTGATAGAAGGTATTCTTTCATGGAGCAATCCGGACGAGATACCGGCAGCCGGAACCACACAGGCGGGCTGGGTATTCAAGCCGGCAGACAGTACGTATTACGCGGAACTTACCGGAACAGCAGCCATCACAGTAGCCAAGGCAACTCCGATAGTTGTAACAGTACCAACCGTTGCAGAGCGTGGATACAATCCGGATGCTGCGCTTACCGGTTCAGATATAACAGGCGGAAGTGTGACAGGGGCAGATGGCAATTCACTTGCCGGAACATGGAGCTTTACAGGAACGAACATCATTCCGACTGTAAACAACAAAGGCTATCAGGCAGTATTTACACCTGATGACACAAACAACTACAATACAGTAACTAGAACAATAACAGTTACGGTCAATAAGGCAGCGAAAGCTCCAAACATGCCGGAAGCTGCAATGACACCGGCACACAGCACAAAGAAGGTTGGCAATATTACACTTCAGGAAGGATGGAGCTGGCAGGAGGCAGATAAGGACACGGTGCTTGCAGATGGTGTGGCTGTGACGGCGACTGCGGTTTATATAGGAGCTGACAAGGGAAATTATGAGACAGAAAGTGTAAGCATTACGATTACAAGAAGAGAATGTGATCACACGCACACTGAAATACGGAATCAGCGGGAAGCGACCTGCACGCAGACCGGATACGCAGGAGATACCTATTGTACGGACTGCGATAAACTTATGAGTACCGGAAAAGAGCTGGCAGCATTGGGACATGATTATAAAGTAACCGTAACAAAGCAGCCAACGACAACCGAGGAAGGCATCAGAACCTACACCTGCACCAGATGCAACAGCAGCTACACAGAGAGCATTGCGAAGCTGCCGGAGGAAAAGCACACTCACAACTATACGGGAAGCATTACGAAGGAAGCAACCTGTACAGAGGCAGGGGTAAGGTCTTATACCTGTTCCTGTGGAGACAGCTACACGGAGAATATTCCGGCAACAGGACACAGCTATGTATCAAAAGTAACCAAAGCTGCAACGACAACAGAGGAAGGCATCATGACCTACACCTGCTCCAAGTGCGGACACAGTTACACACAGCCGATCGCTAAGATCAAGTCCGATGACAGCAACAAGGATAATGGCAGCCAAAACCAGAAACCGCAGTCTGGCACACACAATGGTAATCAGAATCAGAAGCCACAGCCTGATACGGATAATGGTAAGGACAATGGTACTTCAATTAAGCCATACATCAAGGATGACAGCGGCAAGGAAGGCTGGGATGTGATCAAGCCACAGCTTGAAGAAGCTAAGGCAGGCGATACGGTAACGGTTGCAATGA
>OLNO01003328.1_pt1 | contig 9859 bp, 12 predicted proteins | sample 1672861 | NCBI WGS metagenome assembly OLNO01 (sample SAMEA3136731, study PRJEB25190) | human gut metagenome | reverse complement strand
TATATTTGAAAATCAAACTATTTGAAAAATAAAGTATTTGAATTTAAAACTAATGGAGGAATTGAGATGAACCCGACAACTAATCCATCTACTAAAGATAAAAAGAAACCTGATTATATGGATCAAGTGTTACAACTCATGGATCGCTTCTCGGATAGTGATATGACCCAACTTCAAGTCGAAGTAGAAGGGTTTAAAATTTCACTTCAACGTGAAGTAAAAGAAATTATTCAAACAGTGACTCAGACGCAACCTAAAGTAGCGGAAGTTGTACCAGTGACTCAAACCCAAATTGTGGCTGTGAATAATGAAACAATTGAAGTGAGTTCCTCTACGGGTGGAAAGGAAGTAAAAGCACCATTAGTTGGAACGTTTTATAGTTCAAATGAACCTGGTGGAAAACCTTTTGTATCGGTAGGGGACACTGTTAAGAAGGGGCAACCACTCTGTATTATTGAAGCCATGAAGGTGATGAATGAAATTGAATCGCCATATGATGGTGTGATTAAAGAAATTAAAGTACAAAATGAAGAAGCAGTTGGCTTTGATCAAATTTTAATGGTTATTGAATAGTATATGAAGTTCGTAAAAAGGTGAGGTGTCAATATGCTACACAAGATATTAATTGCTAATCGTGGCGAAATTGCAGTCCGAATTATCCGTGCATGTAAAGAAATGGGGATCGAAACTGTTGCAATTTATTCAACAGCAGATGATAGAGGGCTACATGTGGACTTAGCTGATGAGGCGATCTGTGTGGGACCAACCAAAATTCAAGATAGCTACTTAAATATGAATAATATTTTGAGTGCATCAGTAGCCACTGGATGTGATGCCATTCATCCTGGCTTTGGTTTCTTATCTGAAAATAGTACTTTTGCTGCATTAACAGAAGAGTTAGGATTAAAATTTATCGGACCAAAAGGTTCAGTCATTGATAATATGGGAAATAAATCAAAGGCTCGTGAAATGATGATTGAAGCCGGTGTTCCTGTTGTACCAGGTTCGGATGGATTAATTGAAACAGTTGAGCAAGGAAAAGAGATTGCTCTTCAAATTGGTTATCCAGTTTTAGTTAAAGCATCAGCTGGTGGAGGGGGACGCGGAATGCGTATTATCCACAATGAAGGTGAATTTGAAGACTTATTTCAAACGGCAAAGTTAGAAGCAAAAATGGCATTTGGGGATGATTCAATGTACATGGAAAAATTCGTTGAAAATCCACGCCACATTGAATTTCAAATTTTAGCTGATCACTTTGGAAATGTTGTTCACTTATACGATCGCGATTGTTCAGTTCAACGTCGTAATCAAAAAGTCATTGAAGAAGCACCCTCTCCTGTTTTAGATGATGAAACACGTAGGAAAATGGGAGAAATGGCTGTTCGTGCAGCCCAAACAGTTGGATATGAAAATGCAGGAACGATTGAATTTTTATTAGATAAACACAATAACTTTTATTTTATCGAAATGAATACCCGTATTCAGGTTGAGCACCCAATTACAGAAATGATTACGGGGATTGATTTAATTAAAGAGCAAATTAAGATTGCATCTAACTTACCTTTATCTTTCAAGCAAGAAGATATTAAAGTGACAGGGCATGCCATCGAGTGTCGGATTAATGCTGAAAATCCATCTCAAAATTTCAAACCATCACCAGGTCAAGTGATGACATTGAATCTTCCAAGTGGATTTGGAGTTCGTGTAGATACATCTGTTTATCAGGGATATCATATTCCCCCTTTTTATGATTCAATGGTTGGAAAATTAATCGTTCACGGCGATGATCGTGAAGAAGCCATTGCTAAGATGAAACGATCATTAGAAGAATTAGTTGTTGAAGGAATCGAAACAAATATCGATTTCCAGTATGCCATCATGGAACATCCCAACTTTATTGAAAGTGATTATGATACAAGTTTTATTCAGAAACATATGCATGAATTGGAGGTGAGCTAGAACATGGGATTCTTTTTACAACGTCAAAAGAAAGTAAAACCATCTACACCTAAACGAGATATTAATGATGGGATTTATACAAAATGTGAGTCTTGTAAAGAAGTTTTAGCTATCAGGCAACTGAATTCAAACTTGGAGGTTTGCCCAAGTTGTGGCTTTCATCATCGAATGTCTGCAGCTAAACGCCTTGAAAGTCTTGTTGATGAGGGAACGTTTAAGGAAATTAATCACCGATTATTTACGCTTAATCCACTTAACTTTCCAGGTTATGAAAAGAAAATTCAAGGATTGATGGAAGACAACGGAATTAATGAGGCCGTTATCACAGGGATTGGAAAAATAAATGGTCAAACAGTAGCGATTGGTGTAATGGATAGTTATTTTTTAATGGCAAGTATGGGGTCTGTTGTTGGGGAAAAGATTACTCGTTTAATCGAAGTATCTATCTCGCGAAAGTTACCATTGATTCTTGTCTGTGCTTCAGGTGGAGCTCGTATGCAAGAAGGTATATATTCATTGATGCAGATGGCTAAAACATCAGCCGCCCTTGCGAAGCATCATCAGGCAGGTTTACTTTATCTGAGTGTGTTAACTCAACCAACCATGGGAGGAGTAACGGCTTCATTTGCCACACTTGGAGATATTATTATTGCTGAAAAAGGAGCTGCGATTGGATTTGCAGGGTGCCGTGTTGTTGAACAGACGATTAAACAATCACTACCAGATCACTTCCAAACAGCAGAATTTTTACAAGAAAAAGGACTTGTTGACATCGTTGTTAGCCGTCAAAAGTTAAAGCAAACAATCTCAGAACTCGTTGAATTACATGAAGGGAGTGATGCGTAATGTCAATTTTAGATCTTGAAGCTAAAATTGCAGAAATTCAAGCTCGTCTTGATGAGATTTCCATTGAAAATCATGCAGAAGTTGAAGAACTACAACAGCAATTACGCCTTTATAAAACTCGTGCCTATGAAAATTTAACAGCCTGGGACCATGTCACATTAGCACGTCATCCAAAACGCCCTAAAGCTCGTGATTACATCGATTACATTTTTGATTCGTTTATCGAATTACATGGCGATCGCTTATATCGAGATGATGAAGCTATTATTGGCGGAATCGCAAAGCTAGGCAATCAAGTCGTGACTGTTATTGCTCATCAAAAAGGGAATACGACGGCTGAAAACATTAAATATAACTTCGGAATGCCCCATCCAGAAGGATATCGAAAAGCGTTACGTTTAATGAAACAAGCTGAAAAATTTAATCGTCCAGTCATTACTTTTATTGATACGCCAGGTGCTTATCCTGGGCCAGAAGCGGAAGAGCGTGGGCAAGGTCATGCAATTGCAGAGTGTTTACGAGATATGTCGAGCTTAAAAGTTCCAACTCTTTCAATCGTTATTGGAGAAGGTGGAAGTGGTGGAGCATTAGCACTTGGTGTTAGTGACCAAATTTGGATGTTACAATATGCCATCTACTCAATTCTGTCACCTGAGGGGTTTGCTTCGATTTTATATAAAGATGGTTCACGTGCCAAGGAAGCGGCTGAAGTCATGAAGCTGACAGCTAATCATTACTTAGAAATGGGGATTATTGAACGTATTATCAAGGAACCAATTGGTGGAGCCCATCAATTTCCACAATATGTTTTTGATCAATTAAAATCTCAATTAGAAGAATATTTAACTCAAACACAGAAATTATCTACCAAACAAATGCTAGCTAAACGTTATCGAAAATATCGTTCGATTGGAGAATATGATCACTTCAATCGTTAATTTATCAGAAAGTTGAGGTGAGTTTAGTGGGGATTAAAATTGTTGGAAGTGGTCTTTATGTTCCAACTTCAAAGCTTAGCAATAAACAACTTGAGTCAATTGTTGAAACAACCGATGAATGGATTTCAACCCGGACAGGGATTGCTAATCGTCATATTGTTTCAACTGAAAATACCGTTGATTTAGCTTATGAATCAGCTAAACGTGCCATTGAACACGGTAATGTCGATCCTTCAGAAATTGGGTTAATTATTGTTGCAACATTCACACCGGAACAATTAACCCCCTCAACGGCTTGTCTCGTTCAATCAAGACTTGGATTGAATCATCAACAAATGATTGCCTTTGATATCAATGCTGCTTGTACTGGGTTCGTTTATGCCTTAAGTATTGCTGAACAATTTCTCAAAGCCAAAACAGTCAAAAAAGCATTAGTTATCGGCTCAGAGGTTTTATCAAAAATTATGGATTGGGAAGACCGTTCAACGTGTGTTTTATTTGGAGATGGAGCAGGAGCGGCTGTTGTAGAATATGACGATAGTATTGAACATAGTTTTTATTTGAATTCATCAGGTGATGAACAAGGGGCTTTAAAAACAACTAAACTTTCAGTTAATAACCCGTTACATCAAGAAGAAATTGAACCTATTCATTTTTATATGAATGGACAACAAGTGTTTAAATTTGCTGTGACCGCAATAAAAGAAACCATAACAACCTTATTAACACAAAATAATCTTTCATTAGATGATATTAATTTAGTTATCCCACATCAAGCCAATAAACGAATCATTGATAAAGTTGTTAAAGATTTAAAAGCTTCAAGCGAGCAGTTCTTTTTAAATGTCTCGGATTATGGAAATACATCAGCAGCAAGTATACCAATCGCATTAAATGATGCCATCACAAAACAACAAATTAAAAATGGCGATCAAATCATGCTCATCGGATTTGGTGGCGGATTAACATGGGGCGGATGTATCGTCTCTATTTAGACTTCAATTATAAAGGAGGATAAAAAGATGTCTTTGACAACTTTATTAAATATAAAATATCCAATTATCCAAGGGGGGATGGCGAACATCTCTTTAGCCGAACTTGCTGCTGCCGTTTCAAATGCAGGTGGACTTGGAATTATTGGTTCTGGTGGTTGGGATGCCGATCGCTTAAAAAGTGAAATTAGAAAATGTAAAGAACTAACAGATAAACCTTTTGGTGTTAACTTAATGCTAATGAATCCACATTGTGATGATTTAGCTAAAGTCATCGTTGAAGAAGGAGTAAAAGTTGTTACAACTGGGGCTGGAAGTCCTGGTCCATATATCGCTATGTTCAAAGAAGCAGGAATTAAAATAATTCCAGTTGTTCCTTCAGTTGCACTAGCTAAACGTATGGCTCGTCTAGGAGTTGATGCAATCATTGCCGAAGGAACGGAATCAGGTGGGCACGTAGGTGAATTAACAACAATGGCACTTCTTCCCCAAGTTGTAGACGCCGTTGATTTACCAGTCATCGCTGCAGGTGGAATTGCTGATGGACGTGGATTCATTGCTGCTATGGCATTAGGTGCATGTGGTGTTCAAATTGGAACCCGCTTCTTAACAGCTAAAGAATGCCCAGTGCATGATAACTACAAACAAGCAATACTCAAAGCAAAAGATACAGATACCGTCGTAACGGGACGTAGTGTCGGAGTTCCAGTACGTTGTTTAAAAAATTCAATGACTCGTGAATATATTGCGCTTGAAAAACAAGGAGTGTCAGCGGAGGAACTTGAATATTTAACCTTAGGCTCACTTCGTAAAGCAGTCCTTGAAGGTGATACAAAAGGTGGTTCGGTAATGGTTGGCCAAGTGGCAGGAATGCTTTCACAAGTTCAAACTGTTTCTGAAATTATAGAAGATATCTACAATCATGCGTCAACAGTTAGTCAAAATCTAAAAATTGGTTAATGATAAAGGGAGAATTGATTATGTCAAAAATCGCATTTCTGTTTTCAGGACAAGGGTCACAATATGTAGGAATGGGACAATCATTTTATGAATCAAGTGAAACAGCACGTCGATTAATGGACGAAGCTAATACTTTACTACCATTCGATTTAAAAGAAATCTGCTTTGAAGATTCAAAAGAGTTAATTAATCAAACCACTTATACACAACCCGCTATCTTTGTTGTCTCTCAAATGGCATTAGCTCTATTAAAGGAAGCTGGAATTAAAGCCGATGTTGTAGCTGGATTTAGCTTAGGAGAATATTCAGCTTTATGTGCAGCTCATGTCTTCAATTTTACAGAGGGTGTTTCACTTGTGGCGAAGAGGGGAGAATTGATGGGGACTGCTTCAAATAACGGAAAAATGGCAGCTTTATTAGGATTAGATCTACAAAAAGCACAAGCCGTCTGTGATGAAGCATCATCTAAAGGAATCGTTGAGCTCGCTAACTTAAACTGTCCAGGACAAATTGTCATCGGTGGGGAAGCACAAGCCGTGACGTATGCTTGTGAAATTGCTAAAAATCATGGAGCAAAACGTGCTTTAGTTTTACCTGTAAGTGGGCCATTCCATACGTCTTTATTAAAAGAAACAGCTCAAACTTTTGGGCAATTACTAGAATCAAAAGAGTTAAAAGAACCTCAAACCCCAATTGTTTTAAATGTACTTGGTGATTATTATCAGACAGACTTAAACTTAAAAGAATTAATGGTTCAACAAATGGCCACTAGCGTGAAATGGGAAGCGAGTATTCGTCAAATGATAGCAAACGGTGTTGATACCTTCATCGAAATTGGTCCTGGAAAAACATTAAGTGGATTTGTTAAAAAAATTGATCGAAGTGTAAAAATCTTAAACGTTGAAGATATGGATTCACTACAGAAAACACTTGCTGCATTAAATAGCTAGGAGGAGAATCAGATGAAATTAAACGGAAAAGTAGCCCTTGTCACAGGAGCTTCGCGTGGAATTGGAGCAGCTATTGCTTCAAAACTTGCCTCACTTGGTTGCGATGTTGCGATTAACTATGCTGGAAATATCCAAAAAGCAGAAGAAACATTAAATTCAGTGAAAGCATATGGCGTGAATGCACAAATCTATCAAGCAAACGTCGCTAACTACGAAGAAGTCGAAGCAATGACAAAACAAATTATTAAAGACTTCGGTCATTTAGATATCATTATTAACAATGCCGGAATTACGTCAGATAATCTAATGATGAGAATGGATCAAGATTCATTTGATTCTGTTATTGATGTGAACTTAAAAGGAACATGGAATGTATGTAAGAGTATTACACGTCCAATTCTAAAACAGCGTTCAGGCGTGATTATTAACTTATCATCAGTTGTTGGAATCAACGGGAATGTGGGACAAGTTAACTATGCAGCTTCTAAAGCAGGAGTCATCGGATTAACGAAATCACTAGCAAAAGAATTTGCATCACGCAATATTCGTGTAAATGCTGTTGCCCCTGGTTATGTAAAATCAGATATGACTGCTAAATTATCAGAAGAAATTACAGAAAAAGTATTAGAAAATATCCCGTTAGGACAACTAGGGGAAGTAGAAGATATCGCCAATTCAGTCGCATTTTTAGTAAGTGATGAAGCGCGCTATATTACCGGTCAAGTTTTAGTTGTTGACGGTGGAATGGCAATTTAAATAAGGAAGGTGTAATTAATGAGTAAACGTAGAGTCGTAGTTACTGGATTAGGAACTGTTTGTCCAGTTGGAAATGATGTTGAAACGATGTGGGAAAACATTAAAAACGGAGTTTGTGGAATCGATGAAATTACTCATTTTGATACAACGGACTTCAAAGTCAAATTGGCTGGGGAAATTAAAAACCTTAATGTAGAGGATTATATCAATAAAAAAGAAGCAAAACGTTTAGATCGTTTTAGCCAACTAGCGATGATTGCCTCAAAACAAGCATACGAAGATGCAAGACTTAACCCGGAAGAAATCGATGCTAACCGTTTTGGAATCATCTTAAGTTCAGGAATTGGTGGGTTAGAAACCATCGAAAATGAAAAAGAAAAAGGTCTTAAAAAGGGATATGAACGCGTCTCTCCATTTTTCATCCCAATGGCAATTGGAAACTTAGCAGCTGGTAACGTGGCTATCATGTTAGGTGCTAAAGGGGCATGTTTAGATATTGTGACAGCCTGTGCAGCGGGAACAAACTCAATTGGAGAAGCATTCAAATACGTTCGTGATGGTTATGCAGACATTATGTTAACAGGTGGAGCTGAAGCCTCGATTACACCACTTGGAATTGGTGGATTCTCATCGATGAAAGCTTTATCAACAGCAACTGATAAAAATCGTGCCTCAATTCCGTTCGACGCAGAACGTAATGGATTTGTTATGGGAGAAGGAGCTGGAGCATTAGTATTAGAAGAATATGAGCACGCTAAGAAACGCGGGGCAACTATTTACGCTGAAATCATCGGATATGGAGTAAGTTGTGATGCCTTCCATATGACAGCACCTGATGCTGAAGCAAACGGAGCAGCAGCCTGCTTTAAAATGGCACTTAATGACGCCCAAATATCAGCAGATGATATTGACTACATTAACGCCCATGGTACATCAACACCATTAAACGATAAACTAGAAACATTAGGGGTTAAGAAAGTCTTTGGTGAAGATACAAAAGTCATGCTAAGTTCAACTAAAGGAAACACAGGTCATCTCCTAGGAGCAGCGGGGGCAGTTGAAGCTATTATTACCGTTAAATCATTACAAGATGGATTTGTTCCAGGAACGATTAACTATTCACAACCAGATCCTGAATGTAATTTAGATATCGTCCCTAATCAAGGACGTAAACAAGACATTCAATATGCCATGTCTAACTCATTAGGATTTGGTGGTCATAATGCATGCATCGTCCTTAAAAAATACGCTGGATAATCAAAAAATCTTTCTATATTATATAGGAAAATAAGAAGGTGAAGAAATGGTCTTAAATAGCAATCAAATTCAAGAAATTATCCCACACCGTTATCCATTCTTACTTATCGATCGAATCGATGAACTAGAACCAGGAAAACGTGCTTTAGGAGTTAAATGTGTTTCAGCTAATGAGATGCAATTCATGGGACACTTTCCACAACAACACGTCATGCCGGGCGTACTCATTATTGAAGCATTAGCACAAGTCGGAGCAGTCGCTATTTTAAGCTTAGAAGATAACAAGGGAAAAATCGCATACTTTGCTGGAATCAAATCAGCAAAATTCCGTCAAAAAGTCATTCCAGGTGATGTTCTCACATTAGAAACTGAACTCATCAAAGTTAAAGGAAGTATTGGAGTTGGTAAAGCAGTGGCTAAACTGGGAGATAAAGTAGCCGTTGAAGCTGAACTTACCTTTGCGATTGGATAATAAAAAGGGTGTAGAAAACTTAAAATTTCTACACCCTTTTTAATTATTGAACAAACATCTTCAAACAACAAAACACTAAACATACTGGGGTGTAGGTATTCTGAAACGCTAATACCAAATACTTTTAAGAACGCCTGCGGTTATTATGAAGTTACCAATATAAAAAGAGAATATATAGACTGTAAAATTTTGTTGAGCGTTGAAGATGATATTTTAAAATTAGAATTTGGTTTGCGTGATTTAAAGATAGTATTTTGTTTAACAGTTATTGACGATAATACCGCTGTTACACAAGGCATAGGAAAATATGCAAAAGAAATAGTCCAAATAAGTAAAGACAAAGACGATGTTTATTTGGCTTATAACGGATTGAACTGTAAAAGAGTAAAGTAGGAAAATATTATGACGAATAAAACAGAATGGATACTTTGTCCCATTTGTAATAGTAAAACTCGTAACAAAATTAGAGATGATACAGTGTTGAAAAACTATCCTCTCTACTGCCCCAAATGCAAACAGGAAAGCTTAATTGAAGTAAGTAACCTAAAAATTACAGTCATCAAAGAGCCAGATGCGAAGACACAGAGCCGATGAACTTGTGAGATACCTCACAGCTCATCGGTTTTTTTCTTTAACATTGAATTGGTCGCACAGCCCACCAAATAAAAAAAACGGTGCTTTGGTGGGCGGATTTGTCACGCCCAGATGAAAAATTAACTGCCCTCT
>OLNO01003320.1_pt1 | contig 9878 bp, 10 predicted proteins | sample 1672861 | NCBI WGS metagenome assembly OLNO01 (sample SAMEA3136731, study PRJEB25190) | human gut metagenome | reverse complement strand
CAGCACCACCAGGCAGACCGGCAGCAGCACGAGGAATGCGGAGATCAGCATGGCGGCGAGGTCTCCGCGCTCCAGCATGTGGGAGATGTCGTCCGGCTCCTGCTCCGCGCGGGGGTCGTACTCCTGGCCGGGCAGCGGGGCGTACTTGTCCCGGTCGGGGTCCTTCCGCTTGCGGCCGCGCTTTGCCGCGAGGTGGTCGAGCGCGCGCTCCACGCGCTTTTTATAGAGCATGTCTGCGCCCCCTCTCTAGGCCTTTCCGCCCTTTTGGCCGGCGCGGCCGAGCTTGTGGTGGCAGGCGACGAAGTGGTTGGGCGCGATCTCCTCCCACTCCGGGACGACGTGCTTGCAGATGTCCGTGCAGTAGGCGCAGCGGGTGTGGAACTTGCAGCCCTTGGGCGGGTTGACCGGGCTGGGAATATCCCCCTCCAGGACCTGGAGCTCGCGCTTCTCCTCGTTTTCGGTGGTGGGGATGGCGCCCAGCAGGGCCTCGGTATAGGGATGGACGGGGTTGTCGAAGATCTCCTGGGAATCCGCCAGCTCCACCATGGTGCCCAGGTACATGACCGCCACATGGGTGGAGATGTGCTGTACCACACGTAGATCATGGGAGACGAAGACCAGCGCGATGCCCAGCTTTTGCTGCAGGTGCATGAGCAGGTTGATGATCTGGGCCTGGATCGACACATCCAGGGCGGAGACGCACTCGTCACAGACGATCAGCTTGGGACTGACGGACAGGGCGCGGGCAATACAAAGCCGCTGGCGCTGGCCGCCGGAAAACTCATGGGGGAATTTCCGCATGCTGTCCTGGGACAGTCCCACCAGATCCAGCAGCTCCTCCGCGCGCTTCATGGCGGCCTCCCGGCTGCCCAGCTTGTGGATCAGAAAAGGCTCAGCGAGGATATCGGAGACCCGCTGGCGGGGATTGAGGGAGGCATAGGGATCTTGAAAGATGATCTGGATATCCCGGCGCATCCGGCGCAGGCTCTCCTTGTCGGCACTGGTCAGATCCTGACCCTGAAAAAGGACCGTGCCCTCGGTGGGCTCGATGAGCCGCATCATGGTGCGGGCCAGGGTAGATTTCCCGCAGCCGGACTCCCCGACGATGCCCAGGGTCTCCCCCTCCCGAATGACCAGGGAGACGTCGTCTACGGCTTTGACGTACTGGGCGGCCTTGGAGAAGACCCCTTTGCGTACCGGAAACCATTTTTTCAGGTGGTCGGCCTGGAGCAGGATCGGGCGTTCAGACATGATCGCTCCCCCCTTCCTCGTCCCACTGGGGCGTATATTTCCAGCACTGGACGGTGTGTTCCCCATCCAGGGTCAGGAGGGGAGGCTGTTTCTGGGTGCAGATCTTCCGGCAGCAGGCACAGCGGTTGTGAAAGGCACAGCCCTCCGGCATGTGATAGATACTGGGGACCGACCCTTCGATGGTGGCCAGGTCCCCCTGGCTGTCATCCATGTGCGGGATGGAGCGGAGCAGTCCCTCCGTATAGGGGTGAAGAGGGTGCTGGAAGATGGTGCGCACATCAGCTTTTTCCACGATGTGGCCGCAGTACATCACTGCCACAGTATCCACCATAGAGGCCACGACGCCCAGGTCGTGGGTGATAAGAATGATGGAGGTGCCCAGCTTTTCGTTTATGGACCGGAGCAGGTCCAGGATCTGGGCCTGGATAGTTACATCCAGGGCGGTGGTGGGCTCATCCGCGATGAGCAGCTCCGGGTCGCACAGAAGAGCGATGGCGATCATGACGCGCTGGCGCATGCCGCCGGACAGCTCAAAGGGATATTGCTTCAGTCGGGTCTCCGGGCTGGGGATGCCCACGGTGCGCAGCATCTCGATAGACATCTCGTTGGCCTGGGCTTGGGAGACCTTCTTGTGGAGGCGGACCACCTCTCCAAGCTGGTCTCCAATGGGAAACAGGGGGTCCAGGCTGACCATGGGCTCCTGAAAGATCATGGAGATCTGGTTGCCCCGGACCCTGCACATCTGGCGCTCGGTCTTGGTGAGCAGCTCTTCCCCGTTGAGGCGGATGCTCCCGGTGATCTGAGCGGGCGGGGTGGGCAGCAGGCGTATGATGCTCTTGGAAGTGACACTTTTGCCCGAGCCGGACTCCCCCACCAGACCCAGTTTCTCTCCTTTTTTCAAGGAGAAGCTGACGTGGTTCACCGCAGCGGCGGAGCCGTATTTGGTCTTGAATCTGACGCTGAGATCTTGTACGCAAAGCATAGGTTCATTCTGCATAACTGAGCTCCCCCCTTATACATCCAGTTTGGGATCTAGGTAATCCCGCAGCCAGTCGCCCAGCAGATTGACGCCCAGCACGGTCAGCGTGATGCACAGACCGGGGAAGATACACTGCCAGGGGTCGGTGAGAATGTTGTCACGGGCTTCGCTGAGCATCCGCCCCCAGGTGGGGATGGTGATAGGGACACCGTAGCCCAGGAAGCTGAGGGAGGCCTCGATCAGTACGATCTTGGCCATCTCCAGGGTGGCGATAACGATGACAGGGCTGATGATATTGGGCAGGATATGTTTGAAAATGATGCGGGCATCGGTGCCGCCGGCAGCGCGTATGGCCTCAATATACTCCATCTCCTTGATGCCCAGAATCTCGCCGCGGACCAGGCGGGCGTATCGCACCCAACTGGTGATGCCGGCGATCAAAATGACATTGCCCAGGCTGGAGCCCAGCACTGCCGCGATAAACAGGGCCAGCAGCGTGAAGGGGAAGCAGAGCTGGATGTCCACCAGGCGCATGATGACCGCGTCCACCCATTTGCCGTAGTAGCCGGCCAGGCTGCCCAGGACCACGCCCACGATGCCGCCTACTACGGTGCCGGCCAGAGCTACGATCAGGGTGACGCGGGCGCCGTACAGCAGACGGGAGAGAATGTCGCGGCCCAGCTGGTCAGTGCCCAGCAGATGGCCGGCCACAGGGTCAGCGCCCCAGATGGGGTCCTTCAGCTTGATCATGACGTCCTGAGCCAGCGGGTCATAAGGCGCCAGGAGCGGGGCAAAGATGGCACAGATGATGATGAGCAGCACCAGGATCAGCCCAAACATGCCGGTCTTGCTGTTCTTCAGGCTGGACCAGGCGCTTTTAAATCCTTTTTTCACTGATCCTACCTCCTCATTGCAGCCGGACGCGGGGATTGATCACGCAATACAGCACGTCCACGATGAAGTTGATCACCACGAAGATCACCGCCATCAGAAAGACGATGCACTCCACCACCGCAAAGTCGCTGGTGGTGATGCTCTGGATGACCAGACGTCCCACGCCCGGCCAGGCGAAGACCTGCTCGGTGATGACCGAGCCGCCCAGCAGAGAGGCGAACTGCATGCCCAGGATGGTGATGATGGAGCTCATCGCGTTTTTCAGGGCATGCTTGCCGATGATCTTGCTTTTGGGAAGACCCTTGGCCTTTGCCACATCGATATACTCCTTGCCCAGCACCTCGATGAGGTTGCTGCGCAGGAGCCGGCAGATGGTGGCCGCTGAGAAGACCCCCAGCGTGAAGGCGGGCAGGATCAGGGAACGCAGGCCATCCTCTGCGCCGCCAGTGGGCATCCAGCCCAGCTTCACAGCAAAGAGCATGATGAGCATGATGCCCAGCCAGAAGGCGGGCATGCATTGGCCCAGCAGGGCCAGCACCCGGATCACGGCATCGGAGACGCTGTTGCGCTTCACAGCCGCCACAATGCCTGCCGGGATGCCCAGTACCACGGAGATGAGCAGGGCCGCACAGGCCAGCGTCAGGGTGGCAGGCGCCCGCTCCAGCACCACGGACATGGCCGGTTCATTGTAGTAGTAGGAGGTGCCGAAATCCCCCACCAGCGCCCCCTTCAGAAAGCGGACATATTGGACGGGCAGGGGGTCATTGAAGCCCATCTCTTCACTGAGGATCTCCATTTCCTCTTTGGAGGTGGTGGGGGAGACCATCAGCTCCACCGGGTTCCCGGTGAGGTGCAGGATAAAAAATACGACTACGGTAATGCCCAAGATTGCGATGATGGACTGCCCGAGCCGCTTGAGTAAGTATTTCCCCATGCTTTTCAACCTTTCATAGCGAGCCAGGATAGTGAGAAACGGCGCACCCGTTCCAGATCACGGGTGCGCCGCCTGTTTCTCTGCCATTGAAATACCGCACCAGCTGCGGATATTCAGTTAAGGGAGCAAATCGCTCAGCCGGCCACGGAGACGCCGTCCATGAGGACGACTTCGTCGGTGCGGGCAGTCCAATTCTGGACCTTCTTGGAGTTGTAGGCATACAGGGTGTCCTGCTGATACAGCCACAGGGCGGGGGCCTCGTCCACCATCATCTGCTGCATCTGGCTGTAAAGCGCCACGCGCTTCTCAGCGTCCATCTCAGAGGCGGCCTGGGAGGCCAGATCCATAAACTCGGGGGAGACCCAGGTGCAGTACCGGACACCCTCAGTAAAGCCAATGGAGGCGATCAGGTTGATATCGCAGTAGGGGCCGCCCAGACCCTGGAGGAACAGGGGGGCCACAGTGCCCGCGCCGATCTCGTCCCGCTGCGTGGCGGAGTCCTCCTGCTTGATGGTGACGTTGATGCCGATCTGAGCCAGCTGGGAGGCGATGGCCTGGACCACGTCGGTGCTGTTGAGCAGGCCGGGAGAGACGGAGCACTCGATGTCAAAGCCGTCGGCATAGCCGGCGTCGGCCATCAGCTGCTTGGCCTTCTCCACATCGTAGGTGTAGCCCTGCACATTGGGATCATAGCCCTCGTACTCGGGGGTGGAGATGGAGGCGACCTTGACGGCGTAGCCGTCCAGCACGCCGGCGATCAGCGCGTCCCGGTCCACCGCATAGTTGATGGCCTGACGCACCCGCACATCGTCCAGGGGGGTGGGGCCGCCTACCAGGTTGAACTGCAGCCAGACCACACGGGTGGAGGGCTGGCCCACCACAGAGATGCCGTCAAGGCTCTCCAGATACTCGGCCTGGGTGGTGGGGATATTGCAGATGATGTCCACCTCGCCGGCCTGAAGAGCGGCTACCCGGTCGGCGGCCTCGGGGATGACCCGGAAGACCAGCTGATCGATCTGGGGCACCTCGCCATAGTAGTCGGGATTCTTCTCCAGCACCACCTTCTGGTCCTTCTCCCAGGAGACGAACTTGAAGGGGCCGGAGCCGATGGGGGCGGCGGCAAAGCCCTCGTCTCCCACTTCCTCCACATAGGCACTGGGGACGATCTTGATATAGTTCAAGCGCAGGGGGAGAGAGGGGAAAGCGTAGTCAGTGATGATGTTGAACTCGAAGTCGCCCAGTACCTCCACCTGCATGAAGGAGAAATCGCCGGACAGAGCGTAGTGCTTCTCCGAGTCACGCAGGCTGTTGATGGTGTAGGCCACATCGTCAGCAGTCATCTGGGTGCCGTTGGTAAAGTACACGTCCTGCCGCAGAGTGAAGTGCCAGGTAGTGTCATCCACCTGCTCATAGCTCTCAGCAGCGTCGCACACGATCTGCCCCTGGGGGTCCGTCTTGACCAGGGTGCTGTAAAGGGAGGCCAGAATGCTGGCGGTGATGGTGGAGTTGCCGTTTCTGGGGTCCAGGCCGGTGATGTCGCTGGTGCTGGCCCATGTCACCGTCTTAACAGTTTCCCCGCTGCTTTGCGCGGGCTGGCTGGTGCTGTTGGAGCCGGTTTCAGTGCCGCAGCCGCTGAACAGCCCCATGCAGAGCGCCAGTGCAAGGGCAAGAGAGAGTGCTTTTTTCATGTTGGCGTTCCTCCTTTTTTAGTGGGGTAAGCATATTCAGACCACCCTCGGTGCGAGGGGAGATCCCATAAGAGAAGATCAGCGCTTGTTCCGCTCGAAGTAAGGGTTCAAAAGATCCAGGCGCTTGGTGGCGGTCTCGTCCATCTGGTCTGCGACCAGAGAGACAAGAAGCTCCAGAAGAAAAGTGGCGGATACATTGGAGTTGAAAAAGCTGACGCTGTATATGTCCGCCAACAGCAGCACATCAGTAAAATCGGAGAAGGGAGTGGAGGGCTTATCAGTGAGCAGGATGATTTTCGCCCCGCGGCTGTGGGCAAGATCAATCCAGCGCCGGACTTCCTCACCGTAGGGATTGAAATTGATGACGAACAGGCAGTCCTCTGGGGAGATGTCCAGCAGCTGTTCAAAGGTGACGCTCCCTGTGGCCGATACGACACCGGGGACAACCATGCGCATCAAAAAGCTGAATTTCTCAGCAATAGGTGCGGTGGGCCGGCGCCCGGCAATATATTTGATGCGGCAGGAGCAAAGCAGATCCGCCGCCGCATGGATGGATTCTTCGGAGTTTTTTTCCAAAACGCTCTGTAGGTTCTTGTAGGTAAGGGTGGAAAACTGTGCTACGATATTCTCCTTGGCATCCAGGCTCTGATGGGTATGAAGACGCTCAATGGGAGGGAAGAAGCCACGCTGTGCATAATCCGCTTTCTGAGAGACAAAGGATTGTATCTCCTTCTGAAGGTCCAGAAAGGAGCGGTAGCCCAGCACTTTGCTGGTACGGGAGACCGTGGCGTCGCTGACGCCCAAGATGCGGGCCAGTTCACTGGTGGACACATAGCATACGGAGAGAAAATTGTTCAGGATGTATTCCGCCACCAAGGCTTCCTTTGCGGTAAGAGGAGTGGACTTGATCCGCTGGGAAAAGGCGGCGGGAAGCTCCATGTCGAAATACCATCCTTTTTTGCAGTTTCTTTGGTTAGACCTATGATAACATGAAATGTTGAAAAGTCAATACTTCAAATCAAAAATATCGAATACTCGATATTTTGACGATTGAGTAAACGGAGGGAACATCTGAACAAGGAAAGAGATGAAGGGGGTGGACAGCACAACAGGCAAGAGAATAGAGAAGGGTGCCGCAGAAATTGAATGTTTTGACCAAAAATAAACCCGGAAGAAAGGCAAAAAAAGAAAAGAGAGGGAAAAGGTTATGCGTTCTTACATGGAAGGAAAAAAGTACAGAGAAAACAAAGGAGAAAGTGCAATAATGGAGAAAATGAAAAAATATATTAAATTTGCAAGGGGAAAAATATTTTTTTCATTTTATGAAGAAAAAACGGAGACGTCCCGGAAATTCTGCCGGGATGTCTCCGCTTGATAAAATAAGAGCTTGAATAGGACTGTTTTACAGTTCCGTCACATGGAGGTCGCTGAAGAAACTGCGGCCCATAGACAGAGCACCCAGGCCCACCATTCCGCTGCTGAGCGTGGAGCAGAAGAACGGCGCCGTGGACAGGGGGAACTACTCCGCCTTTCGGTCCACCCAGGTGGCCTTGAATTTGGAGTAGATGATCTTCTGCTCGCTGTAAAGGCCGTAGTACCCGGAGAGCATGTAGGAGATGGCACAGCACAGGGCGTAAAGAGGCAGGCCCCGGCTGGTAAATAGTTCATAGGCCAGGAGGATGGAGGTGATGGGGCAGTTGGTAGCGCCGCAGAATACCGCCGTCATCCCAAGCGCCCCGCCGAAGGACTGGGACAGGCCCAGCAGCGGTCCGACCACCGTGCCAAAGGCGGCACCAGTGAAGAGCACTGGCACGATCTCGCCGCCGCGGAAGCCGGCCCCCAGAGTGAGGGCGGTAAAGACCAGCTTGAGCAGGAACGCCTCCGAGATGGTCTCGCCCGCCAGCATCCGGCGGATGACAGCATCCCCAGCGCCGTTGTAGGTCTGTTCCCCCACCAGCAGGGTCAGCAGCAGCACCAGGGCGCCGCCAACAGCCGCCCGGACCAGGGGATTGGGGAAGTATTTGGCATAGAGCTTGGGGGCCGCATGCATCACTTTGCAGAACAGGATGGAGAGCAGAGCGCACAGCACCCCCATCACGCACACCTGGGCCATGGACCAGGGACCCAGGACAGCCACATTTCCGATGAGATAGCCTGTTCCTATATGAAGGCCGAAGAAGCGGGCCAGCTGGACCGAGACCAAAGAGGAGACGACACAGGGGACGATGGCGGCGTAGTACATCACTCCCACGCTCACCACCTCCATGGCGAAGATGGCGGCGGTGATGGGGGTGCCGAACAGCCCGGAGAAGGCGGCGGACATGCCGCACATGACCATGATCCTGCGGTCCTTCTCATCCAGGTGGATCTTTCTGCCCACCCAGGCCCCGATGGAGCCCCCCAGCTGGAGGGCGGCCCCCTCCCGGCCAGCCGACCCGCCTACCAGGTGGGTCAGGATGGTGGACAGGAAGATGAGGGGGGCGGTGCGCAGACGGATGGGCTCGGCCTCCCGGACCGCCGTCAGCACCAGATTGGTGCCCCGGTCCCGCTCCATCCCGCTCCAGCGGTAGAGCAGGACGATGACCACGCCTCCCAGGGGAAGGAAAAGAATGACCCAGGGCTGGTGCGCCCGGAACTGAGCCGCCCAGTCGATTCCGTAATGAAACGCCACCGCAACAGCGCCCACGATGAGCCCGATGTTGCAGGCGTACAGGACCCATTTGAGAAAGGTCAGCGCCTCGTCGATGTGGCCCCGTATCCGGGGGGAAAATGCGGGCATGGGATCGGCCTCCCCTCAGACCGGCCCTGGGGGCCGGCTCTGATCATTCTGCCTCTATCATACCATAAGATAGCAGGATTGCCACCCTTTTTTCATGATTCTGACTTTCGCTCTCTGTTCCGGGAGACCAAGACAGAGAGGGACAGCCACCGGGCGCCGCCCCGGTTTCCTTGACTTTTGTTCCGGAAACCGCTATACTATAACAATATATAATATAAAAGGGGAGATATAGATGCGGCCAAAAGATCCCGGCAAAACTGCCCGGATGCGGCGTGAGCTGCGGGAAGAGCTGAAGGGGAAAAAAACGGTGGTCACCATCTACATCATTCTTCGAGTCCTGGTCATCCTGACCATGGTGGCCCAATTTCTCAACGGGAACTTTGAAAACGTGTTCCTGTGCATCCTGACGCTGGTACTGTTCACCCTGCCCACCGTCATCGAGCGGCGGGTCCGCATCGATCTGCCCGACACGCTGGAGATCATCATCCTGCTCTTCATCTTCTCTGCGGAGATCCTGGGAGAGATCCAGGCTTACTATACCTATTTCCATGGCTGGGACACCATGCTCCATACGCTCAACGGCTTCCTCTGCGCGGCCATCGGCTTCTCACTGGTGGACCTGTTCAACCGCAACGAGCGGTTTTCCCTGTCCCTCTCCCCGGTGTTCATGGCCATCGTGGCCTTCTGCTTCTCCATGACCATCGGTGTTTTGTGGGAATTTTTTGAGTGTATCATGGACAGCTTTTTCCTGCTGGACATGCAGAAGGACACCATTGTCCACGACATTAGCACCGTCATGCTGGACCCTACCGGCGGCAACAAGATCACCGCCATCCGGGGCATCACAGACGTGATCGTGGTGGCAGGCGGGAAGGAGATCCCTCTGGGGCTGGGCGGCTATCTGGACATAGGTCTGCTGGATACCATGAAGGATCTGTTCGTCAATTTCATCGGCGCCTTTGTATTCTCCATCATTGGGTATTTTTATGTGAAAAACCGTGGCCGGGGCAGGTTTGCCCGCCGTTTCATCCCCAAGGTGCTGCCTGAAGAGCCGGTGCAGGCCGATGAAGAAGATTCCGGCCCGGACCACACATAAAACTGCCGCGGCAGCTTATACTAGGACCGTCCACAAAAGGAGGTCTTTCAGATGGATAACAAAAAGAGCTGCAATTCCAATATTCAGTGCACTGTCAACAGCTGCGCCTATCACAATCCCCAGAACTACTGCTCCCTGAGCCAGATCAAGGTGGGCTGCACCGACGCCTCCCCCTGCAATTGTCGGGAGACCGAGTGTGCCTCCTTTGAGCTGAAATAAGGGAGAAGCAAAAGACCGGCCCCGGACATCTGATGATG
>OLNO01003303.1_pt1 | contig 9915 bp, 9 predicted proteins | sample 1672861 | NCBI WGS metagenome assembly OLNO01 (sample SAMEA3136731, study PRJEB25190) | human gut metagenome | reverse complement strand
GCATGGTGCCCACCAGCAGGGCCAGCAGCTTGCCGTACTGGGTAAAGATGGCCAGGCCGTTGCCGGAAACGTTGGTGTACACCAGACCCATGATGCCGAAGGGTGCCAGATTGATGATCCAGCGCACGATCTGGGACACCGCATCGGCGGTGTTGGCCATAAAGATCTTGGTGCTCTCCGAGCCGATGCCCTTCATGGCAATGCCGAACATGCAGGCCCAGAACAGGATGCCGATGTAGTTGCCGTTCATGATGGCCGCCACGGGGTTGGCCACAAAGTTGGTGAGCAGGGTGCTCATCACTTCGCCCAGACCCTGGGGGATCACGTCGGACTGGGCAGCGTCTGCCAGCACGACGGTCACCGGGAACAGGAAGCTGGTAACTGCCGCCAGGGCTGCTGCCAAAAAGGTGGTGAGCATATACAGCCAGATCACCGTGCCAAAGCGGCGGTCCAGCCTGGAAGAACCCTGTGCCAGGGCGCTTGCTACGATCACGAACACCAGCACCGGGGCAATGCCCTTCAATGCGCCGACGAACAGGCTGCCGAACTCAGCCACCCAACCGGCACCCGGGGCCACCAGTGCCAGCACCACGCCGACTGCCAGGCCGACGAGGATGCGCAGGATCAGACTGATGCCGTTGTATTTTGCAACAGCAGCTTTCAGGGTCTTCATAATATGATAACACTCCTCTTTATGCTGTACGCCTCATGCATACAGTTTTCTGTCTCTTACCCAAGAACAAGTGTCATTATAGCACAGACGGCCCAAAAGAGGAAGTATTTCCAGGCATTTTTCTCTCTCGTTTTCCAATTTTTGTGAACTTTTATTTTTTCGCCCCGAAAACTGTATTTGTACAAAATACAGTTTTGCAGTTTTGACAACAAAAAAAACACCCCCTGCCCCGGGGCCGGGCCCTCGGGGCAAAGGGTGCTATGCTGTGTTTTTGGCTCAGCTGTGCTGCTGGGTCAGGGCCAGCTTCTGGTAGGCGATGCGTGGCGTACCGTCCGCCACATGGATGATGCCGCAGCGCGTAAAGCCGTTCTTTTCCAGCAGATGCTGCATGATCTGGTTGTCGGCATGGGTGTCCGCCCGCAGACTCTGGCAGTGCTCCAGACACCACTCAATGACCGCCGAAGCCACCCCCTTGCTCTTGCCGGAGGAGGCCAGCCGGTGGATGGTGCCATAGGGCAGGGCATCGTTCAGCCATGCTCCGCTCTCGATCACCTGATAGGTGGGGTCCACCCCCAGAATGAAGGCGAACACGCCCATCAGCTGGCCGTTGACCACATACACGAACAGCCGGTTGGAGTCGATGTCCTCCTCCAGAAGCTCCTGCGGGGGAAAGTTGTCGCCCCACTGGGTGGGGTTGCCCGAAGCCGCCATGGCTTCCCGCGCATGGGCATAGATCTGCAGGATCTGCGGCAGATCTCCTCTCACTGCTCCACGAAACATCTGTTTACACCCTCTTATCCTGCCGCATATTCTCCGCAAGGAAGGCGCGGCACAGCTTTGTTGCACTTGTTATTATACTACATCCTGCCAGAAAACACCAGTTTTTTGTGCATCGGCACAACTGCAAAAAAGCAGGGCACCGTGCGTCTCACACCGGTGCCCTGCTCAGGGGGAAAGTGATTCTCTTGCCTGGAATGCTCAGGCCGTGGTCCGGCTGCGGACTGCGCGCACCTGACGGTACTCACGGGGGCTCAGGCCGTAGCGCTCGTGGAACAGACGATAAAAATAGCTGGTGTTCTCGTAACCCACCTGGGCAATGATCTGCTGGATGTTCAGATCGCTGCGGCGCAGCAGGCGGGCCGCCGTCTCCATGCGGTGTCTCTGCAGCAGCTCCTTGTAGGTCTTGCCGGTCTGCGCACGCACGCACTCGCTGACGTATGCCAGCGAAACGCCATAGGCCCGCGCCACGTTGGACAGGCTGGCCTCGCGGTAATTCTGGGTGATCTCCTGCAGAGCCGCCCGCACCAGCGCGTCGCGGCTGACGGCTTCCGTGCGGCTCTCCAGCATCTCGTTCTTGGTCTGCATCATCTGGATCTCCTCTGTAACGGTGCGGCGGGCGGGGACTGGGGGGAAGCCGGACCCCCGCCGCACGGGAACTGCAGGTCTTGCTTGAAGGCCCTTACACTTCGTATACGAAACACGGTCCCGGAAGATTGCACGAAATGATAAAAATTTTTGAATTATTTTTCCCAGCAAAAAGGGCCGCCTGTGCACGAACTGCACAGCGCGGCCCATCTGGAAGAAAATGAGGAAAATCGCTTGATCAAAACATGCTCTCGTCCTTGTAACGGCCGGTGCGCACAAACTGCACCCACTCGGCCACGTTCACCGCGTGGTCGCCGATGCGTTCCAGATATTTGATCACCATCAGCAGGTCCAGCGCAGCGTCCACCTTAGCGGGGTCGGCTGCGATCTCCTGCGCGAGGGTGTGCTTAATGGCATTGAAGTCAAAGTCCACGGCGTCGTCGGCCGCAATGACCTTGCGGGCGGCCAGCTCGTCCTCGGCGGTCAGTGCCGCCATGGCGTCCTGGATCATCTGGTATGCCTTGCGGCCCATGGCAATGGCCTGGCTCACCGCCGGGTCGCCCTCCTTGCGCACGGTGACCAGATGCGGGATGATCTCGGCAATGTCCGAAGCATGGTCGCCGATGCGCTCAATGTCGGTGACCACCTTCATGGCGGTGGAGATGCGGCGCAGGTCGCCGGCCACCGGCTGCTGACGCAGCAGCAGGGTCATGCAGCGGTGCTCGATGTCCCGCTCCATGTTGTTGATGCAGCTGTCGCCCTTCACGATCTTCTGGGCGGCTTCGGCATCGGCGGTGCACAGTGCTTCCAGCGCGGCCTCCACGGCCTCGGCAGAGTTGCTGCCCATTTCCACCAGCGCCGCCTTGAGGGCTTCCAGATCGGTGTCGTACTGTTTGCGGATGCTCATTGGTCTTTCCTCCTCGATTTAACCGAACCGGCCGGAGATGTAATCCTCGGTGCGCTTGTCCTGCGGGGCGCTGAAGATCTGGTTGGTGGGGCCCACCTCCACCAGCTCGCCCAGCAGGAAGAAGGCCGTGCGGTCGCTGATACGGGCAGCCTGCTGCATATTGTGGGTGACGATGACCACGGTGTAGTTCTTTTTCAGCTCGCTCATCAGCTCTTCCACCTTCATGGTGGAGCCGGGGTCCAGGGCGCTGGTGGGCTCGTCCATCAGCAGCACTTCGGGCTTGACAGCCAGGGCGCGGGCGATGCACAGGCGCTGCTGCTGGCCGCCGGACAGGCCCAGGGCGCTCTTTTTCAGGCGATCCTTCACCTCATCCCACAGGGCCGCACCCCGCAGGGAGCTTTCCACCAGCTCATCCAGCTCTGCCTTATTGCGCACCCCGTGGAGCTTGGGGCCGTAGGTGATGTTGTCGTAGATGCTCATGGGGAAGGGGTTTGCCTTCTGGAACACCATGCCCACCCGGCGGCGCAGGTCGGTGAGCTCCATGTCCCGGGCAAAGATGTCCTGCCCCTTGAGGCGGACATCCCCCTCGATGCGCACGCCCGGCACAAGGTCGTTCATGCGGTTGAGCGTTTTCAGGAAGGTGGACTTGCCGCAGCCGGAGGGGCCGATGAGGGCCGTGATCTCCCGCTCGCCCACGTCCAGCGAGATATTTTTCAGCGCCTTGAAATCCCCGTACCAGAGGTTCAGGTTTTTTGCCGAGATGACCGGCACATTCGTGCTTTCCATAGAGTACCTCATGTTTTAAAAACTTCTCAGATCTCCATCCGTGAAAAGGCGTTTGGAGCGGCCCGCAGGCCGCGACAAACGCAACGATTAAAATCACTTTCCGCTGAAGATGGCCAGAGCGCAAGCGGAGGCCATTTTTGATCCTCCGGGGACCGAGAGGTTTTACTGTTTCTGTTTCAGTTTTGCTTTGGCCAGCCGGGCCGCCAGGTTGATGGCCAGCACCAGCACCAGCAGCACGGCACCAATGCCCCAGGCGGAGGCAAAATCGCCGTCCTCAAAGGCGCGCAGGTACAGCAGCACCGACAGGGTGGCACCGTTGGAGGTGTAGGCCTTGACCACACCCTTGGCGATCACTTCCGCCGCACCGGCGGTGAACAGCAGCGCGGCGCTCTCGCCCACGATGCGGCCCACGGCCAGGATGCAGCCGGTGACGATGCCGTCGATGCTGCAGGGCAGCACGATGGTGCGGATAATGTGCCACTTGCCGGCCCCCAGGCCCAGCGCACCCTCGCGGTAGCCCTGGGGCACCGTTTTCAGGGATTCCTGGGTGGTGCGGATGATGGTGGGCAGGTTCATGACCACCAGCGTCAGGCTGCCCGACAGCAGGCAGGTCTGGAAGCCCAGCGCCTGGCTGAACACCAGCATGCCCACCAGACCATAGAGGATGCTGGGGATGCCGGCCAGCGTCTCGTTGGTGAACTCGATCACCTCGATCAGACGGCGGTTGGAGGCGTATTCGGTCAGGTAGACCGCCGCGCCCACACCCAGCGGCAGCACGATGAGCAGGGTCAGCAGGATGACGTACAGCGTGTTGAGGATGGCCGGCAGGATGCCGTCGGTGCCTTTCAGCACGCTGGCCGTGGTGGTGAGGAAGTTCCAGCTGATGTGCGGCACACCGCGCACCAGCACCATGCCCAGGATGCCCGCCACCAGCGCCATCACCAGCAGGGCAGCCGCCCACACCAGGGCGGTCATGACCTTGTTCCAGGCCCGGCGAGAGGGAGAAAAGTCCTTATGCATCCTTGTCGCCTCCCTTCAGCACCACGTTCAGCACAATGTTGATGAGCATGATGAACACGAACAGCACCAGGGCGATGCTGAACAGGGCCTGCCGCTGCAACCCTCCGGCGTAGCTCATCTCCTTGGCAATGGCAGTGGTCAGGAAGGTGACGCTGCGGAACAGGCTGTCCGGCATGTTGGGGCTGTTGCCTGCCACCATCATCACGGCCATGGCCTCGCCGATGGCGCGGCCGATGCCCAGCACGATGCCGGCGGCAATGCCGCTTTTGGCAGCAGGCACACTGATCTTGAACCAGGTCTCGGTGTCGGTGGCACCCAGGGCCAGGCTGCCCTGCTCATATTCCGGCGGCACGGCGTTGAGGGCCGTGACCGACACGGACACGATGCTGGGCAGGATCATGATGGACAGCACCACGATGGCCGACAGCAGGCAGGCACCGGACGCCTTGCCAAAGGTCTTTGCCACGGCGGGCACCAGCACCTGCATGCCCAGCAGGCCGAACACCACGCTGGGGATGCCGCTCAGCAGCTCAATGGCCGTGACCACCACCGTGCGCACCTTCGGGCCGGCCGCCTTGGACAGGAACACCGCCGTGAGCAGGCCGATGGGCACACCGATGAGGGTGGCACCCAGCGTACCGTACACACTGGACAGGATAAAGGGCAGGATGCCGAACTTCGGGTCGGCGGCGGTGGAGGCCCACTCGGTGCCAAACAGGAACCGGAACAGGCCGATCTTGTGGATGGCCGGCACGCCGGAGAGGACCATGTACACCGTGATGAGCACCACGCAGCCCACCGCCAGCATGCCGCACAGGAAGAAGATGAAATTCATCATCGCTTCCAGCCAGTCGGCAGGGGTGCGGGGCAGCCGTACCCGAGCCAGATAGGATTTTTTGTTCATAGCTGAAAACCTTTATAAAAGCCGCGTTGGCTCGCAGAAACGGCAGGCCAACGCGGTGGGCTAATTTTATCATTGTCCCCATCCTGTTTACCGGGTCAGTTCGGCCGGGAGTTTCACCAGCGAATGATCCGAGGGTGGGAGCTGGAAGCCCCGAATTTCGCGGGGGAACTCCCGGCCGGGCTGACTCTGAGCGCCTTTTACTCGTTCACGGGCACAGCGCCTGCGGTGCGGATGAGGTCGGCAGCCTCCTTGCTGGTGGCAAAGTCCACAAAGGCCTGGGCCTGCTCCGACAGGGCCACGCTCTTGTTGGTGACGAACACGAAGGGACGCTGGATCTTGTAGCTGCCGTCCTTCACGGTGTCCTCGCTGCACTCCACGCCCTCCACGGTGACCATGGCCACAGTGTCGCCCACAGCGGACAGAGAAGCGTAGCCGATGGCCAGGGGGTTGGCCTCCACAGCGCTGATGACAGCGCCGGTAGCGGTCAGCTCCTGTGCGTACTTGCAGCTGTCCTTCACGTCCACGATGCTCTCGAAGCCGTCGCGGGTGCCGGAACCGGCCTCACGGCCGATCAGCACGATCTCGCCGTCGTCGCCGCCGACCTCAGACCAGTTGGTGATCTCGCCGGTGAACATCTGCTTGAGCTGGTCCACGGTCAGGTCCGCCACCTTGCTGTCCTTATTCACGATGATGGCGATGCCGTCCAGCGCCACGGTGGTGCCGTCCACATCGTTCTTCTCGTCGTCCTTCAGGGCACGGGAGGACAGGCCGATGTCCAGGGTCTTGTCGGTGGCACCGGTGATGCCTGCGCCGGAACCGGTGGGGTCATAGCTGACGGTAACGCCCGGCTCCACCTCGGCAAAGCCTTCGGTCAGGGCGGCGATAACGTTCTTCATGGAAGTGGAACCGCCGGTGGCCACATTGCCGCTGAGGGTGCCAGCTGCCTTCTCGGCAGTGGAAGAAGCAGCAGAAGCCACAGAAGAAGCGGTGGTGGAAGCGGAAGAAGCGGAACCGCCGCAGGCGGTGAGGGCAGCAGCGGCTGCCACGGTGCCGCAGACGGCCAGGAACGAACGACGTGTGATCTTTTTCATAAGGATGATCCTCCAAATAAGGCCGGGCACCCGCCCGGCAGCAATTTATGTTGTATTTGTGTTTTTCTTGGGAACGGCTCTATTGTATTCCTCCGGCAGCATTTCTTCGACCATGGCAGGGCAAAATGCAGGTAAATCTTTGGGGGGCCGGGCCGGGCCTTTGCAAAGAGCTTGTAAACTGGCGGTGAAAACCGTAGCACCTTTTTTTACATTGCCGGAAAAATTGCCCAAAACCACCCTTCTGCCCCTGGGCAGCACGACAAAAAGCCCCGGGCTCTCTTTCCAGAGTGCCCGGGGCAAAGGGTTCTTGATCCGATCAGCCGACCGTCTTGGTGGCAACAAAACTGTTGTCGTCCCGTTTCATCAGGAACAGCACACCGATCATGCCGTTGATGGTAATGGTCATTACGGCAGGCTTGCCGTCCAGGAAATTCTGCCGGGCTTCATCGGTGGGGAAGCTCAGCTTCAGGTCCTTTTCCTCTGTGGCAAAGGGCTTGCCCACCAGCGCATCCGAAACAAAGAACGGTCCGGTGGGGGCCACCTGGGTCAGGTTAGCGTCAACGACCACAGCCTTAAACATGTTGTTGTAGCTGCCGCCCTGCCAGCTGCTGCCGCCTGCATCATAACGCAGCTTCACCTTTCCGGTGATGGCACCCTTGTCGTTGCCGGAAGCGGTGCCCAGGTTCACATCCAGGCCATACACCTTTACGATGAAGGGGCCGATCTGGACCTCATTGTCTGCCAGCTGGTCACCGCCGCAGCCCGTCAGCAGGCCAGACAGGGACACTGCTGCCGCAGCAGCCGCAGCCCCCTTCAGAAACGTGCGCCGAGTCATTTTTGTTGTCATAAGAAAAACCTCCTTTTCAGCAATTGCTGTTTCACCTTTACATCCCTGCGCCAGGGTCTCCCTTACAGGCGCAGGCTCCCGTCCGGGGCGTAGAACTGCACATATTTGCGCCACTGGCTCTCGCTGATGGTGCGCTTGTAGCAGCTCACCAGGGCGTCCAGTGCGTCCTTGTCGCTCAGCTCCGGCGCACCGGGGCAGGGCAGCACCAGGATGCGGAACCACGCATCAAACAGGTGCTCATAGCAGCCGGTGTCGCGGGCACCGCACCGGGCGTAAAAGCCCAGGCGGCGCACGGCCATGGCCTCGTCCTCAGCCTTTTCGGGCATTTCGGCCTCAATGATGATGGCCTGTGCCCCGGCTTCGTACTCCGGCAGGGCTGCCAGCAGCTTTGCGCCAAGGCCACCCGCGCGGTAGGCGGGCACCACGGCAAAATAGTCCAGCTGGCTGATGGCACTGCCCTCCGGGCGCACCATGAGTAGGTAGGCGGCCAGCGTCTCCCCGTCAAACACGCCCCAGGTGTGGGCAAGGCCCTCGGCCTCGCTGGTCAGGATCATACTCAGCGGCTTGAGCTCCCCGGCGGGAAAGTCGCGGCGCATTTCCTGCAGATACACGTCGGTCAGCTCGCCGGGGGTCAGCAGCCGCCAGGTAAAGGTCTTGTTCATACGATGCGGGTCCCTTTCTGGATCACGGCCTTGATGTTCAGTTCCTTGTCGGCCAGGATCACGTTGCCGTAACGACCGGCGGCCAGGCTGCCGTAGTCGTTGTCCACGCCGATGCTCCGGGCCGGGTTCTCGCTGGCGGCGCGCACGGCGCTCTCCAGCGGCACGTTCATCTCCAGCACGGCACGCTTCATGCAGTCGTACAGGCAGGTATTGCTGCCGGCAATGGTACCGGGCTGCTCGGTCAGGGTGGCCAGCGGGCCCTTGACCGTGACAGCCTGTCCGCCCAGACTGTACTGGCCGTCCGGCAGGCCGCAGGCCATCATGCTGTCGGCGATCAGGCACACATGGTCGGCCCCGAAGGTGTTGAAGGTGAACCGCACCATGGCCGGGTGGATGTGCACGTTGTCGGTGATGAGCTCCACCTCTGCGCCGTGCTCCAGTGCCGCAATGATGGGGCCGGGGGCACGGTGGGTGATGCCGGGCATGGCGTTGTACAGGTGGGTCATGTGGGTGGCACCGGCCTCAAAGGCCTGCACGGCAGTGTCGTAGTCGGTGCAGGTGTGGGCAATGGAGATGCGCACCTCATTGTGGCATTCCTTGATGAAATCCAGGTTGCCCGGCTCTTCGGGGGCCACGTCCACCAGCTTGATCAGGCCGCCCGCGCGCTTCTGCAGGCGGCGGAACATCCCCGCGTCAGCACCCTGCACATACTCCGGGTTCTGGGCACCCACCTTCTTGGGGCTGATGAAGGGGCCTTCCATGTTGATGCCCACCAGATCTGCGCCCTTGCCGTTTTTGTGGGCGGCGGCGGCGTCCATCACATGGTTCAAAAACTCTTCCGGGTAGGTCATGGTGGCAGGACAGATGGCCAGCACGCCCTTGCTGGCCTCAAAGTCGGCCAGCGTCTGAATGGCCTCCTCGGTGCCGTCGCAGAAGTCCTTGCCCATGGCCCCGTGGAAGTGGATGTCCACCAGACCCGGCAGGGCATACAGGCCCTCGGCGTCGATCACCTCTTCGCCCGCTTCCGGGGCGGCAAAGGGCACGATGCGCCCGTTGCGGATGAACAGCGTACCGCGCGCAAAGGTGTGGCGCGGCGTATAAACCAGTGCATTCTGAATGATCATGCAAAACACCTCGTTCTTCTCAGCGGCCGCCTCCCTGCGGGGACGCCGCATCCATTTGATCTGAGTATAACACGTTCCTTTTTGGAAGAAAAGCGGTTTGTGTGAACAAAAAGCCGCCGGGAACGGGCGCTTTCTGCGCCCGCCCCCGGCGGTGTCATGCGGAGGCAACCAGCCCTCCGCGCCTGTTTTGTTTTACCGAAGTGCCAGTTACAGCATCTTCTTCAGCTCGTCGTACACGAACTGAACCTTGGTGCCGATGATGACCTGGCAAGCGTTCTTGCTGGGACGGATGACACCGGCAGCACCGGCAGCCTTGACAGCCTTCTCGTCAACCTTAGCGTTGTCCAGCACCTCAAAGCGCAGGCGGGTTGCGCAGTAGCCAACGTCCTTCACGTTCTCCTTGCCGCCGATGGCAGCCAGGACAGCGGAAGCAACCTCAGTGTAGTTGTTGTTGGCCAGAACGACCTTCTTCTCAGTCTCTTCGTCGTCATCCTCACGGCCGGGGGTCTTCAGGTCGAACTTGGTGATAGCGAAGT
>OLNO01003284.1_pt1 | contig 9957 bp, 6 predicted proteins | sample 1672861 | NCBI WGS metagenome assembly OLNO01 (sample SAMEA3136731, study PRJEB25190) | human gut metagenome | reverse complement strand
AAAAGTTTTACTTGGTGACTTAAAATAGATAAATTCTTCGAAATATTTTTTAAATAAACTTCTCTGTTCATAAAGCTCTCCTTTTAAAATATCTTTCCCCTACAACATAAATATGATATAATAAAAGTATCTAAATTCATTATATCAATTAAACAAACTACTATTTTGACGAAAAATGGACAATAGTTTGTTTTTATTTTACCCTATTTTACTCTTTTTTACAAAATAAAAAAAGAGGTAGAAACGAAATAACTCGAATCCCCTCCTTTCGCAATGGAACCTTGGCATTTTATTTTTATTATATTTAGGCTGTTACTAATGAATATGGTATATCCAATTGATTCATATGATTTCAATATCAACAAATAAAAAAGCTAGCAGATATTTCCTCAAAACCTGTTATCTTTTTTACTAAATATTCACCGAATTATATTATTGTTATATGTATTAAAAACTTCTACATTATACCATTAAACGGTCACTTGTGCATCCATTAATGATATTTTTTTATTCACAAAGGATTCCGACACCCAACCTTTATATGGAATTTGATACATTCCGTTTTTGTAGGTGATATATTCGTAAATCTCCCACGCTTTCACTTGCCCAACAACAACTTCATAGTTAGCATAGCTCCATAAATTACAATCCTGCTTTAACTGGATTTTCCCTTTAGGTTTTAGCCACATATTTGTCACATAGTTAAGTTTATGGCTGTTAGCTAAATACTTACCATCAACTTGGAAGAATCCACCACACTCAGTCATTTTAGTAACATACAGTTCTTCACCTTTAGTCACACGACCTCCGACATTTTGATATTTTGTGTCTAGCCAAAGATTCGTATCAACTAAGACTTTGATTTTCCATTCACCTCCAATCCATTCAATAGAAGCCGTTTGAACTGGCACTGTTGATGTCGTCGCTTTCTTATTTAATGATAAATACTCAATCACTGAATCAGCGATTGCTTTCGCATACGCTCGTTGTCCTACCTCTGAACAAATGTACTCATAATCTGATGGAATATCCATAAATCCACCTTCAACTAAGATGGCAGTAGCTTGGCAAGTTAGAACTGTCCATTTCTCTGTCTTAACACCACGATTTTTAAGACCTGTGACAGTCGCTAATTTAGGGGCTACGATCCCTGCTACTTTTTTATCTTCAGCTGTTCCGTTGGTGTGCCAATACACTTCAATCCCCGTTCCAGCCCCTGCATTATGGTGAATACTGATGAATAAATCTGGCTAGTATGAATCGCATCGTTTCACACGTTCGAGTAAATCAACATCCGTTTTTCCTGTTGAATCATCGGTACGATAAATTGTCACCGCATAATCACTTAAATACTCTGTGATGTACCCGACTACTTTATTATTTAACTCCCACTCTTTGATGATTCCGTACTTCCCATTCATCGTTTGTTTTCCAGCTGTTGTTAATCCGTGTCCTGCATCCAATACTAAAATAGGTGTTGTCATCTTACTTCACATCTCCTTTTGTTTTTTTAATATCTTTCAAGCTATCTCTCACTAATCTAATTTCTTGAACCAGTTCGTCTTTGTAAAAAACCAATCCAGCAATTAAAAAGCCATACGCTGGATTGGTAATCATCACTTGCCCTAAAATGATTCCTGAAATAAATAACGATAAAGCGATATATTGTTTCTTAATAGGTGGTTCCCATTTATTTAAAAATAATCCCACCACAATTAAAATTCCTGTTAACACTAAATAGTTCATTTTCATTTTTTTATCTCCTTTATGTTAAAAAGTCACTCATTGAGTGACCTTTTTTATTTGTTTTCAGTTTGCTCTAAGCGTTGAATTAGGGATTCTATCAAACTTTCTAAATTCGAAACCTTGTTTTCTAACATTTTAGCTTGATCTCTATGGACTTGTTCCTCTTCCATTTCTTCTTTAGTCATTTCTACTTGTTCTAGATGATAGGTCTTTTGTAAGAGAGGATCATAGGTAATCGTGTCTATCATCGGATCATAACGTAAAAACATCGGAGGATAATTGGATAGTTCTTCAAACTCTTCCTCGGTTATCTCAATTTCTCCCATTCTCTCAGTGCTATGATAACACCCAGCTATCCCATATCCTGTAATCGCATAATCGTTATCATAAGAAAAAATTAGTTTCAACACAATTCCCCTCCTAGACTTCATAAACTGCTGACAACACAACCATGGTAGAGTTAGCTGCACTATCATTTGTAGCATACCCTGTTATTCGATCATCATAAACGTAGAGATACTTTGTAATTGCACTTGAACCTTGTTCGTAGACAGGAAGTAAGATACTTAAAGGCTTCCCATTATTTCGGCTGGCGTGTGCTTTAGGGATAAAAGTATAAACGAAATCTTTCGCATTCGCCTGACCATTTCCATAGTCTCGCCACTCTAAACAAATCCCGTGCTGACATTCGCTTATTTTTTTAGATAGCGTGATCGTTTGACTCGCATTCATATACCACGCTCCAGATGCTAACGGTGTGGTTGGTGAGGTAGCTCCCACATCTGACCAGGTGAGATTATGTTTCTCAGTCAGAACTTTAACTCCGTTGGAATAGATATCACCACCAACATCTAACGCTCCACATTCGTGAACCTTACCAACCCCGATACCTTCTTGTTCAATATTGAGTAAACAAGCAATCGTCCCTATTGAGGCAGTAGCGATGACCGTATTGTAACTGTCTTTAATAGAGACACGAACATCATACGTGACTGCATTATCCCAGTTACCCCCTAAATTGTGAATCCAGTTAGCATCATAAGCGGAAATATTTGCCCAGTCTTGATGAACTGTCCAGGAAGTAGCTGAAGCTCTTTTATACTCAACTTTGTATTGCTTCGCATTCACATTGGCATTTCCAATGTTTTGAATCTCTTGATTAATATAAACTCTTGCGTATGTCCCATTGTCGTTTCGGGTACCATCTGAGTTACATCGATAAAAATCAATGCTCAATGAAGGCGCATAGTAAGAATAAACGGTGATGGAAATAGATTTAGTAGCCGTTCTTCCTCGACTATCTGTTATCTTACCTGTAAGGGTATGAGTCCCTGCACTCAATAATCCGGAAGTAGCTGACGATGATGAACTACTAATCCCTGCTCCGCTCAAACTATAAGACTTAATGGTAGAACCATAAGCACCTACTGCATTATTAATCTTAGCTGTCACCGTTGATTTACCTGCAACGTAAACACTTCCTAAGAGGTTGTTACCTGTAGCAGTCACTGAGCCAATGGTAGGAACAACACTTGAAGGAACATTTAAAGTGATCGTTTTGCTCGTTTCTGCTATCCAAGTACTTCCGTTCATCGTTTGAATTTTGATAGTAGCCGTCCCACTCGTTGCATTTGGAATTTGACTACATAATGAAATGTTAGGTGTAAACGTATAAGACGTTCCGACTCCTTCAGCTAATAACGCACTGTAAGAACCAAAGTATAACTGAACTTTGTGCGTATAACTATTAGAAGCACGATTCAAAGTGATGGTAATGGCATCGGAGCCAATCGTTGCTGATGTTCGGTTGAGTGATAGACTCGAACCTCTCGGAATAGTAGTAAGTGTGACAGTGGCACTACCTGAACCTGATTTTGTTGTATAGGTACCAGAACTAGATAAACCATTATTATAACTGAAGCTAATAGTAGTTTTGCAGGTACCATCCGAGTTGTGGTTCACGGTCCAAGTCCGAGAACCTAATAATGTTTTTCCTCCTATAGAGGCAGTTTTATTTGAAGTGACTGTCGTTCCATTGATTACACATGACCAATAGGAAGATGAAGTCGTATTTCCATTTCCATTCAAGTAGACATTAGCAGTAATGGTCGATGTATTTGCTGAAACATTTTGTACAACAGAATACTCGCATGTCAGCGAGTACCTGCTGTTATCACATGAACCTGTAATGGTTGGCATCTACTCTCACCCCTTCCATTGATAAATTAAACCGCCTTTTGCGGTTTTTGATTGTTCTATATTTCCTAATTGTAAGGAATTAAGGATTTGTGCCTGAGTAATATATAGTTTCTGATTTGACATATAAGCAACCTCAACGTTGTTGTCTAAGAATGCTAAACGCTGGTCAGTAATTTGTGTTTTAAACCGACCAGGAACTCCGTTCAATGTAGCGAAGATTTCCACCCATCCCGAGTCAGTAAAATTAAAATGCTTTCCAATCGTTTGGATCCCGTCTAATGCTGTATTAGATTTAGTAATCGCAGTCTCTACCCCTTGAGCAGTGGTATTCACTGTCGTTGTCAATGTATTTAACCGATTATCTATCATGGTCTGTAAGGCGACGAAAGTAATGTTATATTGTAACTGATATTGGTAGAGATATTCCCTTATGGTAGCATTGGAAGCCGCAGAAGCAATATTTAAGTCCGCTAATAACGGGTCAACTAACGCATGAAGTTCTTGGTGTCGTAAAGTAAGTGTAGCGAACTGACCATTAATAGAGCTTTCATTAAACTCGTTTACCATGGTCTTCATCGAATCATACTGATTGTCAATCGTACGTAAATCGTCTTTAAGCTGTACTTTTTCGTAAGATGATAGGACATTGTCACTGAATGCGTCATCAAACCTCTCAATTAGCTCGTTATTCTGGTCTTGTAAACCGGCTACTGAGTTAGTAATCTCTTCTTTGAGCTGGTTATTTACTGCATCTATGATACTGTCGAAATCCTCTGGAGCAGGTGACCAATCTGTAGCTTTGTTACCTTTTTCCATCTTAAACCCATAGATTTGTAGAGTTGCTCCTTCTACGGGATTCTCAAATCTAGGTTTTGTAAAATCAGAACCATTTATTTTAAAAGTTACCCATACTCTCGTCCAAGATTCTGTTAACACATCATTTCCGGTAAAACTTGTAGCTACCGTTGTACCAGAACCATTGAAGTAGAAGTTGAGCTTTGCTCCATTAGTACCTTTTACATACGCTGATAAGGTGTAGAACTGTCCTACTTCATATGTCATAGTTTGATATAGCCCCATCCACTGTCCTGTTCTAGTAAAGACTGTAAATCCATCATAGGTTTCTGTTGTCCCCCAATTACCGTTATTTCCCCAATCGCTCTTAACAACAACTTTGGTATTCTTATATAGATTTCGTCCACCTATTGCTAAATCTGTAACGTCATATAACTTAACAATGGTCATCGTGTCATAAACATCGTTGACATTAGTGTTTACCCGGAACGTAACACCAGTAACCGTCGCTGTAAATAGAGAGCAGTTTTTATTGATAGTTAATACTCCATTAGAAACACTCCAACCACTAATTGAGCTGGATAAACCACTCCATGACGTACCTCCGTTGACACTATACTGCCAATTGCTATAAGTGACATTTTGAAGAACAGGCGTTAATTTAATCGTATCAGGAGCGAAAGTTACTCCACCATCAGTCGACTTGAATATCTGAGAAGTAGCCACAATATCAACACTTTTAGCCGCAGCACCCGCTGGTCCTTGTGATCCTGTTGTCCCTTGTTTACTCTTAGTCCAAGAAAACACCTTAGTAAAGGTTTGACCGTCCACGATCACAGGGATATTTAAAGTGCCAGAATCAGCTAAACTCGTTCCTGTATTGGCCTTAATGGTCAACGTATTACCACTCGCAGATAAAGTTAGTCCTGTTGCAGTCGGGAGAGTACCGAAGGTCGCAGAAAGTAGCTTAGCTCCCTTATAGGCTATAGCTTGCGTGGTCATCGTAATCACTGAACTAATATTTCCTGAACTGGAGGCAGGAAACGCATGATTTTCATTCGTAAGTAGAATGGTATAGCCATCCACACCAGAAGCACCCGTCGGACCTTGTGGACCAGTTGCTCCAGTGGCACCGGTCTCTCCTTTGTCTCCCTTATCTCCTTTGATTCCATTAGTCCCTTGAGGACCTTGAACCCCTTGCTTAGCGCATGACCAAGAAAAGACTTTAGTAAATGTCTTTCCGTCAATCGTAATAGGAAGATTGAATGAACCACTGTCAGCTGTCAATGCCGTGCTGGTAGAAACACTAAATTTCACCTGACTAGCTGTCTTAGATACCGTGATACCATTAGCACTCTCAATGGAACCAATCGTATAATCTGTTCGCTCCTTAGTTCCTTGATAAATCTTTATGTCAGTGACATACGTGGCATTCGCTGTCGGAACTCGTGAAGCAGTCGTCGGAATGGTTTGAGCTTCATTCGTCATCGAAACAGCATAAGAACTATCTAAGTCTTCAACTGCTTCACTAATCACTTGATCAACCTGTGGTCTTGTCATCACTTCTTGACTCTGAATGTTTAATTCGTAAACATCTAAAAACACTCGTCCAAACGAATCAATATGGAGTGTTTTCTTTCCATTTCCATCAATAACAACTAAGTTCTTCGCTTCAATAAGTTCTCCTGTTAATTTCCCAACCCATCCACGATCAAGCCTTAAGGCTCCAATTTGAGCATCTGAAATAGCTGCCGTTTCAAAATACTCAGCTCCATCCGCAATCTTTGTACTTGTTGCTTGAACTTGAGAGCTCCACTCTGTCACTTTTCCATGAGTATTTCGAGCACGAGCACGATAATACCAGGTTTCTTGTGGTTTAACCTGATGCAAAAGAGTGCTTGCTTTTCCCCTAAAGATCAAATTACTTGAATCGGGGTTAAAGTTTTCAAGCGGTGATGCGTAAATTTCATACTCATAGTAACTCTTCGCTTCGTACGTCCATTCAACTAAAATAGATGAAAACAACCCTTCAACTTGCAGTTGCGGAATGGTAGGGAGTGTATCAGGGAAGTTTCCATCTTCAATGACAATAGTTTCACTTCCACCCTCAGAAGGAGCTGTAATCTGAGCATTTCCTATCGAATCCGTCAACGAAGGTTGCACACTTCCTAACGTTAAATACTGTTCTGTATTACCCTCTCGAATAGATTCTGATATGGATACAATCCGACTTTCTAAACTTAGCTGATAGGCTTCATCCAACAAAATCACACTATCACCCAGTGTCAATTTAAAATGTTCATAGCCTGCTTGTTGAGATAAATCAGTCGCTTTGACTTCATAACTTAAAATAGGATTTTTAACTTGTTGTAAAGCTTCATAAGTTGCTTGTAATAATTCTCCTGGATCTTCAATGTCTGAATTTTCATAAATCCCTTCAATTCGGCCATATTTAGCGATTGCTTCTTCATCTTCGATAAAACTTTGCCCGATGGGTTTATCAACTGGATGAATCGGAGTCGTCCATTCGACTTCAGTAAATTTAATTTTGCGAGAATAGCCATCCCCTGATTCAATTCCTTTCCCACGTCCATACAGCACAGTGAAATGACCTTCAGAAGTATCACTTCGCTTCACTTCCTCTAAGTTAGAATCAAAGGTAAACCGTAAGCCTGTATCGGTCCCAAGTCTTGTTTTTAAATCAATGAATTTTTTAGAAATGCATCGTTTTTCCTCGTCCAATTCAATTCTAAAATCAATTTCACCACCATACGTTTCAACAATACTTTCTAATCCTTCCATGCGAGTCACATCATAAAAACTAATCGTTTGATTGCCTAAATCTGCGACTTCTCCAACTAAATATCCTGAACCGTCTAACACCTTACTTAAAGCTTCTCTTGCTGTTCCATCTCTTAAACGTTTATCCTCTACAATTTGATTGGCCAATTGAAAATAATCATTCACACTATAGACTTCAATTTGATCATCATGATACGTCAGTGTTGGAACTTCAGAAATGACAAACAATCGAAAATTACCCTCGCGATCATAAAAAGCAACCTTATGGCTTTTTAATAAAACAGAAGCATATTTAGATTCTGTTGTAAAAGTAAAGGTCCAACTTCCATTCAATTGTCGTTTATGTTCGTCGGATTCAAATTCTTCTTCAGATAGGATCATCAATAATTGTTCATTTTGATCAAAGACATATAGATGAGCCATTTATCTCCCTCCTTTTTAAATGAATTCATCAAACCAACTCACTTCTACTCGACAATTCCCTTGATTTAATTCATATTGATTATCTCCTGGTACTAAGTCATGAAAAAAGCTATCTAAAGTTAAAATTGTCATCTTTAACTCATTATCTATAAGGACTTTTTTCGTCGCCATATTCACTTCTAGGCATTGTCCCTTATTAAAGTGGCCGACTAATCTAATAAAGTTTTTGTGAGCCTTATTCTTAACGTTTAATTTAATCTCTGAAGTTTGAGACAAAATAAAAAATCGAATGATCGGTGATGTCTTTCGATTTCCCATATATTGAATAACACTTGAATTGGTAAAGCTTTGTTGGTTTGGAGTGAGTGAAATTCGTTGAGATTTGACGCATAAAAATTCAATCTTTCCTTCACCTCTGGTGATACTTCCATCAATATCGACGACATTATCAACTTTTGCTAAATAATAACTCGTTAAATCATTCGGCAATATTAATGGGGATGGCTTAAAATTATTCCCTTTCAACCAGGTCGCAAATTCATCCATTTGATGATTGGAGATGAGCTGATGACGATGGATATAAAAGCTTATCGTGACTTTCTTTTGGTGCTCCTCATTCGGTAAAACTTGAACCTGGATATTATTAACTCGCACAAAGGAAGGGAGTTGACGATCATTAAAATATAAACTAAGTGGCATACTTCACCTTTCCTTTCGCTTGTCGATTTCGGTTTTGGAGCTTTTGAAGCTCTTTATTGACATATTCAACAATTTTTTTTAACTCTTTTTGACTCTCACTATTCACATTTTCAAAGTTGAAATGAAGATGATATTCGTTCTTTTCAGTCGTGTAGGTCCGTTGTTGATCTTGTGCCATATTTCTAATAATCTTTATTCCTTGTCGTTGTTGAGAGGCGAGATTGTAGCCTTGAATTTGATAAGGAGAAACATCTAATAATTGACGAGCAGACTGCACAGGTGAAATAGTTCGGCTAGATGGAGAGGTCACGATTCGCTGCTGAACATTGCGTGTAGTCACTGTGACATTACCTGAAATACTTCGACTATACGCATTTCGGACTCGATTCCAATCACTAATGGCTTGATTGGCCATCGAATCCGTCGCTTTTGTCACCTCTGACTTCATTTGTTGAGTCAATTGAATCGTTTGAGTCGCCATCTCTTTAGCGGCCGTTTGACTATCCTGACTCATTTCTTTTGTATCTTTGACAACATCCTCTTTCATCGTTTCAGTATTCGTCGTCGCTTTTTGTCCACCTTCAGAAGTCTTCGTGTCTAATTGATCACTCATCGTTTCCATCGCCGATTGAATATCTTGACTAAAGGCTTCTGTGTCTAATTTTCCTGCATTGGCCATATCTTTGAGGTTTTGTTTAATTTGGGCTGCTTGTTCACTCACCGTCATATTTTCGCGAATCCCTCTAAAGAGGTAGCCAGTGGTATCGTTCATTCCTCGAAGAATGGTTAATTGCGTGTTGTCCATTCCTTGAAGTTGCCCCGCCAGTTTATTCGCCGCAAACCCATACTCCTCTTCGACGACACCAGGTATTTCGCTTAACGTCACACGAAAGACATTTAACATGTCATTTAAACTCTCATCGGTGGCATATCTCATTTGAGACATTCCACGAGTGGTCGTTAGCGTGACTTTCTGCATGCCTTCGGTATTATTCGCATCAATTCGTGCCCAATGATTGGTCCACGCCTCTTCAATCGTCGCTCCTCCTGGACCATCAATCATAGCAGCAATGACATCAACACCTAACTGAATCCAAGATAGGATGTTTCCTAATGTTAACTGGACCACACCACTCACGAATTCACAGACACCACCAATGATGGTTCCTAATCCTCCAAATTTCTCTTGTAGCCATAAGATAGACTGCTCACTATCTCCTAAATAAGCCATTAAAGCCACTAAGGCTCCAATGGCTAACCCAACACCGACAGGTCCTGCAAAAACGCCTAATG
>OLNO01003280.1_pt1 | contig 9966 bp, 7 predicted proteins | sample 1672861 | NCBI WGS metagenome assembly OLNO01 (sample SAMEA3136731, study PRJEB25190) | human gut metagenome | reverse complement strand
CTCAGTAGAATTAGGCCCTATTGTAGGTCTATCAGATGTAATTGTCGATTTAGTCGAAACAGGAAATACAATAAAGGCAAATGGACTAGAAGTATATGAGGATTTATTTGATATAAGCGCCAGAATAATCGCAAATAGAGTTAGTTACAAGTTTAATTATGAAAAAATTCAAAAAATAATAGATTTATTCGATTCAACAGTAAAAGCAAGTGACTATAAATAATTAGATAAAGAATTTAAAGTGAGGAGTGGTGATATGAATAGAGAAAAAGAAAGTATTAGAACCTTAGAACCGTATGTTACAAATCCAACAGTATGTTCAGTAAAATTAGACGCAAATGAAGGCGATAAAGATCTATATCTTGATTTATTAAAAAAATTAGGAAATAGCGACCTTAAATTAAATTACTATCCAGACGATTCGTATACCGAGTTAAAAAAAGAAATCAATAATTATGTCGGATATGAGCCTAAGAATATAACTGTTGGAAATGGTTCAAGTGAGCTATTGGATTTATGTGTAAAGACTTTTTTAGATAAAGACGAAATGATACTGAGCCTAGATCCTACTTTTAGTATGTATTCAATTTATGCACAAGTTTTTAGTGCAAAATATGTGGGCGCTAAGACGGAGGACGATTTCAAATTAAATGTAGACAGTATAATTGAAGATATTCAAAAAAATAGTCCAAAGTTAATCATCCTTTGTAATCCAAACAATCCAACAGGCTCAGTTCTTACAAAAGAAGAAGTTAGAAAAATGATAGTGCATGAAGGTAGAAGACCTGATGCAAGAAAAACTGACGAAATAAGACCAATATGGTGTGATTGTGGATTTATACCTAGAACTCATGGTTCAGGATTATTCACAAGAGGTCAAACTCAAGTAATGACAATAACAACTCTAGGAGCACTTGGAGATGTTCAAATACTTGACGGATTAGATGAAGAAGAATCTAAAAGATATATGCATCACTACAACTTCCCAGCTTATTCTGTAGGTGAAGTTAGACCATCAAGAGGACCAGGAAGAAGAGAAATAGGTCACGGTGCATTAGCAGAAAGAGCATTACTTCCAGTAATACCATCAAAAGAAGAGTTCCCATATGCTATAAGACTTGTTTCTGAAGTATTAAGTTCAAATGGTTCTACTTCTCAAGGTAGTGTTTGTGGCTCAACTCTATCACTTTTAGATGCAGGTGTACCTATAAAAGATATGGTTGCAGGTATAGCAATGGGTCTTATAGAACAAGATGGAAAAATAGCTATACTTTCAGATATACAAGGTATGGAAGACCACTTAGGAGATATGGACTTCAAAGTAGCGGGAACAGCGCAAGGGGTTACTGCTTTACAAATGGATATCAAAATTGAAGGGTTAAGCCGTGAGATTTTAGAAGAGGCCCTTCAACAAGCTAAAGTTGGACGTATGCAAATCTTAAATCATATGTTAGGAACAATTGCTGAAACTCGTGAGGATTTATCAGCTTACGCTCCAAAAATTAAAGTGATGACAATTAAAGTGGATAAAATCCGTGATGTGATTGGACCTGGTGGAAAACAAATCAATGAAATCATTGATAAAACAGGGGTTAAAATTGATATTGAACAAGATGGAACAGTTTATATCTTACATGATAACACAGAAAATATTAATCAAGCGGTTGCGATGATTGAGGATATCGTTCGTGAGGTCGAAGTTGGTAAGATTTATTTAGGTAAAGTTGTTCGTATTGAAAAATTCGGTGCCTTTGTTGAAATCTTCCCTGGACAAGATGGATTAGTGCATATTTCTCAATTAGCAGAAGAACGTGTAGCTAAAACAGAAGATGTTGTGAATGTTGGAGATCAAATTCACGTTAAAGTAACGGAAATTGATGATCGTGGACGTGTGAATTTATCACGCAAAGAAGCGATGAAAGAACAAGCGGAGCAACAAGCAGAATAATAAAAACTCGCCAATGGCGAGTTTTTATTTTGGATTTATTTTAAGAAATTTTTGTATCATAAAATAGATAGATTCAAAAGAGTTGATGTTAATAGGATAAGGAGGATTATGAAGGTTGTGCTCTCCTGTTAGACAGGGACTGCTACTGATCCATAGGGGCATTTTAATAATAATATTTGAAGAGAGGATGATTTAGTTTTTTAATAAATGATAGATAAGGTATTCAATCTTTGGTCATGACTCCTCTAGCTTAAAATAGCATTTTTTTACAATTTATTAGATTTATGTCATAAAACATTAAAGTCAAATGATAAATTTGAGTAAAAAATGAATAAACTGATAGTAATCGTGGCACACTGTTAAAGATTAAATCGTATGACTAGAGGTGAAAGCTGTGAAGCAAAAGATAGGAGCAGTCTTAGGGATTGTTGCTTATGTCACACTGTTAATCGGTGTTAATTTTTATCATAAAGCCTATTCAGTTTCAAATATGAATGATGAAATTCATTTGAAGCTAGTTGAGTATATGGAAACTCATCGATTTGAAGCTGTTGAACCGAGAATAGATAGTGTTTGGGATTTTGTTCCTGGTCTAGTAGGTGCTGAAGTTGATTATGAGTTGTCTTATAATAAGATGTTGTTAAATGGAGAGTTTGATCCTTCACTCATTGTTTGTAAGAAAATTGATTATAAACAAGATCCTGAACAATTCCGTGAAAGACCTATCTATAAAGGAAATGAAGAAGGTCAGTACGTCTCTTTACTCATTAATGTGGCTTGGGGAGAAGAAGAGTTGGATAAAATGATGACGATTTTAGATCGTTTGGGAGTACGTGCAACATTTTTCTTTGAAGGTCGTTATGCAGAAAATCATAAGAATCAAGTGTTAAAACTTTATAATGATGGTCATCTAATAGGTAACCACTCTTACTCGCATCCTTCACGTTGGGGTGGATTTACTTATGATCAATACGTTGAGGAAATTAAAAAGACGAATGATGTTTTAAGTTCAATTATTAATGAACCTATTATTTATTTTGCCCCTCCAGCTGGAGAGTTTAATGATCGAACGTTAAAAGCTGCGTATGATCAAGGAATGTATTCAATTATGTGGACAGCAGATACGATCGATTGGATGGGAGGAAGTGCTGATGTTCTGATTAGTCGGGTGATGAAAAAATTAGAGCCGGGTGCTCTCATTTTAATGCATCCTAAACCAGAAACAGTCATTGCACTAGAACCAATGATTAATCAATTAAAAGAAAAAGGATATCAATTTAAAACTGTTGATGAAATAGTTCAAGGAACTAGGCCAGAATGTAGTTAATTAAAATTAAAAGCAACTCTTTTTAAATGAAGAGTTGCTTTTTTTATTGCCGAAGTATCACAGCGATATATGTCACCAGACCTTTCTCGTTTTCATAAAATACTACGTAAGTAGATAGGAGGTAGGTGGTTATTATGATATTGATCATAAACAATGATAAGCGGATGAATTATTTGTCTGAGTACATCCGTGATAGTGGGTTAGATCTTGTTCAGTATTATCGTGATTCAGTGAGCTTTGATTTTCATATTTTAAAGGAAACGCATTATTTTATTTTGCCTTTTGGTGGAATTAGTGAAAGTGGACAAATTGCAAATACTCATTTACGTTTAACAGAAGAAGTTTTATTAAGTTTACCAGAAGATTGTGTGATTTTTACGCCGATTCGATATCCTAAATTAATGGCATTGTTAAAGTCTGTTCCAAGAAAATGTGAAGTTATTTTTGATTATGATGAAGTCGCAATTTATAACTCTATTCCTACAGCGGAAGGAGTGATTTATAACATCATTAAAAATACAGATATTACAATTCATCAAGCAGAGATTTTAGTGATTGGATCAGGTCGAACTTCATTAACGATTGCAAGAGATTTAAAAGCGTTAGGTGCATATGTGAGTGTAACCTTCAGAAAGAAAAAAGATGAAGCCCGATTATTTGAAATGGGATTGCATCCGATTCATATTGACTTGATGGTTGAAGATTTACATCATTATGATGTGATTGTAAATACTGTACCTGCGATGGTACTTGATGAAAAAGCCTTGAACCATGTGAGAAAAGATTGTTACATCATGGATGTGAGTAGTAAACCAGGTGGTGTTGATTTTGACTATGCGAAACAATTAGGGATTCAATCAGAATTAGCCGGTTCATTACCTAGTATTGTCGCTCCAAAAACAGCTGCTTATTATTTGTTTCGCTTTGTGAGAGATTACATCGCCTTAAATGAAAAAAAGGGGAGATTGTGATGAATCAACATGGATATGCGGTCGCAATCGTTGGGGCAAGTGGTGAGGTTGGCAGAAGTATGATTGAAACACTAGAGCGTTATCCTATTCCAGTCTCTTCCTTACGTTTACTCGCCTCCAAACGATCGGCAGGAAAAACTCTCTTGTTTAAAAAGGAACCAATTGTAATTGAGGAGTTATCAGAAGATTCATTCGAAGGCATTGATTTAGCGTTTTTTAGTGCGGGTGGGAGTGTATCATTAAAGTATGCTCCAATTGCCGTGTCAAAAGGTGCAGTTGTCATTGATAATACGAGTGCTTTCCGTATGGATCCAACGATTCCATTAGTCGTTCCTGAAGTAAATGCTCATGTCTTATCCAAAAATACGCCATTAATTGCGAACCCAAATTGTTCAACTATTCAATTAGTGGTGGCACTTAAACCATTAATTGAAGCCTATGGGATTGAATCGGTTAATGTTTCAACATATCAAGCGATTTCAGGAGCGGGAGCTAAAGCCTTATATGAGTATGAGCAAGAATTAAGTGACGAGTCTTATGAGCCACAGATTTTACCTACGCGTTCAGATAAAATTTATTATCAAATTGCCCATAATGTCATTCCACAAATTGATGTCTTCTTGTCATCAGGTTATACGAAAGAAGAAATCAAAATGATCAATGAAACACAAAAAATATTAGATGATTATGAGCTAAAAGTGAATGCGACTTGTGTTCGAGTTCCTGTTCGGTATGGTCATAGTGTCTCAGTGACAGTTAAGTTGAAAAAACCAGTTAACGATCGAGAAGAAATTATTGAGGTATTTAAGCAAAGTCCTGATGTCATCTTACGTGATAATATTTTACATCAAGAATATCCAATGCCTTCGTATTTAGCTCATCAAGATGAGGTGTTTGTTGGACGTGTTCGAAAAGATTTATTTGAGGAAAATGTTGTTCATTTTTGGGTCGTTGCTGATAATATCTTAAAAGGAGCCGCCTTAAATAGTGTGCAAATTGCTTATTATATGCATCGTCATGGATTGTTAGGTGATTAAAATGGATATTGTAGTTATGAAATTTGGTGGAACCTCAGTACGGGATCAAGCAACAAGATTTCAAGCATTTAAGCATATTCGGCGTGAGGTAAGTGCAGGGTACAAAGTTGTAGTTGTTGTATCAGCAATGGGTAGAAGCGGGGAGCCATACGCCACTGATACGTTAAAGGAACTTGTGACTTATCATGTGTCTAAGCGTGAAAATGATCGTCTACTTTCATGTGGAGAAATTATTTCGAGTATTGTGATGTCTGACTTTTTACAACAACAAGGGTTAAACGTCACTTCTTTAGCTCCAGATGAAGTAGGGATTAAAACTGATAATAATTATAGTAATGCTAATATTATTACCATTGAAACGAGTAAAATAGTTTCTTTATTTAATGAATATGATGTGTTAGTTGCCCCGGGATTTTTAGGCACAACATTAGAAGGGCATATTACCACACTCGGACGAGGAGGGAGTGACACGTCAGCTGTTGCCTTAGGGGGTGCCTTAAAGGCGAGTTATGTTGATATTTACTCCGATGTTGAAGGGGTCATGACCGCTGATCCGAAATTAGTGAAAAATGCACGTGTCTTAGAGAAAATTAGTTATGATAATTTGATTGCGCTTGCTGCAAGAGGAGCAAAAGTTATTCATTTAAAAGCCGTCGAGTTAGCTAAAAAAAATCATGTCAATTTACGTTTGCGTTCCACAACGGCTGATCATATTGGAACTTATGTCGTTGATGAGGAGGTGAATACCTTAAGCTTGACGTATAAATCAGGATATACTCGTTATGAAATTTTAGGGCTAAATTGCCCCATTAATTGTGAGTTATTAATTAAACAAGGGGCGTATTGGTATGCACAAGTTCATGATGAAGAAGCAGTTGAACATTACTTGAAAGAAAACGAATTAGAATTCATTAAAAATGAAAATTATGTTCGTGTGAGCTGGATGAATCAACAAAGAACACCGGTTGAACTAACCTTCTACGTCGATGCTTTGAAGCTTGAGGATACATTAAACTTTTTACATTATAATTTAATTTAAGTAAAGGATGTGAGAGTTATGAAAAGTTTTGGTCCGGTTATTACGGCGATGGTAACCCCATTTGATGAATATAATCAACTAAACATTAGTAGTTTACGAAAGTTGATTATTCATTTATTAAAACACGGATCAACGAGTTTAGTGATTACGGGAACAACGGGAGAGGCGCCTACTTTAACAGCGATTGAGCGCTTAAGAATTTGGGAAACAGCAGTTGATTTTGCGGGTGGAACTGTTCCGATTATTACAGGTGTAGGAACGAATAATACAAAAACAACGATTCATAATGTGAAATTAGCTGAAGAAATTGGTGCAGATGCGGTGTTGGTGGTGACTCCTTATTATAATAAGCCGAATCAGGTTGGATTGATGACACATTTTAAAGAAATTGCTAATTCAACTGATTTGCCGATTCTTTTATATAACATCCCTTCACGGACGGGCGTTAGCTTAACGTTAGAAAGTATTTTAGAATTAGCAGAAATCAAAAATATTGTTGGGATTAAAGATTCTAGTGGAGATTTAAACTTATTAAAAGCGTTAAAAGAACAAGCCCCTGATCACTTCTGTCTCTATAGTGGGGATGATTCTAATTATTTGGAAACAATCAAACTAGGAGGCGATGGCGTAATCTCAGTTGCTTCACATGTTGCTGGCTTACAAATGAATCAAATTTATCAGCTTTATCAAAAAGGTAAAGTTGAAGAAGCTGAAGCTTTGAATGAGAAGTTAAAGCCTCTTTATAAAGGATTGTTCTGTACAACCAACCCAATTCCAATTAAGGCGATATTAAATCAACTTGGAATGGAGGTTGGAGGACTTCGACTTCCGCTAGTTGAGATGGATCAATTTGAAACTCTAGAACTTTTTAATGAACTTAGAGGACTATTAGATGAATAAACATGTAAAAAACATCTGTTCTGTTGAATGGCAGATGTTTTTTTTATATGATGAAAAGATTTAAAGCCCTATCATCAGAGGATATATTTTCTTGGCAAATGCCAGGGAAGCCAGTATCCAATCGATTGACAAACTAAAATTGAATCTAAATTTTAAAATACATCTCTGTTTTTATATAGACTTTATTTTCGATAGTTTGTCTAAAAAAAAGACGGTAACACTTGTCAGTTACTGACGTGATGTACTATAATGATTGTAGAAGATAAACATTTTCCTTTTTATACGAATGAAGGTTAGGTTCTCTATCTTTTTTAGTTAGTTAAAGAGAACAATCCTTAAGTTGATAATTAACACATATTGAATGGTATCTTTTCCTGATTAGTTTAAGCTTTAGTTTTGCAAAACGAGGAACGTTTTGATAGATTAGTCGTCATTGTTTTTTAGAAAGTGAACATTAAGGACGTATGTAATAATGCGTGACGTCGAATGATAAATAGGACAACATAAATTTTATGTTTATTGACACTAACTCATGCTCATTTATTTTTAAAATCAAATTTGTATCCGTATCATTTAATAAATAAAACGATCAATTTGGAATGAGAAATCAAAGTTTAATGAAGAGAAGAACCGTTCAAAAAAAGGAAACCTATAAACTCATGATAAAAAGTAAGGGGTATCTTACCTTTTATATCATTGATATGAAAATGACATAGTGAGTCAGATTGTGACTAATTAGGTTACAGTGAGAAACTTTTAAGTTAAAAAATTAAATTAAAGGAGGTGAATCGTTGTCAACTGACGTAACCAGTGAAACGAAATTTTGTTTCATATCATTGACAACGATAAGAATGTGGCATCAGTAGTAGAACAAAAAATTAAAGTATTTGCTTTAGGTGGACTCGATGAAAATGGGAAAAACTTATATGTAGTAGAAGTTAATGATAAAATCTTTATTTTAGATGCAGGGTTAAAATATCCAACGGAAGATTTATTAGGGGTTGATGCCGTCATCCCAGATTTCACTTATTTAAAAGAGAACGCTTCTCGCATTCAAGGGGTCTTTTTATCACATGGTCATGAAGATCATATTGGCGCTATTCCTCAATTATTGAGTATTATTAATGTTCCAGTCTATGGAACACGCTTAACGATGTCTTTAGTAGAAGATTCATTAACGGAGAATGGACTAGATTTTAAACAATATAAACTTTATAAAATCCGTGAAAATAATGAATTATTCTTTGGAGAGATTAAAGTAACCTTCTTTAAAACCACTCATAGTATTCCAGATTCAGTAGCGATTTGTATTCATACAACTGACGGAGTGATTGTCTATACTTCTGATTTTACGTTTGATCAAAGTGCAAAGGGTCGCTATCAAACAAATTATGCACGTATTTCAGAAATTTCAAAAGAAGGTGTTCTTTGCTTATTGTCAGAAAGTATCAATGCTGAAAAAGCTGGACATACAAGTACGGGAACCTCACTTCAGTATGAGTTAGATGAAGTTTTCTCTCGTGCGAGTGGGCGTATTATTTGTTCATTATACTCTTCAGATTTACATCGAATTCAGTTAGTCATTGACTTAGCTGTTCAATATAAACGTAAGATTGCCATTATTGGACGTAAAATGCAACGTATTGTCGATATTGCAGTAAAATTAGGATACTTACGTATTCCAAAATCAATGTTAATGAACTTATTATATATTGATGAGAAAAATGATAATAACTTATCAAATTTAGTCGTATTAGCGACAGGTAATCGTTATGAGCCATTTAATTCATTAATTCGTATGGCTAAACATCAAGACCGTTTAATTCATATCGAAAAAACAGATACAGTCATTATAGCGACACCGCCAATTCCAGGGAATGAGATTAAAGCGGCACGTACGATTGATATGTTATATCGCACAGGAGCACAAGTTTGTGTGATTAATAAAAATCTATTACCATCGTCACATGCAAGTAGTGAAGATTTGAAGTTAATGATGAATTTATTAAAACCACAGTACGTTATGCCGGTTATTGGGGAATATCGCAATTTAGTGGCTCATGCGAAAGTAGCAGAGCAAATGGGATATCATTCAGAGAACATTATTTTATTAGATAATGGTGATGTCGTTGAGTTCCAACAAGGGGAACTAGTGAACCATACAGAACATATTCAAATTGATCAAGTATTAGTGGACGGATTAGGTGTTGGTGACATTGGAAGTGTTGTCTTACGTGATCGTCAACTCATGGCAAATGACGGAATTATCGTTGTGATTGCTAACTTAAATAAAAATACAAAAGAAATTGTAGCGGGACCACAAATCGTAAGTAAAGGATTTGTTTACGAAAAAGGAAATGAAGAATTATATAAATTATTAGATGAATTAGTTCGTAACATTATTGGTCAATTCGTGACAGAACAGTATGTTAACTGGCAAGGATTACGTCAAGAGTTACGTGATAAAGTTGGAAAATTATTATTTAATAAAACGAAACGCAAACCTATTATCATTCCTATTGTTGAAGAGTTTAATTTATAATATTTAGAAAACTATCTCTCAGATCGAGAGGTAGTTTTTTTGTGAGAAGAAGTCAGAATAATAATGGAAAAAAATGAATTTTATGAGATAATAGTTACATTAACATTGAAATGATAGAGGTATGAATATGGCAAGCAAAAAGAAAGTTAAACATAAAAAACAAACTATTTTAAATGATTTATATTTAGAGTTGATTGGAATT
>OLNO01003260.1_pt1 | contig 10014 bp, 11 predicted proteins | sample 1672861 | NCBI WGS metagenome assembly OLNO01 (sample SAMEA3136731, study PRJEB25190) | human gut metagenome | reverse complement strand
CGGATATGGCGGAATTGGCAGACGCGCCAGACTTAGGATCTGGTGTCTACGACGTGCAGGTTCAAGTCCTGTTATCCGCATTGAACGGTTCCCCGGATATACTGTAAATGCAGTATTTCCGGGGAGTTTTCGCTTTTATCGCTCAAAAATGGGGCATAAAAGGGGCAAACTATAATAATTTTATATTCTTCATCTGTCCGTTTTCTCTTTCCTGCAGCCGTTTTGTAGCGTGCAGATAGATTTCTTTTGTGATCCGGCTGTTCGTATGCCCCAGGCGCCGAGAGATCGCATCCTCACTCATCCCCGCTTCCATCATCAGACTGCGGATGCTTAGGCTTCCCCGCAGATGTGAAAAGTTCCGGGCATACCATGAAGAATATCTTTCCGCTGCGTCAGTGCATCATGTGGGAGTGCGGCGCTATCTTGAAACATGGGAAAGTGAAGTTGAACGAGAGGCCCTTAGATGGGCAGAGAAGGAGCTGGGATATATTTGATGAAAAACCATGAAGGGTATCACGATCCGACGGCAGGAAAGGCGATCAGGCGGGCCCACCGGGCGAAACGTCGGGGGAGTCGTGAAACGCGACCTCTGACCTACAAGGTCGGCGATCTGCCGGGGTTCCTGGTGATACTGAAATAGATATTGTGTGCTGTCTGTGCTTATGGTAGTATATGGACAGGAACAACCGTGTTGCAGGGTGGCTGACCTCTATTCTTACATAGAATGGGGTGGTGCTGATGGACAAGAAACCGTTTGACTTTAAAGATCTGATGGCTTTTGGAATGTTCATTCTGGCATTGCTGACATTCGTTTTCGCGAACTTGAAGTAATGTTTTAAGGCATAGAAAAACCACCCTCTAAACTTTGGCCGGTTTCAGGGTGGTAATTCTATTACAATCTTGTCGAGGTCAACCCCTTGTGGGCGGTTGTTCCTTTTCTATTCACAATATAGCATATCACTCCCGGTGATTCAAGTTTTTGATACTGAAATGATACTAAAAATTTGTACAGACTGCAAAAATATGGCATATTATGCAAAGATGCGACCGGAAAACAGCAAAAATAAGCTATTACAATAGGAAGCAAATCGTGTTTTGACTCCTGTTATCCGCATTGAACGAAATCTCTGAATCCCCTTTGAAAAACCGGGGGTTCAGAGATTTTTCTGATTAATCATTTCCTGCAGAGCTCTTATCGGTCCGTTCCTGTTTAACTAATTCGTGATTTGCGATAATTGTCGCTGCGGCAGCTGCAATAATATGACTGATTAAGACAGCTGTCCAGATTCCGTTTATTCCTGAAGCATAATGAGATAATATCCATGCCAGAGGCATTCTTATTATTATGTAATATAGTATCATACAAAACAGGCTTTTCGCAGGCCTGCCCATTCCATTTAAACTTCCCAGAAAGCAGTTCGTGACTGTATTCAGTATATATCCAACGCCCACAATTTTAAAATACATGCCTACAATATCGGCCGCCGGTTCACTGTCCACAAAAAGGCGGGATAATGGTCTGGAAAAGCAGATTACACAGACAGAAAGAACAGCCAATATAATTGAGCCATATATCAGAGATATTTTTATGTATTCCTTTGCCCGGTCATATCTTTTTCCACCGGCGCACTGGCCTACAATACTTGTGAGTGCCATATTTAAAGCCATTGCCGGATAAAATAAGATTGTTTCCAGTTTCCCGGTAATTCCATACGCGGCTAATGCGGAAATACCATATCCTGTCACAAGAGAAGTGAGAAAACTTGTACTTATTGCAGGAATACTCTGCTGAAAAGCAGAAGGAACCCCTTTTATAATAAATGAGGGAATGAATTTCTTATTAAAAAGCGTCAGACGAAGATTTAACAGCTGCTTCTTATATAAATATAAAAGCATGGAGATAAGACACAGAGTTTGTGATAAAACCGTGGCAACGGCTGCACCGTTGAATCCCATAAAATGTATAAACAATGGATCCAGCGCCGCGTTTAACAGTGTACAGATCAGCATCGCGGCGACCTGGAAAACACTGTTCCCGAAGCTCCTTAAAACGGCGGTGAAATAGCAGTACAGATAAACCGCCAGGTATCCGAGAAGATAAATCGCCAGATACTGACGTGCGAACGGCATAACTTCCTCCGGCGTATTAAGCAATATGAGAATTGGATTTAATGCTGCCTCAGCCAAAACAGTTACACCCAGTGAAAATATAACCGCAGACACTAAAGATGTTACAATCAACTGGTCCGTTTTTTCTTTATCGCCTGCGCCGATAGCCTGCGACAGCAGGATCGTGACACCGTTTGTTGCTCCCATGGCAACGGAACTGAGAATCAGAATGACCGGTGTTGAGTTTGTTAAGGCCGCGTATGCTGTTTCACCCAGTAGATTCCCAATCCAGAGACTGTCGACAAGATTATATGCCATATTCAGAAACATGGCTGCCATAAGCGGTAATACCATTGCTGTTAAACACTGTTTTGTGTTTCCTTTAATAAAGTCTATTTTTGTATTCATGTGTATGGAATACCTCCTTAATGAATGAATATCAGTCACTATAAGTTTCAAATAATTCCCTGCCTGATCCAGCAGGGAAAATTTATGTTTTCTATGAGAAATTTTTGATCAGCTCAAGCAGAAAAGTACGGGTCTGTTTTACGCGTTCTTCGGCAGAAAGCTTCTGGTTAAGAAGTACGCCTAACTGTCCATATACGCAGAAAGAAGCCATGGTTTCCGGATCCCGTACCTGAATTGTTCCCTGTTCATTTGCCGCAGAAAGCAGATCTGCAACGACAGGCTGCAGTTTTGAACAGATTTTTAAAGATAACTGATTATGGAATTTTGTATTGCTTTTATCGTGACATATTTTCTGGGCATAGCTGTTATCATTTTCTGTTTCCCAAAATGTAGGCATTTTCTCAATTATCTCTGTCAAAGACATTCCCGGAGTTAAACTACGGCAGATATGGTCAACCTGCTTTTGCGCGTACTGGTCGAGCGCGGTATCAAACAGTTCTTCTTTTGAAGGAAAATATCGATAACAAAGCCCTTGAGCCACATTCATTTCTTTTGCAATATCTGAAATGGATGTTTTTTCATAGCCCTTTTCATAAAACATCTTCATTGCAGTATCAATAATTTCCTGCCGCCTTTCCTCAGGTGGTTTTGTAATTCTGGTCATAGATGTAGTCACCTCTTTTCTGTCTGTCACATGATAGAGTATAGCATAAATATATTTATTTGTAAATGAATATTATTCATTCATTGGAGGGGCGCTCCATGATGTCCCTGCTATATTGCAGACAGGAGTATTGGAAGTCGTCCGTTTGCCATGCAGCAGCGGGAATCCGCTTGCAGCTTCTTCCCGCTGTATGTCGTCCGCCATATAGCAAAAACACAGCAAGAAGACATTTATAAGCTAGCTTATATGTCTTCTTGCTGTGTTTTTTACTGCATGGCAAACTGGTTAGCATATCCTCGGCAGTTGGAGGCCGGTTAGTTTGGGGAGGATGCGGCGGCCGCCGATGGAGGTTTTCAGGAGAAGTTTCCCGGGCAGTTCTTCTGTGACAGTGCCGATCCGGGCGGCCTGTTCTGCGCCGGGAATTCTGTGCATGGCCTCCAGTATGGCATCTGTACTGTCGGGAGCGCAGACAGCCAGCATTCTTCCTTCACAGGCACAGTACAGAGGATCCAGACCCAGTATATCGCAGGCAGCTTCCACTGCCGGATCTATTGGAAGGAGTGCTTCCTCCAGTTCAATGGAGAAGGGCATGCCTTCAGTGAATTCGTTCAGTGTGGTTGCAATGCCTCCTCTTGTGGGGTCCCTCAGGATACGGAGGGAAGAGGAGTCTGCTGCTGCGTCCATTGCGGCTGCCGAGATCCGGTGGAGAGGCTGGCAGTCGGAGCGAAGCGGGCTGTCTTCTCTCAGAAGTCCGGAGCGGGCCATCATTACTGCGGCGCCGTGGCAGCCGATACTGCCGCTGACCAGTACAGCGTCGCCGGGACGGATGCCCGGTTTCCCCGGGAGATCAGCGCGCTGAAATCCGATTCCTGCCGTATTGATATAGATGCCGTCTCCTTTTCCGGCTTCCACCACTTTCGTATCTCCGGTAACAATGGATACGCCGGCTGTTTTCGCCTCTTCTGCAATTGAGGATACAATACGGCGGAAATCTGAGAAAAGGAATCCTTCTTCCAGTATAAAAGACAGACTCAAATACTGAGGAGTTCCGCCTGCCATGCACAGGTCGTTGACTGTTCCGCAGACGGAAAGTTTTCCGATGTCTCCCCCGGGGAATTCCCAGGGAGAGACGACAAAGCTGTCCGTGGAAAATATCAGTTTCCGGCTGCCGTCCAGAAGAGCGCCGTCCCCCAGCCGGGAAAGCGCCTGATTATCAAATGCAGGCAGCAGGATGGATTCAATCAGTTCTGAAGTCTTAGCTCCTCCGCTGCCGTAATCAAGAGTGATTCTGTCATCCATGATTTTTACCTCTGTTTCGTTTATTTATGTTATTTATTCATATTGATACGCTGCTGCACAGGCTCCTTCTCCGGATACCATGCAGGGACCTGCCGGATTTTCCGGTGAGCAGACTTTCCGGAACAGCGGGCATTCTGCCGGCCGCAGAACACCGCGGATTACCTCGGCGCAACGGCATCCCGGAAGATTTTTCCCTTCTTTGGGACGCAGGGAGAACTTTTTTACAGCATCCCACTGCGCATATTCAGGTTTTATAGCGTATCCGCTTTCTTCAATATGTCCCAGTCCTCTCCAGTCCGCCGGAGAAGGCGTGAATACTTTTTCTGTCAGCGCCAGTGCGGCAGGGTTGCCTTTCTGCCGTACAAGACGGGTATATTCGTTTTTCAGCGCGGGCTGCTTTGCGGCGATCATTTCCGTTAGTTCCAGGACGGAACAGAGCAGATCAGCCGGCTCAAAACCGCTGACCACTCCGGGAAGCCCATAATCTTCCGGGAGAAAAGAAAAGCCCTCAGCGCCGATGACGGCAGCTACATGGCCGGGGCAGAGAAATCCGTTTACGGCAAAATCGTCTGCCTCGATGAGGGAACGGATTGCCGGTTCCGTCCGCTTAAGAAGGCTCAGAACAGAAAAATTTTTCAGATCTCTGGATGCTGCCTCCAGAATACAGGCGGCAGTGCCGGGGGCGGTGGTTTCAAATCCTACGCCGAGAAATATAACTTCTGTTTCCGGATGCTTTTCGGCAATCTCAATGGCATCCATAGGGGAATATACCGATTGAACCTTTCCTCCGAGCGCACGGCGGGCCAGCAGACTGTCGCCCTGTGCGGAACCGGGTACACGAAGAAGGTCGCCGTAGCTTGCAATCAGCGTGCCGGGTTTCTGAGACAGGTCAAGAACCAGATCAATCATATTGGAAGGGGTTACACAGACCGGACATCCGGGACCGGAGAGCAGCTGCACATTATCCGGAAGGATGCTCTTGAGTCCGCTGCGGGCGATAGCCATTGTGTGGGTGCCGCAGATTTCCATCAGACGGACAGGACCGGTCCGGGCAGCATACTTCCGTATTTTTTCAAGGAAAGCAGCTGTATCCTCCGGCTTTTTGAAATAACTGTCATAAAGCATTTTTTATTTCCTCCAGAAGTTCCATATTTTCCAGAGCTTCTTTTTCCGACATTCTTTCAATGGCAAAACCGGCGTGAACCATGACGTAGTCTCCGGGTTTTGCGTCTGTGATAAAGTCGATTCGGATGTTCTGAGTCAGGCCTCCGGCTTCGCACTGGGCGGAAGTGCCGTCGATTTTATTAATTTTCATGGGAATTGCAAGACACATGATTCTTACTCCTTTCCTTCCGGGCAATGGCAAGCTGACCAAGACAGATGCCTTCATCGTTTGCAGATACCCGATGATGTGTATATACGGTAAAACCGTTTTCTTCCAGAAGACCGGTGACGCCATGCAGGAGAAAACGGTTCTGGAAAACTCCTCCGGAGAGAACGACCGGAAGATGGTCCGGGTTCAGTGCAGTACACTGGTCCAGCGCCATACAGGCAAGTGTGGCCATAAAGCGAAGGGCAATTGTGCCCCGGTCTGTCTGCCGGCGCAGGTCTTCGATGATGCAGGAAATTACGGGACGGGTATCAAATATCCGCAGGGAATCCTGCTCATAAAATGTCAGCGGATACGCCAGATCCGGAAGTGAACAGTCTGCCTGATCGGGCGTTTCCACCGGAGAAAGGGACTCTACAAGGGCGGCGCCTTCTCCTTCATAATCTGCATGGGAGCGGCCGAGAAGCAGGGCGCCTGCTCCGTCAAAGAGCCGTCCGATACTGCTGGCAGAAGGCGAAAATCCGGAAGACAGAAGCCCGGTAAGCATACGGCGTTTTTCTTCCGGAAGAGGAACCAGTGAAAGATCCTCAATACCTGCGTCCCGGACAAGAGAGAGTGCAATTCTGCCGATCTCCCGGATGGCTCTGTCTCCGCCGGGCAGCAGAACCGGACGGATGGATCCGACCCTTGTAAAAGAAGAAAGATCACCGGTGAAACATTCTCCGCCCCAGATTTTCCCGTCTGTTCCCAGCCCGGTACCATCCCAGATAATGCCGAAACAGGGCGTATCCAGCCCGTTGTCCGCCATACAGGATGCCATGTGAGCCCAGTGGTGCTGGACTTTCAGAAGGGGAACCTGCCTTTCTCCGGCGGCACGGAGCGCTTCCTGGCCTGACAGATAATCGGGATGGAGATCGCAGACATACAGGGAAGGTTTCAGACGAAACAGCCTTTCATAGGTCTGCAGTGTTTTGGTATAATGTTCAAATGTTTCCGCATTTTTCAGATCCCCGATATACGGGCTCAGAAATACATGGGATCCCTTGCCCAGAGCGAAGGACGCCTTCTGTTCTGCTCCCAGGGCAAAAATACCTTCGGCATCCTGCCGGATATTCAGCGGGCGGGGCGCATAGCCGCGGCTTCTGCGCAGAAAGTAAGGCATACCGTTCCACTCGGCCACAAGGGAATCGTCACAGCGGTTCTGAATTCTGCGGTTGTGGAGAAGAAATCCGTCCGCAGTTTCTTTCAGGGCGCGGAGGGCTTCTTCATTTTCTGTCAGAACCGGGCAGCCGGAAATATTTCCGCTTGTCATGACTAGAATATCGGGGCCGCCGTACACTCCGTCGAGCAGCAGTGTATGAAGCGGAGAGTAGGGAAGCATTACGCCCAGACGGCGGCTGAAACTCAGGTCTTTCAGCGAATCCGGATCCTTTTTGGCAAGCAGTACAATCGGCCTTGCCGGACTTGTAAGGATCTGTTCTTCTTCCGGTGTGATCCGGCAGATGTGCCGGACAGCTTCAAGAGAGCGGCACATAAGAGCAAGGGGCTTTTCTGCCCGGTGTTTCCGGCTGCGCAGCCTTTGTACCGCATGGATATCCAGCGCATTGCAGGCCAGATGAATGCCGCCGATGCCTTTTACCGCCAGAATGCCGCCGTCTGCCAGAAGCCTCTGGGAAGAACGGATGGCATCATCATCGTCTGCGGTACAGTTACCCTGTTCCATATAAAAAACCCGGGGACCGCATTGAGGACAGCAGTCCGGCTGGGCGTGATAGCGCCGGTCGCGGATATCATTATACTCCCTGCTGCAGTCTTTGCACATTCTGAATTCATCCATTACCGTCCGGCTTCTGTCATAAGGAAGGGATTCGATGATTGTGTAACGGGGACCGCAGTTTGTACAGTTGATAAAAGGATACCGGTATCTGCGGTCTGTTTTTGTGTAAAGTTCTGCCTCACATTCCGGGCACATGGCAATGTCAGGGGAAACAAGTGTTGCCCCTGTGCCGATCCGGCTTTCCAGAATTGTAAATCCGGAGAAGTCTGCAGATTGCGTATGATCCGGATCCTCCGTGAGATCTTCCGTCCTGACAGATTCCACAGCCGCCATAGGCGGAGGGGATGATTCAAGCTCTGCAAGGAAATTTTCCAATGACTCCGGAGTCCCTTCCAGGGTTCCTTCCAGTCCGAAGGAAGTGTTGCGGACCCAGCCGGTAATATGATGCCGGTCTGCCAGACGATGGAGGAAGGGGCGGAATCCCACCCCCTGAACAATTCCCTCTATTATAAGGCGGACAGATTTTCTGCAGCTGTCGGAACCGCGGTAGTCTGTATCTGTACGATTGTAAATGGTCTTAAATCTGTCGCTGCTGTTTTTCATGATTTTGCTTTACTGATATTTTCGGAGATAAAAGCAGCAAGTTCTTCAAGACCATCGCCGGTGCGGCTGCTGACGCGGAAAAGAGGCGCCCCGGGATTGACAGTTTCGTAATTTGCGCAGACTCTTTTCTCATCAAAGTCAAAATAAGGCATCATATCATATTTATTCAGCACAAGACAGTCCGTATCTGTAAACATAAGAGGATACTTTTCTACTTTGTCGTCGCCTTCCGGTATACTCAGTATGGTAATGCGCAGGGACTCTCCGATCCGGAATTCAGCCGGGCATACCAGATTGCCGATATTTTCCACAAAAATAACGTCCAGCTGATCCAGGGGAAGTTCGGGAAGGATATGCTGAATACTCATAGCTTCAATATGGCATGCGCCGTCCGTGTTAAGCTGAACGGTGGGAATTCCCAGATCGGCTATGTGCTCGGCATCCACCTGCCCGGCAATATCTCCTTCGATTACGCCGATACGGAAGTCTTTTCTGAGCCGGTCAATCAGAGAAGTGATCAGGCTTGTTTTTCCGGCTCCCGGACTTCCCATTACATTAATCATGCAGATCCTGCGGGAAGCGAGAGTCTCTTTCACCTCTTCGCTTACGTCTTCATTCCAGTCCATTACCTGATGCAGTACTTTGATCTCCATTGATATCTACCTCCATGCTTTTAATATAAAATTCCTTTCCTGACAGCAGCTTAAGCCGCAGACTGCCGCAGTGGGGGCACGCAAGATGGTGGGGCGTGATTTCCCCTTCTTTTTGACAGTCCCTGCAGCGGACTTTTACGGGAGGAGATTCCGCTTCGATGCGGGCCCCTTCAGCGATGGTGCCTTCGGCAAGCATATCCAGATATATCTGAATGCAGTCCGGAACAATGCCCCGAAGCTGTCCGATACACAGACGGATGACCCGGATTTTTGACGCATTCTGCGCTTCCGCGTTTTTGATACAGTCTGCAAGCAGATGCTCAGTAATACTCAGTTCGTGCATATTGGATACCTCCCTGTTTATATATCTGGCATTTTCTGTCAGAAATGATGAGTGATCTTATTGCAACAATCTACATTTTAGCACATTTTTTGTGAAATAAAACAAAAAAGTCGCATTCAGATCTTGTAAAATTTGCAAATGAGGATTATAACAAATACTATAGGTTCTTTATCCTCCAGCTGACAGCTGATTTACATAATAAAAAGAGAAGAGAGTGAAAGGAGGACTATAACATGATACCATTGCTGATCGGAATACCGGCAGTGCTGGCGGTGCTATTTCAGTTTGTGCGAAACGGAAAGGCAAGAGGATACATCGTCTATGCAGGTGCCGGTATTATTATGCTTACAACGGTGATGTTTGTAGTTCAATGGATTACTGCGGGAGCGCAGAAACAGATGTTTTATCCGGAGACAGAGCTGATCGACCATCTGATGACTGTGGGGGATCTTTTCCTGATGTGTCTGATCATCTGGCTGAGTGTGAAACACGGAAAAATACTGCCGATTATTCTATCGGTTGTACAGACTGCTGTTGTACTTTATACAGAGTTTACGGCGGAGGTGGCAGAAGCCCCGCATATGATGGTGGACTGGCTGACGATTCTGATGTGCGTTATCATTGCATTTATCGGAGGATTTATCTGTATTTATACAGTGGGATACATGAAAGGATATCATAAACACCACACGGAGGTGAAGGACAGACAGCCGTTTTTCTTCTCCATGCTGTTTCTGTTCCTGGCAGCCATGTTCGGCCTGGTTCTTTCCCAGAACCTGATCTGGATCTATTTCTTCTGGGAGATCACCAGCGTGATCTCCTTCATCC
>OLNO01003259.1_pt1 | contig 10016 bp, 8 predicted proteins | sample 1672861 | NCBI WGS metagenome assembly OLNO01 (sample SAMEA3136731, study PRJEB25190) | human gut metagenome | reverse complement strand
CGCCGCGGCGGGCGTGTTTGTATCTTACTGCGAAAAAACCGCCCTGTAAATACAGACAGGTGTTTCTTAACACGGTGACAGCGGAAATGCGGTTTTTCTTTATCCGTACATTATAAAATTTCCGTAAAGCGTCGGTTCGTGTCGGCAGATATTTTCTCCAAAAGAAACACCCCGCATATGAAAAAGACCGCCCGCAGACGGTCTTTTCTTCTCGGTATGTATCAGTCTCCCTCGCGCATACGGTAGCCGACGCCCACCTCGGTGAAAATATACTGGGGGTTGCCGGGGGTAGGCTCGATCTTGCGGCGGATGTTGGCCATATTTACCCGGAGGATCTGATTGTCGGTCTTGGCCTTGGGCCCCCACAGCTCCCGGATAATGAAGTCGTAGGTCAGGACCTTGCCGGCGTACTTGCCCAGCAGGGCCACGATCTTGTACTCATTGACGGTCAATCCGGCGTTCTCGCCGTTCATCAGCACCTGGTGCTTATCATAGTCGATGGTCAGATCGCCGGTGACGAACTTGCCGGACTGGGCGATCTGGGTGTTGGAAAGGGTGGTGCGGGTGTGGCGGATGGCGGTGCGGATGCGGGCCAGCAGTTCGGAGGTGCCGAAGGGCTTGACCAGATAGTCGTCGGCGCCGTAATCCAGGGCCTCCACCTTGTCGTGCTCGTGGTTGCGGGCAGAAACCACCACCACCGGCAGATTGGACCACTTGCGGACAGATTTCAGCACCTCCATGCCATCCATATCGGGCAGGCCCAGGTCCAGGACGATCATGTCCGGGCAATGGGAGGCGATCATGGTCAGGGCCTCTTCGCCGGTGCGGACAATGATGGTGTCGAAGCCGTTGGCGGTGAGGATCATGGAGATAAAGTTGCTGATGGACTGCTCATCCTCCACGATCAGGACTTTGTCTTTAATCTTCATCGTTTTCTCCTTTCATGGGCAGGGTCACGGTAAATACCGCGCCGCCCTCCTGTCTGTTGTCTCCCCGTATCACACCGCCGTGGGCCAGCACAATGGTGCGGCACACGGACAGACCAATTCCCATGCTGCGCTTGCCGTCACTGCTGCGGTCGCTGCGGGCAGAGCCGTCAAACAGCCTGGGCAGCAGGTGCTGGGGAATGCCGCGGCCATCGTCGGCCACAGTGAACACCGCGCAGTTGCCCTCGCTGGACAGGGTCACATCGATATGGTGGGTCTCGCCGTGGATGACGGCGTTCTCCATCAGGTTCACCAGTACCTGCTCCATCAGCAGGGGATCCATGGGCACCATCATCAGCTCATCCGGCAGATGGACACGGATATCCACCTCCGGGTAGTGCTTGTGGGTCTTGGCCACGGCGGACTCGATGACCTCCTCCGCCGGCTCCGGCTCTTTCTTGACCTTAGCCTCCTCAGAGCTTATGCGTGTGATGGACAGCAAATTCTCTACAATGCGGATGAGCCACTGGGCGTCCTCGTTGGTGGATCGCAGCAGCTGCTGGCGCTGCTCCTGCGTCAGTCCGCCGTCCTGCTCCAGCAGAACGTTGGTAGCGCCCACGATACCGGTCAGCGGCGTGCGGATGTCGTGAGACACGGCGCGCAGCAGGTCGGCATACATCTTTTCGCGGTCGGCCTCCCGGCGCACCTGCTCGGTCTGCTTGGCCCGGCTGGTAACGGTAGCGGTCAGGATGGAGATGGTCATCATCACCAGGAACGTCAGCGGAAAGCCCGTCAGCGTAAAGCTGATATGCCAGAAGGGGTAGGTAAAGATGATGTCCACGCTGAACATCCCCACCACCGCCATGATGATGCCCAGCAGATAGCCGTCCGTCCAGTAGGCGGTAAGGAACACATCCAGCAGAAAGATCATGGCTACGTAGCTGGTGTCGTTGTGCATATCGAAGCTGCGAAGCAGCAGACAGCACATAACGGCTACCAGGTAGAGTCCCAGTGCTTTCAGCACATCCATGCCGGAAAAGCGCAGGCCAATGGTCCGCAGCAACTGTCTCCGGCGGGCTTGTTTACCGGTCATAGCCGCCCTCCCCTCCTTTTGATGACGTTATTATAACATACATTGTCGCTAAGGTAACGCTAAGATATCGTTAAGGTATCACGAATATCTCATTAAGAGCAACCGAAAATAACAAATAAGAGACGGCGTTGGCCGTCTCTTTTCATCTTTGCTGCGCGGGGATCAGGCTTTGCGATCTATGTGCAGGAGGCGTTTTCTGTCGAAAAACACCCATAAAAAAGCAAATCACCACGCTTTCGCGTGGTTTCCTCATCGGTATGCCTTACCGCTGGCTCACTTCCCAGTCGCTGTCGGCAAAGATCATGTCATCCAGGTCACCCCAGATCCAAGTTGTCGTCATGGTGATATCACGCTCCTTTCTTCCGTTTTACAGTGTTATTATATGCCGCGGCAGCCCGGATAACAAGGGCAAAATTGGATATTCTGTATAAAGCTTTTGTAAACTTTTATTGCACATTGCACAATACCTATGAGTTATTTCTGTGCAACACTCTTGCGCTGTTGTGTGCTGTATAGTATAATAAAGTGTTCAAGCAGTCTTATGTGGTGAGGTGAGCACCTGATGAGAGAGTTTCACGGCGGCGACTATGATGTGGCCGTCATCGGCGCGGGGCACGCGGGCATCGAGGCCTCCCTGGCGGCGGCCCGGATGGGCATGAAGACCGTCTGCCTGACGGTGAGCCTTGACGCAGTGGGGAATATGCCCTGCAACCCGGCCATCGGCGGCACCGGCAAGGGTCACCTGGTCCGGGAGCTGGACGCACTGGGCGGCGAGATGGCCCGGGCGGCGGACAGGGCCTGCATCCAGTACCGGATGCTGAACCGGGGCAAGGGTCCCGCCGTGTGGTCCCTGCGGGCCCAGGCGGACCGGCGGAAATACCAGCAGGTGATGAAGCACACGCTGGAATTGCAGCCGGGGCTGACGCTGCGGCAGGCGGAGGTGACGGAGATACGCTGCGACGGGAACGGCCATGCCGCCGCTGTGGTGCTCCGCACCGGCGCGGTGCTGGGCGCCCGGGCGGTCATTCTGTGCACGGGCACGTATCTGACCGGACAGACCATCGTGGGCGAGTGCATCGAGTCCTCCGGGCCGGACGGCCTGCACCCGGCCAACGCCCTGACGGACAGCCTGCGGGCACTGGGACTGCCCCTGCGGCGGTTCAAGACCGGCACGCCGCCGCGGATACACCGGGGCAGCGTGGACTTCAGCAAAATGGAGCTGCAGGAGGGCGACCCGGATCCGCTGCCCTTCAGCTTTGAGACAAAGGACGTACCGGAAAACCGGGCGGTGTGCTACCTGACCTACACCAACGAGGAGACACACCGGATCATACGGGAAAATCTGGACCGCAGCCCCATCTATTCCGGGGTCATCGAGGGCATTGGCCCCCGGTACTGCCCGTCCATCGAGACGAAGGTGGTGCGCTTTGCGGACAAGCCCCGGCACCAGCTGTTTATCGAGCCTATGGGGCTGGACACCGAGGAGCTGTATGTGCAGGGCTTTTCGTCCTCTATGCCGGAGGAGGTGCAGCTGGAGATGCTGCACACGGTGCCGGGACTGGAGCACGCAGTGATGATGCGGCCGGCCTACGCCATTGAGTACGACTGCATCGACCCGCTGGCGCTGCTGCCCACGCTGGAGGTAAAGGCGGTGCCCGGCCTGTACGGCGCGGGGCAGTTCAACGGCTCCTCCGGCTACGAGGAGGCGGCGGTGCAGGGCTTTGTGGCCGGCGTGAACGCGGCGCTGAAGCTGCAGGGCCGGGAGCCGCTGGTGCTCAAGCGGAGCGAGAGCTATATCGGCACGCTGATCGACGACCTGGTGACCAAGGGCACCGAGGAGCCGTACCGCATGATGACCAGCCGGTCGGAATACCGGCTGCTGCTGCGGCAGGACAACGCCGATGCGCGGCTGTGCCCTATCGGGCACGAGCTGGGGCTGGTCAGCGATGAACGGCTGGCGGCGGTGGAGGCCAAGTACGAGGCCGTGGCGAAGGAGATACGGCGGCTGGAGCGCACGGGCATACCCGGCACGCCGGAGCTGAACGCCCTGCTGGCAGAACGGGGCACCGCCTCCGTGGACAGCGGCTGCCGCCTGATCGATCTGCTGCGGCGGCCCCAGCTGACCTACGCGGACCTGACAGAATTCGACGCAAATCGACCCGACCTGCCCGCGGAGGTGCGGGAGCAGGTGGAGATCACCGTGAAGTACGAGGGCTATATCCAGCGGCAGCAGCGGCAGGTGGCGGAGTTTGAGAAGCTGGAGCGCCGGAAGCTGCCGCCGGATATGGACTACGACCACATTCAGGGTCTGCGGCTGGAGGCGCGGGAGAAGCTCAGCGCGCTGCGGCCCCTGAACGTGGGGCAGGCCGGGCGGGTGTCCGGCGTGTCACCGGCGGATGTGGCGGCGCTGCTGATCTGGCTGCAGACACACGACAAGGAGGATAACGCATGACGGCACATGAGCTGACCCACACCATACGGAACGATATGCCGGTGTATCCCGGCACGGAGCAGCCCCGGCTGACCACCGCCTGCACCATCGACCAGTGCGGCTACCGGGAGACGCTGCTGCATATGTTCTCCCATACCGGCACCCACATGGACGCCCCGGCCCATATGCTCCGTGACGGCACGGCGCTGGACCGCTACGACGCGGCGAAGTTCGCCGGTCCCGCCGTGGTGGTGGACTGCCGGGGGCAGCGCGCCATTACTCTGTCCCTGCTGCAGAGCTATGACCTGAACGGCGCGGACTTCGTGCTGTTCTGCACCGGCTGGGACAAGAAGTGGGGCACGCCGGGCTACTATGAGGGCTTTCCCTGCCTGACGGCGGAGGCGGCGGCATATCTGGCCGGCCTGCCGCTGAAGGGCGTGGGCGAGGACACCATCTCGCTGGACCCCTGCGACAGCGTGGATTTTCCCAACCACATGACACTGCTGGGCGCGGACTTTGTGAACACCGAGAACCTCAAGGGGCTGGACAAGCTGCTGGGCCGACGCTTCACGTTCGTTACGCTGCCCCTGAAATTTGAGAATGCCGATGGCTGCTCCTGCCGCGCCATCGCTCTGGAGGAATGACAATGGGTAAACTGCGGTTCCTGTTTGCGCTGTGGATGGCAAAGCTGTCCATCCCGGCGCTGAAGATCACCCGCCACAACGGCACGGACTTCCCCGGCAGTCTGGCGGTGAAGCTGTGTCCGGACTTTTTGAAGTATATCGGCAAGCCGGAGCACATCATAGCCGTCACCGGCACCAACGGCAAGACCACCGTGGCCAATATGCTGAACGACGTGCTCACCGCCGAGGGCAAGACCGTACTCAGCAACCGGGCGGGCAGCAACATCATCTCCGGCGTCAGCACGGCGCTGCTGAAGGGCTGCGGCCTGCTGGGCCGGATCAGGCCGGAGTACGACCTGGCGATCCTGGAGATCGACGAGCGCTCCGCGCCCAGGATCTATCCCTATGTGAAGCCGGAGCACATCGTCATCACCAACCTGTTCCGGGACTCCATCATGCGGAACGCCCATCCGGGCTACATCGCGGACATCCTGACCCGGTCCCTGCCTAAGGAGAGCAGGCTGATCCTCAACGCCGACGACCTGATCTCCTGCACGGTGGCGCCGGAGAACCAGCGGGTATATTTCGGCATCGACCGGCTGCCCACCGACGTGACGGAATGCGAGAACCTGCTGAACGATATGCGTATCTGCCCCCGATGCGCCGGGAAGCTGCGGTATGAATACCGCCGCTACCACCACATCGGCCGGGCCGTGTGCGAGAGCTGCGGCTTCCACTCCCCCGACTGCGACTATCTGGCCACGAGGGTGGACACCGCCGCCCACACCATGTGCATACGGGAGGCGGGGCAGGAATACCCGTACACCCTCATCACCGACAGCCTGCACAACATCTACAACACGGTGACGGTCATCGCCGCCCTGCGGCAGCTGGGCTATGACCACGGCACCATCGCCCGCCGCATGGCGGAGGTGAAGATCCCCGCCAGCCGGCTGTCCGAGGAGGAGATCGGCGGCGTAAAGGTCATTATGCAGATGTCCAAGGACAAGAACGCTCTGGCCTGCTCCCGCAACTTCGACTATATCCGGTCCAAGCCGGGGAAGAAGGAACTGCTGCTGATGATGAACTGCCTGGGCGTGGCCAAAAGCTGGTCGGAGAACCCCAGCTGGATGTACGACACGGATTTTGAATTCCTGAACAGTGACGATGTGACGTGCCTGGTCTGCGCCGGGCCGCGGGCCTATGACTACCAGCTGCGGCTGCTGCTGGCGGGCATCCCCCGGCAGAAGATACGGCTGGCCGAGGACGAGTTCGCCGCCCTGGAGCTACTGCCGCTGACCCCCGGCGACGACGTGTATCTGCTCTACGGCGTGGACGGCACGCCCCTGGCCTTCCGGGTCAGGGAAAAGCTGAAGGAAAAGCTGCTGGCAAAGGAGGTCGCGCAATGAAGGCGGAAATTCTGTTTCCGGAGGTCTGCAACCTGTACGGCGATCTGCAGAACATCTACTATCTGAAGCGCTGCTGCCCGGCGCTGGAGATCATAGAGACGGACCTGCACAGCAAACCCCGGTTCCTCACGGAGGATGTGGCGCTGGTCTATATGGGCAGTACCACGGAGCAGGGGCTGCGTCTGGCGGCGGACGCCCTGCGGCCCTATGCCGCGGACATCGCCGCAAGGGCGGACGCGGGACAGCTGATCCTGCTGACCGGCAACGCGCCGGACGTGTTTTCCGCCGCCATAGAAAGCGACAGCGCCGACACCATAGAGGGGCTGGGCATTCTGCCCGGACGGGTGCGGTACACCATGATGAAGCGGCACAACAGCTTCTTCCTGGGCACCTTTGACGGTATGGAGGTCGTCGGCTTCAAGAGCCTGTTCGGCTTCCACTACGACGCAGCGGAGACGGAGGGCTGGTTTGACACCGTACGGGGCGTGGGCCGCACGCCGGAGTCGAAGCCGGAGGGCTTCCGCCGGGGCGGGCTGTACGCCACGGCGCTGATCGGTCCGCTGCTGATCCTAAATCCTCCGCTGTGCAAGTGGCTGCTGCGGCAGATGGGCGCCGAGGACACGCTAGCCTTCGAGGACGCGGCCTTCGCCAGCTTTAACAAGCGTGTGGCGGAGTTCAAGGAGCCGGGCAGAGGGTTCCAATACTCGTAAGCAAAAAACATCCCCCAACCGGGGGATGTTTTTTGTATCAGAACTTTTCGGACAGTATTTCGTCCAGGCCCACGCCGTAGAGGTTCTTGGCCGAGCAGCCGGCGCGCCCGCCGCCGGCACAGGCGCAGGCGCACGCACAGGCGCAGCTGCTGGCGCAGGCACAGTGGCTCCCTCCGCTGAACCCTCCGCCGCCGAAGCCGCCGCCCCGGCTGCCGCCTCCGAAGCCCCCGCCGCCGCTTCTGGGCGGTCTGGGTTTTGTTTTGGTGCCCACGCTGCCGGGACGGGGCCTGCCGTCCGGCCCGGCGGGGTACCACAGGTGGTTCACGAACACATACCGGGTGCCGAAGCCGCCGGCGTAGCCGTCGCCCCGGCGGGCGGCGGAGATCAGCACGAGGATGAACATCACCACGAAGATCGTCACCATCATGCCGATGATGGCGTCACCGGTGTCGTCATCGTCGTAGTAATAGTCATCGCTGCCGTTCCAGCCGCCGTCGGGGACGTTGTCGGCGCTGTATTCCTCCGACAGCTGGGTGGGCCAGTCGGTGTAGCGCACCTGTACGTTCATTTTGTAGCCGTAGTCCAGATCGGAGGCGGTGATGGTCATGCCGTTTTGCACCGTCACGCTGTCAGCGCCGCTGACCGTGCCCTCGGTGAAATCGCCGGTCAGCCCGGCGGGGTCGTTCCAGATGAGGGTCATCTGCCCGATCTTCGCCTCGTCGAACCAGCCGGGGGTGTAGTCGTAGGTCACAGCGCTGCCGTCCAACTGGTACATATACTCCTGCACCCAGGAGTAGGCGAAGGAAAAGGTCTCGTCCTCGTCGTAGCCCTGGGTCAGGTAGACGTACATATAGCTGTTGTCGAAGTCCAGGCGCTCGATGTTGTCCGTCTGCGCCGCCACATCCCGGATGGAGCCGTTGGGTACGCCGATCTTCAACTCCTGACCGTAGGGCAGCTCCTCCAGCGGCGTCCACTCCAGCTTCACGGTAATAAGCAGGCTGCCATCCTCCGTGTTGGGCGTCACCATAACGCCGTACTGCTCAATGTAGTCGTAATCTGCCCATGCGGTGGCGGTAAAGCAAACCGCCGCCAGTAAGACAAGCAGCAGAACGTGCAGTTTCTTCAGCATAGGGTGCCCTCCTCCCGATTGCTTTCACGCAGTTGGCACAGCTGCTCCATTTTGGCGCTCCTGGCCCGGATGGCCGCGCAGCGCTCACTCTGCCAGATCTTGTCCCAGTCGTCGGCGAGGATATTACCCAAGGGTTGGCTGCTGAGCCAGCTCTGGCAGGGGATCACGCCGCCGTCCGGGGCGATGGCCATGTTGCTGAGGCAGGCGCCGCAGCTGGGCACCAGGGTCAGGCCCAGGGCGCGCAGCGTCTCCTCCTTCAGCCAGCCAGGGCTGGTGAAGTCCAGTTCCATTTCCAGCTCCTCCGTCACCGCCACAGCCTTTGTCAGTACGTCGGTGAGCTGCTGCTCGGTCAGCGCCGTGGCGCGGCTCTCGTCGCCCACCGCGCCGCCGGAGGGGATCAGCCCGGAGCAGGTCACGTAGCGGACGCCCAGACCGTGGACGAAGCGCAGCATCTAGTCATAGGCGGTATTCAGGCTGCACAGGGGCGTGTTCACGGACACGGACAGCCCCGCCGCCACAGCGGCACGGATGCCCGCCACGGTGTCATCAAAGCCGTCGGCACCCACCAGGGCGTTGTGAATGTCCTTATCATGGCTGTAGAGCGTCACCTGCACGCTGTCCAGGCTGGCGTCATACAGCTTTTGGCACAGCGCCGGCGTCAGCAGGCGACCGTTGGTGTTCAGCCGGGTGACGAACCACTGGGCGGCATCCACCAGCTCCACCAGATCGGCGCGCAGGGTGGGCTCACCGCCGGTGAACGTCACCTGGGGGATATTTGCCGCGCGCAGCCGGTCCAAGACCTCCTTCCACTGGGCGGTGGTCAGCTCCGGTGTGTCGGACAGGGGCTGTCCCGCCGCATAGCAGTGCAGACATTTCTGGTTGCAGTGCCACGCGCCGTCACGGGTCATGGCGCTGACCATCAGGTCCATACGGTGGGGCGCGGTCATCTCGGGGGCGTACTCGCCCAGCGTCAGCGGCGCGACCTCCGCCTCCGGCTCCTGCCCCCGGGCGATGGCCACCAGGGACTCTATCATGATTTGCAGGTCCTCCGCCAGACGCTCCTTGGGCGTGAAGGGGTAGACCTTATGGGTCCGGGCCACCGCACCGGCGGCCATGGCGTTCCAGTCGCTCTCAGTGATCTCCAGCCCGGCGAAGGGCTCCAGCCGGTCCATGAAGCAGGAGAGCAGGATGGCCCAGCTCAGGTTCAGGGGCACCAGCTTGCTGCCGTTGAGCAGCAGCAGAAAGGGCGCGTTTTCCGCGTCCTCACGGGGTGGGATCATGTGGATACGCACCACGCCCCGGCCCTTGGGGTCCAGGGTGATGTGCCGCACACAGTTCAGGTGCTGCCGCCGGTAGCGGCGCTCCAACATTGTAGACACAGGCAGTCCTCCTTTATGAAGGCGATGTGGGGATAGCTATGTGCAGTATACCACAGCGCGGGGCAAAGCGCAACAGGACGCACAGTGAGGCAGTAGCGGTAATGCTCCGTTTCCACGATGTAACCGTAGTTTTGTGTCCAGCCGCCGCTGATTTTCCCGCCGTGTTCATAGCAGAAACGCTCCATAGCGAAGCGGTTTTTCAGCACACTCTCCCGCAGCGTGTCCACGACCTCCTGCAGCTCCAGCTTGAACGTGGGGCTGTTCAGCTCCTCCGGGCCACGGGGCCACCATGTATGCCAGAACTCGTTGCCGCTGC
>OLNO01003256.1_pt1 | contig 10030 bp, 10 predicted proteins | sample 1672861 | NCBI WGS metagenome assembly OLNO01 (sample SAMEA3136731, study PRJEB25190) | human gut metagenome | reverse complement strand
GCAGCAGGGTACCCCTGCTGACCATGCTTACCTGGTTAACTTGATCATCCTTGGAATCTCATGCGCATAGCGAACAATGATCCCTTGGATGGCTAAGCTGCCTAAGTTGATTACCGCTGGTGCATCCCCTCCACCCACAGTGGTAGGAAACAGGGCAAGCTCGATCGAACCTGCCCCGCTAGCACTCTTGAGGATCACATCGCTCCAAAGGCATTTACATGATGCCTCAGGAACGCTCTGCCAGGACCAATGACAACGATGCTCACCACGTCGAATCTGACAGAAACATCAGATAGGCTATGACTTGCTAGATAGCTCATCGCAATTCTTTCAAACTGGTCTCGCCTTTTGTTGTCTGTCTCTTCTGAGGGGAATCCTTTGGAAGAATCTGACCGAGCTTTGACCTTAATGAAGACAAGCGTGTCACCGTCCATACAAACAAGATCAGCGATGCCGGCTCTGCAATGCCAATCGCGGTCTAGGATTTCATAGCCGCGTTTGCTGAGGAACTTAGCTGCAGCCTCTTTCGCTCTGGCGATAAGATCAAGCTCTTGTTCTTCTTGGTTGGTCTCGGTACCTGTCACCTCTAATGTCGTTTCCATGTCGACTCCTTTCGCTTTTAGGTTGCTTAGGGTTTCTAGGCCTGAAGAGATGCAAGGTCTCTTCTTGATTCCCCAATAACCCAAGGCGATGGTCTGAGCGGACAAGAGAAGCTATAAGAGGTGAGGTTGTAACCATGGTGAGCAAATGCACCTTGACAACTAAATAGGCGTCTTAGGCGGGATAGAGCTTGAAACGCGAGCATCGGAAACTGCGGACAAGCCGGTCTTCCCTAGGGGTCAGACATTCCGATCTGCACGAAGCTCCCCCGCCAACCAGCAAACAAGATTCACTGCAAGGACAAGCAAGCACACCACAGCTGTGGTTAAACAAGTTTCCCTTGGTAACAGGGGGGGTAGGTATATAAGACATTAGGAGTATTAGGAGATGAGGAAGTACCCGTGAGAGTTTCCCCTGGTTTTCTGAGGGCTAAGGAAACTTAGTTATACCAGCGTAGTAACTAAGTACTAACTAAGTAATGCTTGTGATCTGAAAGCAAAACTAGAGAGGTTGCGAAACATCTGATACAAAAAGCAACCCGGCAGAATTAACTCATAGCATGGTTTTATTTGTGTTCTGAATCCTTGTCGCCTCTAGACCAAATGCAGATGAAAAGAAAGCAAGGGGCTAATCATCGTTTTGGTGCTTTTGCAGTCGATCTATTTGCCCAAACAATTGCTGGCGAAGGATCAACTCTTTATGTTCGGGGCCATTACGTTTTATACCGTGCTTCTTAAAAAAGCGATAATCCTTAACCTTTTCCACTACAAAGAAAACCACGATAAAGGGCAGAACGAAGAGAAACATAATTAGCACTAACTGAAGAAGCATTAAGATACCTTTCAGTATGACCATGCCTAAAGGTTCATCATCTTTCCCGTCATCCTCAATATCGTCATCATCAGGAACATTAATCGTTGGTCTTTGGGTTTTTGATGAGTCTCCTGTATTGACCTTTGAGTTCACTTCATACTGCGCATTATCAGCAATGTATTCCCTGGGTGTATAAGATCCCTGGTTCAATGCATAGCAGAAGGATGTAGGAAGTGCCGTAAAAGCCGCAAATATCACGAAAACCAATATCGATACTACAAATAGTCTTTTGTTGAGAACCATTTACATCTCGCTCTCTGCTAACTGAACATCACGTGGTGTGATGAAGTACTCAATCAGTGGTGATCCTGCTTCAAGTTGAAGAACACCATCGCTGGAGTAAAAGCGAAAATGGATCTCCTTTTGAAGAATTCGAGAATCCTCAGCGGCAACGTTGTTCCAGTATTCTTTTGTACTATCGATAATGCCCGCAAAACTATAACCTGGCGCAAGAACTACTGAAACATCTACAGCGCTCTCATCAGTGTTGAAGCTAGCCTTGGATACTGTGTCTCCATAAACTGCTTTTATATCGTGACATAGCTCCTGAAGTAACTCATCTTGCTTTGCTTCGATGTTAATTCTTGCTTCATCGACTACTGAAGCAATCCTCGATTGAATAGTTTGATTACTATCAATACCTGCATTGCGGGACTCACTGTCTGGATAGCCAATCTGAATTACATACAAGGAACCATCGCTTAGGTAATCATAGGTTATAACTGGGCAGTTGAGCTCATATGCAAGCATATCCGCAGTCACTTGATCCTCTTCTACATGGCTGATTCCAAAGTTCAAAAGACTAGGATTACCGTCAGCTTGAGTTCTTGTTATTTCTACAGTTCCATCTTTCTCGATCCAGGTTATTGACCCTTTTGGATAAGACTCCGGATAGATTTCTTCGTATAAGCAAACAAAGTCTTCTATTGCTGCTTTGCGATGGTTTACAGCGCCTGCAGCACTAAAGCCAAGAACGCAACCTAAGATAAGCAACAAGGCAACAGCAACACCAAGCCACACTTGCCATTTCTTGTACCAGTCTTTAATCACGCTAGCTTCCTGCTTTAAGAACCATACTTAACGCTACTCATGAACTGAGACATGGTTTTAGTCAGTTCTTCCGTATCACCATTTGAGGTTTTACACATGAACAAGAAGTAATAGGCATATCCATTTTCGACAGAAATGTATTCGATGATTCGGATGGGAGCGGTGCTTCCATCTCTCAAAACGTCTTTTGCTGAAGTTCCATCGACTTGCACTCTCCAGTATTGTCTCCCGTTAATGGTGACTTTTTCTGCGGTGCTATCATCTATTTTGCTGAAGTACCGTTGTGCATCTTTCATTGCATCGGCTTTATCGTAGAGCGAGATATTATAGTCTTTCCGTGCGATTCTTTGCTTTGCTTTGCTGCTCAATGCGTCATACGTATCCCAGCTCATAAGGACTATTTCTTCTTCATCAGACTTATCTCTGGGCAACAAACGACATTTTAAGTACGTTGCTTCGCTGCTATGAATAGATCCTCTTTTCCAATCTTGTGGGATAGTGAAGCTCACACCACTCGTCTGGTCGAAAAACTCTTCAGGAGCACTTGTTAATTGCTCTGTTGATGTCTTAGACGTTGAGCCCGAACGATAGGTACCATTCTCGAAGTTGTTAATGTAGTTTTGATCAAGCGTTCCGTAATGTGAAAGCGGATACCATACTCCATAACACGCTACAAGAATAAACAAGATTATTGCAACAATATAAGAGTCACCCTTTTTTATCCGTCCATCCCTCTTGCTCAATTTCAGATTTCTATTCCAACACCAGCCAAACACTATGCTAGATACGGCATAGTTCAGGAAAGAAATGGCCTTGCTGGATTTAATTGTGGGGTTTTCAGAAAAGTAGGATTTGTAGAAAATGAACACATAGAGAACGACCATGACAGCTTGGCAGATCGCAGCAAAAGTTAAACCTATGCATCCTATCAATAATTCAAAAAAGACTATATTAGTCAGCACGCCTAATAGGGAGAACAAGGGAGAAGATTCCCACTCATCGATAGCAGGATAATTGCCAATATCATCATCATCTTTAATTGCTTGTTCGTTAGCCGTATTACTATTGTTATCAGGATTCTCTTGTCCTTCACTTTGTTGGAGAGTTGCATTGTTGGTGTAGTCGGAAGTTTCTGGCTGTTCTTCTGATTCAAGATTAACGTGAGCAGCCTCAGAAACTGACTTGCTCCATTTATTGGCTTTTGCATCATACCAGCGAAGACCACCAGAGCCTTCAGGGTCGTCATACCAGCCAGATTTAACAGGATGATCCGAACTCTCTTCTTCCTCGGAAGCGCTGTTCTTATTAGGTTCTTGAGGATCTTGAACAGTCATTGGCATCCTAACTATCTAAGTAACCTTATGGATGCCATGTTCAGCGAACGATGGAAGGCATCCACCCTATGTCGCCAAACATCCATATTGCGTAGCAAAACACAACTGGTTGGACAGATGCCCTCCAGCATAAGTTTTGCTACGAAGTGAGTACTACGTTTGAATGTTTGGCATTGCTTAGTGTATCACCTAATAAGACATGAAAACCATAGCGCTCTGAGATTCCTAGGATACCTTAGGGTGATCTCTGTATTCGACTGCCATGACCCACCAGCGTTCCTTGGCGATCTCGTCTGAGTCTTTATCTCTTATTGTTTGTTCAAGAGTCAATTCGGTTACGTGATCTGCAAGCCGAATCGTATATCTTACCTGCCAGTGTCCTTTGCAGTCTGGTCTTGGAGTAAGCATCTTTAATGCTGAGGTCTTAATACAACTTTTGTTATACTGAGAATAAGAGTAAAGAGGGGTGTATGAGGCGTTAGAATCCGGAGCAGAATCCGGAGCAGTTTCTCGGTTCGAAGAGTTTCGCTAAGTGCAAAATAGGATCAGGCGATGTTCTCATAATGCCTGATGGTTATACGAAATATCATCGTTAAGTAGCCTCGTGAAGGTTCACCGCACTGCTAGGCTGAAAGCCGAGCAGTGCTGGCATCTGGGTCAAGGCTTGCGAACCAACCGCGAAGCGGCTTGGCCTTGACACAGATGAATCCTTTCGCCCGCACCACGCTCATTACGCCGTTCTGTCGAACGGCTTTTTCTTTCGTCGTTTTACAAACGACGAAGTCTCGACGCTGCGAAGAGATACCGTGCCTCATCTTACCCCTTGTTTCAGGCACGTCGTTGGGCAAACCCAACTTGGCCTGAAGGCGGGGCAATCTGAGGCACGGTATCTCTTCTCGCTGACCTGTGTTCAACCTGAAAGACAAAGAATTCGCTGTATTTCTCATGTGAAATAGAATTAGAAGGATTTGTCCATATGAATTGCGCGGAGCGAACAATAAGAGGTACTTTCCATGGATTTTCGTTTCTCCCGCACCACTAACTAAGTTAATGTTTCCCTAGCCATAAATGCAGGTTCTTTTGTGCTTTATTGCGCTAAACTTTTCCTATTCATATGTATGAGAGGCTCAATCAATGAATATCTGGCAAAAGTGGAATAGCATCAGCTTGGTGAAGCGCATCTTGGTCGGTCTGGTCATCGGCGCGATCTTAGGATTCTGCGTTCCTGCAGGAAATGAGGTCATCGCTTTGCTCGGTGATCTGTTCGTTGGCGCCTTGAAGGCGGTCGCTCCCGTTCTGGTGTTCTTTTTGGTCATCAGCGCGCTTGCGAATGCAAAGAGTGCAGGCTCGATGGGAACGGTCATCGTGCTCTATATCGTCTCGACCTTAGTTGCTGCCTTGATTGCTGTTTGTGCTAGCTATATGTTCCCTACGGTTGTTCCCATGCTCGAACCTGCTGCCGATCAGGCATCGCCTGAAGGATTGGGCGAAGTGCTCACCACCTTGCTCATGAATGTGGTAGCCAATCCTGTCGGAGCGCTCATGAATGCGAATTACCTGGGCATCTTAGCGTGGGGTGTGGTGTTGGGCATTGCGCTGCGTGCTGCGAGCCAGCATACGAAAGATGTGTTCACCGCGGTTTCCGATGCTATTTCGAAGGTGGTTAGCTGGATCATCAGCTTCGCTCCCATCGGCATTCTAGGTTTGGTGTATGTGGCAGTTTCTGAAAACGGTGCCGAGATCTTCATCACCTATGGTCATCTTATCGCGGTGTTGGTGGGCTGCATGCTCTTCATCGCGCTCGTTACCAACCCGCTCATCGTATTCATTGCTACGCGCAAGAATCCTTACTATCTCGTTCTGCGTTGCTTGAAAGATTCGGGCATTACCGCGTTCTTCACACGCAGCTCTGCGGCGAACATCCCGGTGAACATGGAATTGTGTCGCAGGCTCGGCCTTGAGAAGGATAACTACTCGGTTTCCATTCCGCTTGGTGCGACCATTAATATGGCGGGTGCTGCGGTCACGATCACCGTTATGGCTATGGCGGCAGCTGCGTCGCTCGGCATCACGGTCGATCCGGTGATGGCGTTCATCTTGAGCGTGCTTGCGGCGATCTCGGCCTGTGGCGCTTCGGGTGTTGCGGGAGGATCGCTGTTGCTCATTCCGCTTGCCTGTTCGCTGTTCGGTATCGGCAACGATGTGGCCATGCAGATGGTGGCGATCGGTTTCATCATTGGCGTTATCCAAGATTCGATGGAAACCGCGATCAATTCTTCTTCGGACGTGATCTTCACGGCAACTGCTGAATACCGTGCGATGGCGAAGAAGGGGCTTACCTTCAAGATGGGTAGGGATGCTTCGGGTCCTGAACCGCAGAACGCCATTGGCGCGACCAACTTCGATGAGCCTTCGCAAAAGGCTGAACAGGAAGCTCTTCAAGACGAAAACCAATGATCGAACTTTAGCAACGAGAATCACCACATATACGATGCGATAGGAAAGGACCTCTCTTGAACTACATTCACTGCTTGAACAATATCTCTGCCCAAGGAACCGATCTTTTCACAAGCGATTATGAACTCACTGACAACATTGAAGCTGCACAGGGTATTCTCGTGCGCAGTGCAGGCATGCTCGACATGGAGTTCTCTGAGAATCTGCTCGCGATCGCACGTGCTGGTGCGGGCGTAAACAACATCCCGCTTGAGCGTTGTGCCGAAGAAGGCATCGTTGTGTTCAATACACCAGGCGCGAATGCTAATGCGGTGAAGGAGCTCGTGCTGTGCGGCATGCTGCTCGCAAGCCGTGGCATCGTGGGCGGTATCGAATGGTGCAAGGAGAACGCTGAAGATCCTGCGATCGGTAAGACCGCTGAAAAGGCGAAGAAGCAGTTCGCTGGGCGCGAGATCAAAGGCAAGACGCTCGGTGTTATCGGCCTTGGTGCGATCGGCGCTGAAGTTGCGAACGCAGCGCTCGGTCTCGGCATGGAGGTCATGGGTTACGATCCGTTCGTTTCCGTCAATGCTGCCTGGAAGGTGCTGCCAGCAGTTCAGCATGTTACCGACCTTGCCGATATCTATCGCGAATGCGATTACATCACCATCCATGTGCCAGCGGTCAATGGCACGATCGGCATGATCGATGAAGCTGCTTGTGCGCTCATGAAAGAGGGTGTGGTGTTCCTGAACTTCTCGCGCGACACGCTCGTTGATGTGCCTGCTATGGCCTCTGCACTCGCGTCGGGCAAGGTAGGCTGCTATGTGACCGACTTTGCAACGCCTGAAGTCATGGCTATGGAGAATGCGATCGTGCTGCCGCATCTCGGCGCTTCTACTGAAGAGGCGGAAGACAATTGCGCACGCATGGCGGTCGTTGAGCTGATGGATTACATCGATAACGGTAACATCGTGAATTCCGTGAATTATCCAGCTTGCCAAGCAGGTGTTTGCCCAGAGGGTATGTTCCGCATCGCGGTGCTCTACAATTCGTCCGATCTTGCTATGGGTAGCGTGACCGAGATCCTCGAGCCGATCGTTGCTGAATTCGACATGGTCGACAACCAGCGTGATGAGCATGGCTATGCGCTCATTACGCTCACGGAGAACCTAGCCGATGAGGTGCTCGAGCGCATCGCTGAGCTCGATGGTGCTTATCTGGTCCGCCGCGTGAAATAAAAGGTTAAGCAAAGCTATTCAGCAAAGCCTTCGTCGACGATGCGTTCATCGTCATCTGCTGCAGTGGTCGCCAGTTCATCGCAGCGTTCGTTCTCTGGATGCCCCGCATGTCCTTTCACCCAATGGAAAGCGATCGTGTGGGGCTTCATCACTTCTAGAAGACGCGTCCAAAGATCCTTATTCTTCACGGGTTCTTTTTTCGCATTCTTCCAACCGCGTTTGAGCCAGCCTTCTACCCAGTGTTGGTTGAAGGCATCGACAACATATTTCGAATCCGAGTACACGTCCACTTCGCAGGCGTGCTTGAGCGCTTCGAGTCCGCGAATGACCCCCAATAACTCCATACGATTGTTGGTTGTGCAGATATAACCTTGCGAAAGCTCTTTGGTGTGAAGCTGCCCTTGTGCATCCGTGAACGTGAGCACGACCCCATAGCCGCCGGGGCCTGGATTGCCGCGTGCGGCGCCGTCGCTATAGAGGTTCACGTGTGTCATGGGCTCGTCTCGTTTCGGTTCTGTTCGGTTCGGGTCTCAGGTTTCGGGTGTGGGTCGTTCAAGGGCTGTTGTTTAGTGCAGTCTTATCGGCAAGCCGCCAGAATGGTCTTGCGCAATGCATCCATGCCCGTGCCTTTTTCTGAAGAGGTAAGGATCATCTCAACTTCGGGGCCGAGGTCGAGCTGTTTGCGCAAGGCTGCGATCCGCTTGTTCGCTTGGTTCTTGCTCACTTTGTCCGCCTTGGTGAGTGCGATAACGAAGGGCAGTTCGCAGGCTTTCAGAAATTCGATCATCTGCTCGTCGAGCTTGCTCGCAGGATGGCGGATATCGATGAGTGAAACCACGAGTGCGTAGAAGCGGTACTGATCGAAGTAGCCATTGATCATCTCTGACCAACGTCCGAGTTCCGATTTTGCCACTTTCGCATAGCCGTATCCCGGTAGGTCAACGAGGTCGATCGCGTCGTTTCCGAAGAAATTGATCGTGCTCGTTTTTCCTGGCATTTGGGAAACGCGTGCGAGTTGCTTGCGGTTCAGGAGCTTGTTGATGAGCGAGGATTTCCCCACGTTGGAGCGGCCAACGAAAGAAACTTCCGGTAATTTGGAAGCGGGAATCTGTGCTGAGGTGCCATAGGCGCCTTTGAATTCTATGTTGTTAAGATCCATGAGCCTCGTTCGTTATGGGCGTTGTGTAGCAACTTAATTACAGTTCCAGTCGTGCGGTCTTCGCATTGAGAAAGACAACTACGGTTAGACTATAAACAAGAATACCTCTTGGGAGCAACTCGATCTTATCCGATCCGTCGGTTCGTAACAGCGGGCGGTTCGCGAATATCGAGCGGAAAGATAATGGAAGCGGTCATGGAGCAGCTTGCGAATTTTGTGACATACATCACTGATTCGAACGTGTGGGGAAGGATCCTCATCGCGGCTGTCGTTGTGCTGGTCGTTGCTGTTCTGTGCCATCTTGCCATCAAGGCGATACAGCGGTTGCTTGCGCTTGAGAGCGTATCCCTTTCGCAGACTTCTATCGTAGTGAACATCGTGCGCATCGTGGTATGGGGTGTGGCGATCTGCTTCATCGCCGATGTGTGCTTCGATGTCAATATGACAGCGGTCATCGCCGCTTTGGGTGTTGGCGGCATCGCGATCTCACTCGGTTTTCAAAATACGCTTTCGAATCTCTTCGGTGGTGTTCAGGTAACTCTGACCCATGTGATCAAGCCAGGCGACAATATCCAGGTGGGTACGAATCAAGGGGTGGTTGAAGATATCAATTGGAGCTATACCACCATCCACAACCTCAACAATGAAACGGTCATCATTCCCAATTCGGTCATGGCGAACAATGCCGTGAAGCATCTGCCCCCTGTTGACCATGTAACCGTATCTATTGTGGTGATGAAGGATCTGAGCGATCTGGATTCGCTTGCCGATCAGATCGAGAATGCTGCTGCTGAAGCGGCTCGAGCAATCACTACTATCGTGAAAGACCCTGTTGTTTCTTTCAATAAAGTGACGAACTATGGTCTCTATGGGTCGATCGCACTCATGATCGGCGACGGATCGAAGGCGAGTGCGGTTTCCGATGCGATCACGCGTGCGGTCGCGCCACTTGTGCAGGACGACCGTATTCAGAGGTTCGAGGCTGCAACTCCGCCGAAGGCATCGTCATAATAGACTTTGATAAAGACATGAATCGTTTGAGTATGCTCAAGGCTATTACGGTAGAACGGCAGAAAACTAGCCAACCGTCGTGCACGGAGCCCCGCTCAATTGCGGAATTTCTGGGACGTTTCTCTATTGGAACATAATCTTGGTATCATTTTATGATGCACATCCGATTACCAGGATGTTTTATATTACCGAGATCAAGGAGAATGAACGTGCCGCATAGCTCGCAGAATGGTTCACGAGGCAAGCATGGACGTCATGCTGCTCCTGAACAAGAAAGCTCGTTTTTTCAGCCTGAACAGGAATTCCCTCATAATCCCTATAACAAT
>OLNO01003253.1_pt1 | contig 10038 bp, 9 predicted proteins | sample 1672861 | NCBI WGS metagenome assembly OLNO01 (sample SAMEA3136731, study PRJEB25190) | human gut metagenome | reverse complement strand
TATATTCAATTTTCAGCACTTGTTAAAATGGCGTCCGGTGGTAAAGCCATAATTCTTTAACAGCACCCACACCAACCCCACCGTGACCGCCTTTTCCGCACCAACCCTTCCAAAACCGCACTATCCCTTGCTCTGCACTATCACACTTGGCTCCCTTGAGTAAAGGTGAGCTTCTGTTGCTGAGCTTTGCTCAGTCAACTATTGAGGGATTGCTACACCACCCTTTGCCTCGCACTAACCCTTACCATACCCGCAAACAACTGTACCCAAATAAACCGATATACAACAAAAAGATTGAGTTTCAAAAAACGTGCCACAGGCACCTTTTTTGAGGATGACAAAGCAATAATTTATAAGTTCAGGGAAACTTTTTATCTTGCAAAAAGTTTCCCTGACCCTTCAAAAAATCGCTTTATATTAAGAAATTTCGCTTTCTGCGGAAAGCGATTTAAGGCTCCGCCTTAAAAATCTGCAACCTTTTGAAAAAGGTTGACTAAAACTTTTAATTTCCCACTTTCAACTATTACCGCCGGTAACGTAAGCTAAGCAAAGCTCAATCAAATAGAACGGCGAACAGTCAGCGGCGACCCGCCGCAAAAAAGCGGTCACAGCATATCACTGTAACCGCTTTTATTGATTATTGCTTTGTGTAACCCCGCCGTATCGCTACCGATTGCCAATTGCAAACGCCATAAAAGGCGGAATTGTCAGCGGCGACCCGCCGCCTTAGTCCTCAAGCCCCTTGAGCGCCTGGAATTCTTCCTTCTTGATTCTTATTTTGCCGTCCTTGATCAGCTTTACATCCTCCCTCTTGAATGCCGTAGCGGCGGCATCGGGATTCTTGTCGAGCTTTACCTTGAGTACGCCTGTCAGCAGGTTTGCATCCTCAACGATGCCTCTGCCCTCGGCTGTTTCCACAAGAGCGCCGACCTTAGGAGTTATCGCAAGAAGCTCCTCATAGCAGTTCTGCTCATATTTAAGACAGCACATAAGTCGTCCGCAGGTGCCTGAAATCTTTGTTGGATTCAGTGACAGCGATTGCTCCTTTGCCATCTTTATAGACACTGGCTGAAATTCTCCGAGAAAAGTCTTGCAGCAGAACGGTCTGCCGCAGATTCCGAGTCCGCCGAGCATCTTCGCCTCATCACGCACACCTATCTGACGCAGCTCTATTCTTGTACGGTAAACCGATGCAAGATCCTTTACAAGCTCTCTGAAATCCACTCTGCTTTCAGCCGTGAAATAAAATAATATCTTGCTTCCGTCAAAGGTACAGTCAATATCAATAGGCTTCATTTCCAGCTTATGCTCGACTATCTTCTGAGCAAAGACCTTCATTATCTCCTGCTCTTTTTCACGGTTCTTCTTCTGCGTTTCAAGATCCTTGTCGGTAGCTATGCGGATTATGCTCTTGAGCGGCTGTACCACCTTGTCGTCCTCAATCTCACGGTTCGCTATAACGACCTCGCCGCACTCAACGCCTCTTGCGGTTTCCACTATAACGTGACTTCCGCACTTGACCGTATTTTTATTCGGGGAAAAGTAGTATATCTTCCCGACATCCTTGAATCTGACTCCTATAATTTCAGTCATTTTTACCCTTTCTTATTTGCCTATTGTAAAACAGCAAACAGCTTTGCAGGTATATATGCCTGCATCAGCTTTACATTTATATTAGTTCCGTCCATAAGCGCAAAGCCGCTGAGCACCTCGTACAAGGCATACAGCCTTGCCTTAGTCAGACATAGCAAAGGCTCGCCGTCGGTTTCAAGCGCTCTCAGCGACTCGGTCACATTCTCGTACAGTATCGTTATTACCCCGTACAGATCCTCCCTTGTCGTGCAGGCGGTCATTGCAGCTGCGGCCGAATATTCGTCCTTCTTCGATAATGCCTCTGTCACCTTTTTGGCTGTATCATACAGCTTTATGCGCTTTTCGTCAGAGAGTATATCCCGTATTTTGCCCGGATTTGTCCCGTACAGCTCTACCGCCCGTTTCGCCGTGTCACTGTCATAACCGTTGTATTCAAGACAGGAAACGCATTCTTCCGCAGTCATGTCCGATATCGGTATGCAAACGAGCCTCGACTTTATCGTTTCAAGTATCTGCGAGGTGTTTGAACAGGTGAAAATGTAACGGTTATATTTTGACGGCTCTTCTATCGCCTTGAGCAGAACGTTCTGCTGCTCCTCCGTCATTTCCTCGCAGTCCTCATAGATGAAAACACGGGTGTCGCTGTCATTGGGGAGCGTTGAAGCAAAGCATACATTATCACGCACGCTTTCCTTACTGTACTTTTCGCCCTTGGCATAGATAACGTCTGCGTGTTCGCCCGATATGATATTCCGACAGCTCCTGCATCTGCCGCACGGCATATTGTTTTCGGGTTCACGGCACAGATACAGCATAGCGCACCACTTGGCGAAGGTGCGCTTGCCTATGCCTTTTTCACCCGTCAGCATTATTCCGTGGGGAAGCCTGTCGCTTTCGGCTGTTTCCGCCAGCAGAGCAGTCTCACGCTGTTTGCCGAACAGCTTTATGCTGTCACAGCTTGCATTGCTTGCAGACATCAGACTTTCTCAAATCTCTCTATGTTCGTCACGAAGATAGTCGCACCGCCGACAAATACCTCGACAGGAAAGCTGGTGTAGCTTCCTACGCCGTATGATGCGGCGGAAGGAACAAACTGCTTTCTCTTGTGCGAATGATCCTTGATAATCTCGATTATCTCGTCTATCTTGTCGTCCTCAGAGCAGATAAGAAATGTCGTGTTACCTGACATTAAAAATCCTCCGGTCGAGGCAAGCTTGGTGGCCTGAAAGCCAGATTTTGTAAGTGATGATGAAACTGAATGAGCATCATCATTATTTACGATTGCATATATTAATTTCATAAAGATTACCGTCCTTTCTGTATCGGGCTATCCTTGTGAGTTTGAATTTCGAAATAATTATAACACATTTTCTGTATAAAGTAAAGGCAAAACGCATAAACTTCACCGCAAACTTTTGATACGGACCTGATTTTTTGCCGCAGAAATATCCGTTTTTGCGAAAAGCTCACCTTCAGCATAAATCATCAACGTGACGGTTTTCTGCATATTGTCCGTAAACGTACACTGCAAGCGGTTTCACAGCCTGTTTTTCGCAAAGTACCTTCATCGTTTTTCATCACCTGTGATTTATGCCGCTTTTTTTCGTCAGACAACTATCGGAATATCGGCTATTCCCTTGTCACGAAGTGCCCTTGCGGCGTCTATCGTGACCACCTCGCCCGGCATTATAAGCGGGATTCCCGGCGGACACGGCGCAACCGCACCTGCGCACACCTTGCCGACCGTCATCATCACCGGCAGTCTCACCTTTCCCGAGAAGTACGCCTTCGCCGGTGAGCAGGCAGTCTGTGTCCTGATATGGACAGGCGGCGAGGGCAGGCTCCTTACGAAAACCGACCTCGGCGTATTCGCCTTCAGCACCATCTTTATCGTCTCAAAATCGACATCCGTCGAGCCGCTTCCGAACAGCAGTACACAGCGGTATTCGTCCGCATATTCGCACTCTATGCCGAATTCCTTCAGCATCTCAGCCATAGCAAAGCCGGTCGAATGCACCGCCGCACAATCGAATGTCACCTTCATATAATCGCTTTGGCTCAGCACATATCCCATATCGGCACAGTGCCGCTTCAGCGCCGTTACCTTGTTGCATATTTCCGCTATATGAAAGGGTTTCTCGGCTATTGTACGGTTGCATCTGTCAAGGCTGTCAAGGATAAGATAGCTCGGGCTTGAGGTCGCCGTGAGAGCCATCGCCTCCTTCGCCATAGCGCAGTATTTCTCGTTTGCTATATGCAGATACGCTCCGCCCGTAAGCACGGGAAGCGTCTTGTGGGCGCTGTCCGCACACATATCCGCACCGAGCGTCATCGGGTGCAGATCGACAGGAGCAAATTTCAGATATGCGCCGTGTGCGTTGTCAACCAGTAAAGGTATACCGTGCGAATGGCACACCTCCGCTATAGCGGAAATATTGCTCATACCGCCGTAATAATCAATTGAATTTATAAATACCGCAAGCGTTCTTGAATTGATTTTTGCCTCTATGCTTTCGGGAGTAACGGCGGCGCTGAGATATTCTTCGGGATATACCCAGGACGGAATAAGCCCCAGCAGGACGCAGGAATTTATAAAGCTTCGGTGCGAATATCTGCCGGCGATAACGTGATCCTTGCCGTTGCCCCTCAGCTTTGCAAGAGTGAGCATTGTCTGTATCGCAAGCGTACTTCCCGAGCAGGAGTACAGCGTTCTCTTACTGCCGAACAGCTTTGATGCGTTTTTTTCGCTGAGCGCTATTATGCCCTTTCCGCCGTTTGTGTCGGTGTCGTAAAGGCTGTCCGCTCCGTCAATTTCGGTAATGTCAAGCGGATCCTCCGTTCCCTTATGCCCCGGCATATAACAGCGTATCGTATGACTTTCACTGTTCTTTACAAGAAAATCGTGTATCGGCGTTGTCATTTCTTCAATTAAATTTGAAATATCCATCAGGTATCATTCCTTATCATTTCGTTTATCGCTTTATTCCTGTAAACAAGATCGTGCCTTTCGGTAAAGCCGAGCTTTTCCCAAAATTCGTTACCGCTCTCGTTGTGTCTGAAAACCACGAGTGCAACCTTATTTATCCCGATATTTTTCATAGCGTCCATAACCGCATCGACAAGGGCGGTCGCTATCCCTCTTTTGCGGTACTGCGGATTTACCGCAGTGTGATAAATATAGCCTCTGCGCCCGTCCGAGCCTGCCATGATCACTCCTACAACCTTGTTGTCCTCAAATGCCGCAAAGCAGGTATCGGGATTTCTCTCAAGAAATCGGTTTATACCCTGTTCGCTGTCGTCAAGATTATTGAGCCCCATTCCCTTGCATGACAGCCACAGTTCATAGACATCGGAATAATGTTCTTTTGTCATTTTTATAATTTCCATATTTCATTCCCCCTTTGATTTTTATTGTATCATAAATAATGTTGATTTTCAATTTTTTTGTGATAAAAAACAGAAAAAAGGTTGAATTATTCCGTAAATTTAATTATAATTATAATCAGCAGTAATTATATTATCTAAGCTCCGATAAAAAATCGGTATCAGCAAAAATCAATATACGGAAAACCGAAAAATCAAAAAAGCTATGTAAACCTGTACGGGTTTACTGGATTTATGGTACAATCAGTGATATTTTTAATGAAAGGGAGTAAATAAAATGGCGGCACCTAAAAGGAGAGGCAGACCGAGAAAAGAAGAATCTGCCGCAAAAAATACAAGCGAAAATAAAAAGACCGCAGCTAAATCAGCTACAGCAAAGAAAACTACGGCAAAGAAGCCGTCAGCATCTGCTAAAAAGACGCTGAAACCGCAGGGAGATACGGTTTTTGCGCTTGATATAGGCACAAGGACGGTCGTAGGCGTACTGGGTTTTATGGACGGCGAAACCTTCCGTGTGACCGATACCGAGAGCGTTCCGCACCTGAAGCGTGCAATGATAGACGGACAGGTAGAGGATATTGAGCAGGTAGCCAAGGTAGCCCGCACCGTAAAGGAAACGCTTGAGCAGAGAAACTCCATCAGGTTGACAGAGGTTTCTATAGCCGCCGCTGGCCGTGCGCTCAAGACCTACCGTGTGTCGATGGATTTTGACGTTTCGGATAAGAACACTATCACAGCGGATATGGTACGCACAATGGAATGCGAAACGATACAGAAGGCACAGAAAGGGATAGACGAGAAGTACAGCAACGAGGACGCTGTATTCTACTGTGTAGGTCACTCGGTAGTGCATTATTACCTTGACGATTACGCAATGGTAAACCTTGAGGGGCATAAGGGCGACAAGGTCACTATAGAGCTTATCGGCGCATTTCTGCCCGAGGTCGTAGTAGAGGGTCTGTATGCCGCTACGGACAAGACGGGTCTTAAGGTAAAGAGTATGACGCTCGAGCCTATCGCCGCAATGAACGTGATAATCCCGCCGGAGATACGGCTTATCAATATTGCTCTCGTGGATATAGGCGCAGGTACGTCTGATATTGCGATAGCCCGTGACGGCGCTATAGTAGCCTATGCGATGGCAACTGTCGCAGGCGATGAGATAAGCGAGGATATTGTAAGGAAATTCTTCGTTGATTTCAATATGGCGGAGAGCATGAAAATACAGGCGAGCGGCGCCACGGACAGCATTACATACCGTGACATTTTCGGCAGGGAGCAGACAATATCCAAGGCTGATTTCTTCGAGAAATGCAGTCCGTCAGTTGACAGCCTTGCGGATGTGATAAGTCAGGCGGTATGTGACGCAAACGGTCAGAGCCCTGCTGCAATGTTCCTTATAGGCGGCGGAAGTATGGCTAACGGCCTTGCGGACGCACTTGCGGACAAGCTCGGAATAGATCACGGAAGGGTCGCTGTAGGCGGTCAGGAATTTATGAAAAACGTTGATGTGGGTGACAGAAAGCTGGGTCCTGAGTATGTAACTCCTGTCGGCATTGCGGTCACTGCCTGCACCAATATGGCGTATGATTTCTCGACCGTGACGCTAAACGGCGAGCAGGTAAGGGTGTTTGATACAAAGTCGCTCAGCGTATTTGAGCTTCTCGGCTCGGCAGGCTTCAAAACCTCTCAGATAATGGGACACAGCGGCGCAGGACTTAAGTTCATTCTTAACGGCGAAACGAAGATGCTCAAAGGCACTGCGTTTATTCCTGCGGTAATCACTGTAAACGACAAGCCTGCCGCACTCACAACAAAGATAAAGCAGGGTGACAGCATAACGCTTACGCCTGCGGTGAACGGCGAAAACGCACACGCATTTATCCGTGATTATGCGGACGATATTTCAAGGGTAAGCGTCATATTCTGCGGTGAAAATGCGGTAGCCGGAAAACGTGCCTACGCAAACGGAAAAGAAGTCGGCAAGGACTATGAGATACAGCCGCTTGACAATATAGAGATACACGACGCAAGAACGCTCGGAGCGTTCCTTATGCAGTACGGCGGAGATACGCAGACCGCAATCGTATATGTAAACGGTGAGGAAAAGCCCGAAAGCTACGTTCTTTGTGACGGAGATATACTGGGCTTTGATAAAGGTTCGTCTGCCGAAGCGGTACAAGCCGCCGTTGCCGCTGAGAGCGCATCGGGAGCACAAACGGCTGAGGATATACAGACAACGGAGCAGGGAAATTTTGTATCCGTAATCTTCAACGGCGTTCCGACCGATCTTCCCGAAAAGGAGAGCAAAACCCCGTATATGCTTATAGACCTGTTTGAAAGAGCGAATATTGATATTGAAAATCCCACACGCAGACTTGTGCTTACGGTAAACGGGAAAAGTGCAAAGTTCACCGACAAGATACAGTCGGGCGACATTGTGGTAATAAAGCAGGAGGACTGACTTGCATATCAGGAAACTAACGGCACTCACGCTTGCCGTCATAATGCTTGCCGGCTGTTCGGAAATCGACTATTCCTCAGTTACTTCAGACGGCAGTGCGGATACCTCGTCAAACGGGGAAACATCTGTACCGCAGGCGAGTATTGTGACCGAAAATAAAACCAAAGAATACAAAATCAACAAATCAAATTTCAGCTATGTTCTTGAAGCGGAAAAGACGGAAGGAACAAAGTTGATCTCGGATGACAGAAAGTACAGCGGCGAGGGATATATCACAGTGGGCGCTTACAAATCGGTATCGTTTGATATGGAAGTGCCTTCGACACAGTTTTACGATATTGCGATAACCGCACTGTCCGACGACGGCGGAAGCATCACTCTTATTGTTGACGGCGACAAGCAGATAAACAGCGAAAACGGCAGTTATAAGCGTATGAACGGCGAGCTGTACGGAGCGTATAACATAGTACAGAGCGATACGTTCGAGAGCCATTCGTTATGTCCTGTATATCTTACGCAGGGAATGCACAGGATAACTCTCCAGACGGTAAAAAACAGCGTTTCTTTAGACAGGATAACTGTAAAGAACACGGAAAAAGCGGACGAAAAGCGTTACTCGCAGGCAGGAACGTGGATCTCGGGCAAGGATGTAAACACCGACCGTATTGAACTTATGGATTATCTCAAAAGCATTTACGGCAGGAAAACGCTTACGGCACAGGCCGTAACGCCTAACACGAATACCGAAATTGACGCAATAGTAAAGAACACGGGACGGTTTCCTGCGATAAGAGCGAGTGATCTAAGATACTATACGGCAAGCGGTGCTAAGCTGGTGAAAAACAACACGGATATTCAGCTTTCACAGGAATGGGCGAAAAACGGCGGTATAGTGTCATACGCATGGTACTGGTATACGCCTATAGGAAAGACTACCTTCTACCGTGAAGAAAACACTTTTGACATCGGTGCGGCTGTAAGCGACTATGAGGATCTGGCGGTAATGAATGAGGAATCGCTGGCACAGCTTCTTGAGGACGAAACGATATCGGAGGAATGCTATGCTGTGCTGTCGGATATGGACGCAATAGCAAAACAGCTTTCCGTTCTCAAGGACAGCGGTGTTACGGTGCTTTTCCGACCGCTGCCTGCAAGCAGTGCTGGGCTGTACTGGTGGGAAAAGAACAGCAAGACTTATAAATGGCTGTGGCAGACTATGCACAGGCGATTTGACGAGCTGTACGGGCTGTCAAACCTGCTGTGGATATACACAGCTGATATTGACCCTCAGATGTTCCCCGGTGACGATTATGTCGATATAGTCGGCTGTGACGTATATGACAATACCGATACCGCTCATCTTGCGGCGATGTATGCAACGGATTCATTAACGCTGAACAAGCGTATGCTGGCACTCACGGAGTGTGCCGTATATCCGGACCCTGACATAATGGCAAGGGATAACGCAATGTGGCTGTGGACGGCTATGTGGAACGGTAAATATCTTATCAACGAAAGCGGAGAGCTGACGGGCGACTATATATCGGTAGAACAGCTGAAGAAATTCTACAATCACGAGGCTACTGTCACAAGGGACGAAATAGGAAAACAGGAAGAATAACAGGCGGTGAAACAAGGTGAGCGGAAAACAGAAGATATACGACAAGCTGATAAGCGGCAACGCTTCTGTGCAGAACCGTTATTTTTCCTTCGTTTCATCTCACAGCAGGCTTCACGGGGTAATGCCCGCAGCGGCGTGGGGGTACGCATTGCTGTTATATCTTAAGTACAGCGTGTTTCATTTTCCCGACAGGAAATTCGGAGAATACTCGCTGTCGGCTGAGAAAACGGCGGAGCTTTTGTGTAAAGCAGATGTAGTATCGTTTGATATTTTCGATACGCTGATTTTTCGCAGTGTTTCACGAAAAGAGGTTTTCGACAATACGGGCAGAACGCTTGGCATAGAGAATTTCGGCAAAATCAGGGCTGACAGTGAAAATGAGGCGAGAAAAGAAAAGAAAGAGCCGTGCATAAATGATATTTACCGCATTATAGCCGTGAAAGCAGGGCTTACAGACGATGCTGTCGAAGAAGCCGTGAAAGCCGAATGCGATGAGGAATTTTCGGTTTGCCGTGCCGACCCGTTCATGCTTGATGTGTACGGCAGGGTAATCTCCTGCGGAAAAACGGTTATTATCACGACCGATATGTATCTTACCGAAAGCGTTATCTCAAAGCTGCTTTGCGACAACGGGTTTAGCGGTTATGAAAAGCTGTTCGTTTCGTGCGAATACGGGTGCGGAAAATCGGACGGAGGGCTGTATCGGATAATTAAAAACGAGTACGTCGGCAAGAGGATCGTTCATATGGGGGATAATTATATGAGCGATGTTCTGACGGCAGAAAAAGCCGGGTTTGAAGCGGTGTATTATCGCAGAAAAGCATAGATAAAGTGAAATCCGACAGGGTGTTCCTGTCGGATTTTAGTTTGTGGAAAAAATTTTTAATGTACTTCTATTATATCTTCTGATATTTATCTATGATAACAAGCTACCGATAGTTCTGTTTGTCGGACAGCACTTCTCGGGTTCGCTATT
>OLNO01003248.1_pt1 | contig 10052 bp, 9 predicted proteins | sample 1672861 | NCBI WGS metagenome assembly OLNO01 (sample SAMEA3136731, study PRJEB25190) | human gut metagenome | reverse complement strand
AAAAAAAGAACCGCGGGACACGCGGGGATAGCCTGTTTTAGCTTTGCCCTGAAGGACAATTGAGCAGGAAGCTCCCACTTCAAAATCTGTAAGATTTAAGCGGCGAGAGCATGTCACGTATGATATACTGACCATAAAAGAAAAGCTTTTTGGAGAGGATGGAACCATTTTGATGAATAAAAAAGATACAAAGATCAACCGAAATGATATGCTGGAATTAACCCGCAGGATGACATTATCCAGAAACTGCTTTGTGCGTACAGCAGGAGCATATATAGATGATGAGGGATACATAGATAATACCTTCAATGTAAGCTTCAAAAATATGAGCAAACATGATCAGCAGGTAAATCTGGATCTTGCGAAAACCATTCCTTTTTCCAAAACAAATGAACAGTTAAAACGTTATAAATTCCCTGAAGGGGATATGGCATATGACAGCATCCATAAACTACTGATGGCATTATCACAATACGGATTAAAAGATGATCTTCTGGTTCAGACTCTCTGTGAACAGCTTGCGGAGGGAATCTGCAGTACAAGAGATTCATCAAATGGAACAAACCGTCTGCAGGGACAGGAGTTTGGAATTTATATTTATCATGGAATATATGATATTCCCAAGAAAGGCTCAGACCACAGCGAACAGTGGGAGTCAGAAGAAATATACAGTTTCCTGATCTGTGTGGTGGCTCCGGTAGATAAAGATTACAATGCCGGAACTCCAAAATGCGGCTTTATTTTCCCTGCCTTTGAAGACCGTTCCGCAGAACCTGGAAAAATAGATGTATTCTTTGAAATACCGGAGCATCCGGACGAAGGATTCCTGAACAGGATAATAGAGCAATAATCTGAACAAGGTGATCATTTATGAGGAGTGCGATAGATAAATTTTAATTATACCATATGCAATTCAATTTAGTCATTTTGTGTATAAATGACTAAATTGAATTGCGTGATGACTAAATTAACGATAAGGTGTTAGTTGATTTGTTAATGCAGGAATATTTCGGATAGAAGTTTTCTGTATTTTTAATGTTTTCGTGAAGAATAGGGTGATTATATGACAAAAATGACAGTGTATAGTCTTTCTATTGTACAAATGAAAAAAATTCAGGATGTAATGTTAAAAGCCTGTGCAGAGAATGAAGCTATTTGGAGAAATATATGGAAAGGTGGTATATGAATGAAGTGGGCAGATGGCAAGATACGATGCTGCTGGGCAAATCCGAGAAATGAGCGTTACATCCGTTATCACGATGAGGAGTGGGGTGTTCCGGTGCATGATGACCGGAAGCTCTTTGAAATGCTGATATTGGAGTGCTTTCAGGCGGGTCTGTCCTGGGAATGTGTTCTGAACAAGCGAGATGCTTTCCGCAAGGCTTTTGACAACTTCGATCCGGAGAAAGTCAGTGCTTACACTGAGGACAAGCTGGAAGCACTGCGGAGTAATCCCGGCATCATACGAAACCGCCTGAAAATACAGGCTGCCGTTACCAATGCATGGGCATTCCTGGAAATTCAGAAGGAGTATGGCAGCTTTTCGGACTATATCTGGCATTGGACAGATGGCAAAGTAGTCTGTGAAACTGGACGGACAAGTTCGGAACTGTCTGACCGTATATCAAAAGATTTGAAAAAACGTGGTATGAAGTTCGTGGGGACAACGGTCATCTATGCCTATTTACAGGCAGTAGGAGTTCTCTGTTCTCATGAGCAGGGCTGCTTTTTGGCAAATCAGAAAGCTGAGCATCATAATAGTTATTTATAAGACTTTTATTTCCTGATTTTTATCCATCCTGCATGAAGCAGATATACACCTGCCGGAATCAGGGAAAGCAGATGTATATTTGTGCAGCTGCCTGTTTCTGCATATGTCGGCAGAATGAGTGTATGAAATGCAAGATAAAGGTATGTGCCTGCAGCGATGAGATTACACAGAAAAAAACTCCAGCCGAAGATACCGGAAATAGAAGCTGTAAGAATGATGATCAGCGTCAGGGTATCAGGAACAAAGGGAAGATGAATAAAATCAAATTCAGGTTTCAGGGAGAGAAATGCGAGCACTGCGTAAAGAAAAAGCACTGCATTTAATGAACTCATGATCTTAAACGGTAAACTGTAAAAAGGTGTAACAGGGCAGTTGGGCCATAGTTCAACATCCAGTTTCTGTGCAAGCTGGGTTGCTGACTTTGTAAAGGTTATGTTTGTCATTACAACAGCTTTATCGCAGTCGTAGAAGTTTGCACCTGCATAGGCTTCCTGAACAGCTTTATTTCCAACGGGATGGGTGTAATATTTACATTGTATCCCGTATTTTTTTCGATGTTTGAAAGCAATGATATCGATTCCCTGGTCTCCGGAGCTTTGGGTTACTTTTATTTTAGAAAAATGCTTTCGCTTTAGTATCTTTGCACATTGATATTCAAATTCATATCCATCCATGTGTTGAGTCTCCTGTATTATATAAAATTGTATAGCAGTCCTCGTAAATGATACATTTAAGAGGATTGCTATAGATGTAGTGCATATTGCAATATATTATATCTGCAACATACCATTTATAGAAATTCAGGAAAATACTGTAAGTAATGAAATGGCTGGTGTTACGGTATTTTCCTGAATTACGATAACAGTTTGCAGCAAAATAAGAATACCATGTTTGATGATAAAGAACAAGTGTTTTGCGAAGAAAAGAAGAATGGGTTATTGTTTACTGGCTGGTTTACTGGTTGCGTTACTGAGACGTTACCGAGAATGGAATAAACAGTAACGAGAATGGTTACTCTTTGCGGGAATTGTGTTATAATAGTCTTTGATTTATTGCTACTGAAAAAAGTGGACAGTTTATAGCGAGCCTATTAAATGCACTATTTACGAGGATTGCTATAGTAATTATACAAAACCGTAAGAGGGGGAGGAACATTTGAAAAATTTTGAAGAAATTATGTCGGAACGAAAAAACCGTATAGAAGCCAGAAAGGACGAGCTGATCCGCAGGAGTCTACTGTCTGAAGAATTTCTGGAAATGATCCAGAAAAATAAAAGGCCCTTTGATCTGCTGATGTCTTACTATCAGTGTGCTGTCATGGAGATTGAGACAAAATTCAGAGTGCTGAATCAGGAGTATTCCTTGGAATATGATAAAAATCCTATCGAGGGTATTAAAACCAGAATTAAATCTTATGACAGCATTGTGCGGAAAATACGCAGAAAAAATATTCCCATGTCTTTAACTGCTATAGAAGAAAATATCAAGGATATCGCAGGTGTCCGGGTAATCTGTTCTTTTCCGGAGGATATCTATGAGCTGGCAGACAGCTTTCTGCGTCAGGATGATATTGTACTGATCGAGAAAAAAGATTATATAAAAAATCCAAAACCCAGTGGTTACAGAAGCCTGCATCTGATCGTGCAGGTGCCTATCTTTCTGCAGAAAAACAAAAAAATGGTAAATGTGGAAGTCCAGTTTCGAACTATTGCCATGGATTTCTGGGCAAGTCTGGAACATAAGCTTCGCTATAAAAAAGATATCCCGGCAGATCAGGCACAGCAATTGCAGGAGGAGCTTCTGGCGTGTGCCACCCAGAGTGCTCAGTTGGATAACCGGATGCAGGAAATTCGTAATCAACTGGTCAGCAGAGCTGATAAGGGGAATCAATCCTGAGAAAGTTCCTTATTTCAGGAACTTCCTCAATAATTTTTCATAAATTTTTCTATATGGCTGGTATCTCATTGGCAAATCCAGCCATGTTTTTTTGTCTACAATACTCTTATAGTGGGAGAAGGTATGAAAACCGTCTTTGCCATGGTAGGAACCCATTCCGCTTTCACCAAAGCCGCCAAATCCCATCTCACTGGTTGCCAGGTGGATGATGGTGTCATTGACACATCCGCCTCCGAATCCACAGCGGGAAGTAACTTTTTCCGCAGCTTCTTTGTCGGAGGTGAAGATATATAGTGCCAGAGGATGTGCCATGGAGTTGACCTTTTCAATGGCCTCATCCAGGGAATCATAGGCCAGCACAGGAAGCACAGGACCGAAGATTTCCTCCTGCATTACTGCATCCCCGAAGGTTACATTATCCATAACAGTAGGAGCGATCTGAAGAGCTCCCGGATTGTTGTCACCGCCGCAGACTACCTTGCTGGGATCGATCAGATTGCAGATACGAGTAAAGTGCTTTTCATTAATAATTTTCCCATAATTCTTATTATTCAGAGGTGTGGAACCAAACTGTTTCCTGATCTGTTTCTGGATCTGTCGGATCAGTTCATCCTTGATTTCTCTGTCGCAGTAAATATAATCAGGTGCTACACAGGTCTGACCACAGTTGAGATATTTTCCAAATACAATTCTTCTGGCTGCAAGTTTCAGGTTGGCACTTTTCTCTACAATGCAGGGGCTTTTACCGCCCAGCTCCAGGGTAACGGGGGTCAGATGTACAGATGCTTTTGCCATTACTTCCCTGCCAACATGCTGGCTTCCTGTAAAGAAAATATAGTCAAAATGTTCATTGAGAAGAGTGTTATTTTCCGCACGTCCGCCGTTTACCACAGCCACATACTGGGGATCAAAACATTCGGTGATAATGGTTTCAATCACCCGGCTGGTGTGAGGAGAGTAGGCACTTGGTTTCAGTACAACTGTATTTCCGGCTGCAATCGCATCGATCAGCGGATCAATGGTGAGCAGGAAAGGATAATTCCATGGGCTCATAACCAGGACAACACCATAAGGAGATGGCTTCTTATAGCTTCTGGAAGCGAACTGGGCAAGGGGAGTCAGTACTGTTTTTTCTTTTGCATAGGAAGGTGTATGGCGGATCATGTAGCTGAGTTCTGAGAGCACAAGTCCCACTTCACACATATAGGATTCAAAGTTACTTTTTCCAAGGTCACGTTTCAGTGCTTCATTGATCAGTGGTTCATATTTCTGAATACAGGTCTTTAATTTTTTTAAGGCATCCAGCCTTTTTTCTACCGGTAAAGTGGCACCTGTGTAAAAATAGCTGCGTTGTTTCTGAACGATTTCTTTAATTTCTGTTTCTGTCATAATACATTATTTCCTTATATAATATAGATATCAGGTAACTATTGAGAGTCTGCAGGTTCCTGTATTTTGATATTTTTATAAAAAACGCTTTGCAGGATAGAAGAATATTAACAGTTACTTCTCAGCTTCTGAGGTATTTTCCTTGGAAGTCAGAGACATCAGCATGTAATAAAATTTCTCCAGTTCGGAGGCATCCATAAGCTTCGGCACAGGATACAGAGGATTGGCCTCTTTATCTGCATAATGGGCAAGCTTGGGGATATCTGTTTCCTGAATTTCTTTTACAATATTTACGATTCCAAATCGCTCTTTCATCTCTTCAATTGCCCGGATAAAAAGCTCTGCTGCTTCATGGTCCGGCGTATTTTTGTCTGCAAGTCCTGCTGCAATGGCAAGTCTGTGGAGCTTTTTGTCAATGCAGGAACCATATTCCCGAAGTACCAGCGGCAGCAGAATGGCATTGGCAAGTCCATGGGGAACGTTGTACTGTCCGCCCAGAGAGTGAGCGACTGCATGAACATATCCTACATAGGATTTGGTAAAAGCACAGCCTGCATAGAAGGAGGCGTGGAGCATATTTCGTCTTGCATGAATATTATCGCCATGCTCATAGGCAATATCTATATTTTCAAAAATCAGTTTTACCGCTTTTAATGCATCCCTGCGTGTATCAATGGTGGTGGAATTGCCGATATATGCCTCCACTGCGTGAGTCAGGGCATCCATACCTGTAGTTGCGGTGATAAATGGGGGCAGGCTTAAGGTAACCTTGGGATCCAGCACTGCATAGCGGGGAATCAGCGGGAAATCGTTGATCGCGTATTTGTATCTGGTGTCTGCATCTGTGATCACAGCGGCGAGAGTGGTCTCACTTCCTGTTCCGGCAGTGGTTGGAACTGCCATGAGAAGGGGAAGCTTCTTATGTACCTTCAGGATTCCCTTCATCTGAGCCAGAGACTGATTGGGTTTGACCGCACAGGCACCGACTGCCTTGGCACAGTCCATGCTGGAACCGCCGCCGAAACCGATGATGGCATCACAGCCTTCTTTATGGTAAAGCTCCAACGCCTCGCGGACATTGACAGTAGTAGGGTTGGCAACTGTTTTATCATAAATGGTATAGGGGATACCGGCCTCCTTTAAAGCTTTTTCCAGTCTTCGGGTAAGTCCAAGCTTCATGATACCGCCATCTGTAATGATTAATACATGAGTACATTTGTGGCGCATGATGATTTCAGGGAGTTCCTTGACGCTTCCTGCGATTTTAGGTTTTCTGTAAGGTAAAAAGGGAATTGCAATGTGAAAAGCTTTCTGAAAAGCCCTGCAATATATTTTTCTGAGAGTGTTCATGGATAATTCCTTTCCTGGGGGCAGCCTGCTACTTTGCAGACTGCCGGACAGCAGTTACTTCAGAAAAAATATAACAAGGTAAAAAAGAAAAGTCAATATATTTTGATGTTCAAAATTTATCTTTGGTAAAAGAGCTTATTCCGAGACATACGAGCCAAAATTCCATTGCCGCAGGCAATCTGGAATGAATTTTGGCTACGTTACTGTGAACGGAGTGAACAGTAACGAACATATCCATAAAATTTTACAAAACTACGAAAATCAGTTGACAATGGAGTAAGTTTATACTAACCTAAAGTTAGCAAAGTATAACAATATTGTAAAACAGCAGTGTTATTATATTAAAGAATTAAAGAAATTTGCTCCACAGGAAGTGGATATGAGGGAGGAATGAAAAAATGTTTCTGCAGATACAGGGAATTCAGAAGTCTTTTGGTGCAGGGGACAGCCGGGTGGATGTGCTTAAAGGGCTGGATCTTGACATTGAGAGAGGAGAGTTTTGTGTGCTTCTGGGTCCGTCTGGTTCCGGTAAGTCTACGCTTCTGAATATTATCGGTGGGATTGACAGTGCAGACGAGGGAAATCTGGTCATAGACGGGGAGCGTCTGGCAGATATGTCGGAGAAGAATCTGTCTTTGTACAGGCGTAAGCATCTGGGATATATTTTTCAGATGTATAATCTGATCCCCAATCTTACAGTGCGGGAGAATATAGAGGTGGGAGCCTATCTCAGTGATAAGCCTCTGGATGTAGATGAACTGCTCCATACGCTGGGAATCTATGAGCACCAGAGAAAGCTTCCCAATCAGCTTTCCGGCGGTCAGCAGCAAAGGACTGCCATTGGCAGAGCCATTGTAAAGAATCCGGATATTCTTCTTTGCGATGAGCCTACAGGAGCCCTGGATTATAATACCTCCAAGGAAATCCTGAAGCTGATCGAGACGGTAAACCAGAAATACGGCAACACCATCGTCATGGTAACGCATAACGATGCCATCAAAGATATGGCTGACCGGGTGGTGAAGCTTCGCGATGGGATGATCCGCAAAAATTACCTCAATGAGCATAAGATCCCGGCAGCAGAGCTTGACTGGTAAGGAGGCATATGATGAAAAATCCTTTACGCAAACGTCTGCCCAGAGAACTGAAGGGAGAACTGGGCAAGTATCTGGTTGTATTTATCCTGATGGTTGCATCCATTGGATTTGTGTCAGGCTTTCTGGTTGCAGATAACAGTATGCTTATTGCTTACAATGAAGGTTTTGAGAAGTACAACATAGAAGACGGAAACTTTCGCACAGCAGAGCAAGTCCACAAAACCCAGAGAGAAGAAATAGAGGCGCTGGGTGTGAAGTTGTATGATAATTATTATGTGGAGGAACCTCTGGATAATGGAAGCACCATGCGTTTTTTTAAAAACAGGCAGCAGGTGGACAAGGTCTGCCTGATGAAGGGAGAGCTGCCTGCCAGGACAGGAGAGATTGCCATTGACAGAATGTATGCAGACAACAACAATCTGTCTGTGGGAGATACGCTCCGGAGCGGAAAAAGAACCTGGAAAATTACCGGCCTGGTGGCACTTTCCGACTACAGTTGCCTGTTTCAGAATAACAACGATTCCATGTTTGATGCTGTGAAATTTGGGGTTTCTGTTGTGACTGAGGAGGAGTTTGATTCTTTGGAGCAGGAAAAACTGCAGTACAATTATTCCTGGATCTATGACGAAAAACCGAAGACAGAAAAGGAAGAGAAAGAAGTTTCCGAGGATCTGATGGAGGATATGGGAAAGATTGTCACACTGGAGGCTTTTGTACCCCGGTATCTGAATCAGGCCATTACTTTTACAGGGGATGATATGGGTGGAGACAAGGCCATGATGATCATGCTTCTTTATATTATTATGGTGATTATGGCCTTTGTATTCGGAATTACCATCAGCAATACGATACGGAAAGAAGCCGGTGTTATCGGTACCTTACGTGCGTCCGGATATACCAGACAGGAACTGATTCTTCACTATATGACACTTCCGGTGCTGGTTACTTTTGTGGGTGCACTGATCGGAAATATCCTTGGATACACTGTATTAAAGGATGTATGTGCAGATATGTATTATGGAAGCTATAGTCTTCCGACTTATGTGACCGTATGGAATGGGGAGGCATTTGGGCTTACAACTCTGGTTCCGGTAGTTATTATGCTGGTGGTAAATTACGGAGTGCTCAGACATAAGCTGAAGCTGTCACCGTTAAAATTCCTGCGCAGGGATCTGTCGGGAAGAAAGCAGAAGAGGGCAATTTATCTGAGTCCGAAGATGAAAATCTTTTCCAGATTCCGGCTTCGGGTGATTTTTCAGAATATGAGTAATTATATGGTTCTGTTTATCGGGATCCTGTTTGCAAATCTGCTGCTGATGTTCGGATTGCTGCTTCCTTCGGCACTGTCCCATTACCAGGTGGAAATCCAGAACAATATGCTGGCAAAATACCAGTATATGCTTCAGGTTCCGGTCAGCGCAGTAAGTGGAAATAAATTTGACGGTCTGATCTCTCAGCTGGAGTTTTATATGGATTCCAGAACAGACAATGAAGATGCAGAGGAATTTTCTGCTTATTCCCTGAATACACTGCCAGGAAAATATAAGAGTGAGGAAGTACTGCTTTACGGGATCGAACCGGACAGCAGGTATGTAACGATAGATTTTAATAATACAAAAGATAAAAAAGATGAAGCGGTGAATAAAGAAAAAGCAGATAACAAGAATACGGCAAATGCAGAAAAAGAAAGCGCAGCAGTTTATATTTCGAGCGCATATGCGGATAAATTCCTGCTTCATGTGGGGGATACCATCACTCTGAAAGAAAAATACGAAAAAGAGAAATATTCGTTTAAAATAGCAGGAGTTTATGGTTATACGGCTGCCTTGTGTGTGTTTATGCCCCGCAGTGAACTGAATGATATTTTTGATCTGGGAGAGGATTATTACAGTGGGTATTTCTCAGATACAGAGCTTACAGATATCAAGAGCCAGTATATAGGATCTGTAGTTGACCTTGATGCACTGACAAAGATCTCCAGACAGCTGGATGTATCCATGGGAAGTATGATGGGTATGGTAAACGGATTTGCCATTATAATCTATATGGTACTGATCTATCTTCTTTCCAAGATCATTATCGAAAAAAATGCCCAGTCTATTTCAATGGTAAAAATCCTGGGCTATACAAATGGCGAGATCAGCAAGCTATATATTATGTCCACGTCTTTGGTGGTGGTGTTCTGTCTGCTTTTGAGTCTGCCGCTAGAAACAGTAATCATGAAAGTTCTGTTTCGGGAGATGATGCTGTCCAGTATTTCCGGATGGATCACGCTCTGGATCGACCCGATGATCTATGTGCAGATGTTTGCAGCAGGAATCATTACATACGGAATCGTTGCTTTGCTGGAATTTCGGAGAGTGAAGAAGGTTCCTATGGATGAAGCCTTAAAAAATGTCGAGTAGGACAAAATTTGATAAAAATTTGACATTATCTGGAATTTGTGATACGGTTACACAGGAAACTGTTAGAGCGACACGCTCTAGAGTGTGTTTGAAAAATAAAAATTGCACAAAACGCATGTTTTATTTCCCTTTTTCATGATAAAA
>OLNO01003247.1_pt1 | contig 10053 bp, 9 predicted proteins | sample 1672861 | NCBI WGS metagenome assembly OLNO01 (sample SAMEA3136731, study PRJEB25190) | human gut metagenome | reverse complement strand
CCTGAAGGATGTGGGCGACCTGTTGGATTTGGTGGCACGCATGGTTTGATGCCGTATTCTGCGGCAATTTTTCTGCAATACAGAGAGGCGGCCCAGTGCCGCCTTTTTTCAAAGAAAAAGGAGTCTGCGATGAACCACTACACCCTGGCTGATATGACCCCGGGCCGTACCGAAGAATTTACCGTTACCATCACCGCCGAGATGATGGAGGCTTTCTGCACCATCACGGGGGACGTTTCCCCAATCCATATGGATGCCGATTACGCCAAGGGACGCGGATACCCCGGGCGAGTAGTATACGGTATGCTGGGCGCCAGCTTTTTTTCCACCCTGGCGGGAGTTTACCTGCCCGGTGAGCATTGCCTGCTGCACGGCGTGGAGTGCAAATTTGCCAAGCCCATATTTATCGGCGATACGCTGACTGTACGCGGCACCGTTGTCAGTGTCAGCGAGGTGGGCAGCGAAGCCGAGATAAAGGCCGTTATCACCAACCAAAACGGCCAGAGGGTGACTCGTGGTATCATAAAAGCAGGTCTTGCCAAATAAGAGAGGTGGCTTATGTCTTATACTTATTTGATTACTGGTGCTACCAGTGATGTGGGCCGTGCCCTTATCGCCCGGCTGTTGACGGGTGCCCCCGATGCATTGGTGCTTGCCCAGGGGTGCGGCGACCTGGAAAAATTGGCCGCTTTGTGCCAGCAGTTTCCCGGACAGGTCCGCCCCTTTGACGTAGACTTGTCCGACCGAGCCAAGGTAGATACCTTTATGCAGCTCTTGGAGACCAACGCACCCGCTCCCACTCACTTTATTCATCTGCCGGCTCTGCCGGTGGTCAATGCCAAATTCAAGGCCTTTGACCAAACCCGCTTCGATAAAGACCTGGAAGTGCAGGTTCACAGTGCCGTGCGCATCTGCCGTACGGTTGTTCCTGCTATGGCCCGGGCCAAGTTTGGCCGGGTGCTGTTTATCCAGACCAGCTATACCATCGGCTGTCCGCCTAAAAACACCGCCGCCTATGTTATGGCCAAGAGCGCCATCGGCGGACTGGTGAAGAGCCTGGCCGTGGAGTATGCCAGGTTTGGTGTGACCGTCAACTGCGTGGCACCCAGCATGATGGAAACCAACTTTTTGAAAGACACCCCCGACCTCATCGTACAGGCTGCAGCCGCTGACAACCCCATGGGCCGCAACGCCACCACCGCTGATGTCGTGCCGGCTATGGCGTTCCTGTTGTCTGACGAAGCAGGGTTTATCACCGGCGTGACACTGCCGGTCACAGGGGGTTCGGCCATTGTCTGACATCACTTTCCGGCTGGCCCGTCTGGGGGAAGACCACGCCATTCGGGAATTCATCAACCAGCATTTTGATATGCGCCTGCCCCTGCTGAACCGGCCAGAGCTATACCAGTATTATTATGTGGGTCAAGACGGTGTGCCCCAGTTTGCCGTGGCTGAACTGGACGGGCAGTACCTGAGCGTCGCCGGCTACATACTGGCCAGCGCGGACCGCTGCCCCGATGTATGGGTAAGCGTGTGGGTAGCCGCCAAGGGGCACAACGGAGTCGGGCTTGAACTGATGAACGAGCTGCCAAGTCTGCTGCAGGCGGAGGTGGTGGCTTGCAACAACATCCGCCCCAACACCAGTGCGCTCTATAAGTTCCTGGGGTGGCAGGCGGAGCGATTGCCCCACTATTACCGGCTTGGGCAGTGCCCGGACTACCAGTTGGCGAAGCCAATGTGTCATACACCGCTCCCGGTCCAGCAGGACTTGAACCTGAAGAAAATAGAATCCAGCACCGCCCTCATTTCTCTGGGTATGCCGCCTACATGCCATACGCCTCACAAAGATATCTGGTATCTGCAGCGGAGGTATTTTAACTACCCACATTTCCACTATGATGTGTGGGCTGCCCAGGAAAACGGTGAACTGCTGGCCTATCTGGTCACCCGCACCGTCACCGCCCAAGATACCGGTTGCGCGGCGGTAGTCCGGCTGGTAGATTTCATCGGCGAAGATGCTGTGCTGCCCCGGTTGGGCGGCGCCATCGACGCCATGGTATGCAGTGTGGGTGCTGAGTACATCGACTGCTACAATGCAGGGATTCCTGCGGCCATCTGGCAGGCTGCAGGATTTACCGAGAGGGTAGAAGGTGATAGATGTATTATTCCCAACTACCTGACGCCACCCCTGCGGGAAAACACCGAATACTATTACTTTACCAACAAACCGGAAAATTTTGTGTTATTCAAGGCAGACGGTGACCAGGACCGTCCCAACCTGACCTGAAGACCACCAACAGTAGCCAACTGCTTGTAAATCATCCAAGTAAACCGTTGAAAATATTTCGTGGGAATGCAATTCTCTCGAAATGCGTCAATGATTTGCGGATTGGTTTGCGGCAGTTGGCTACATTTTTTTACTAAAATGGATTTGAGAGGTGAAAAAACATGGAAAGAGAACTTACCACTCGCTCACCAAACTTATTAAAACGATTGGAAATCAAACAAAAATCTTTAAGTGAAGATAATCCATTCTATTGGTATATCTATTTATATGAGCTTGGGAAGAGGGCACAAACAAAAGAGGTGGTTGACGAAGCTGTTAAAGGTTTCAGTATCAACAATCCTTCATATACGATTCTCAAAATTATTGCAAAAAAACATCTTACACGCGAAGTATGTAAGACCGCTGTAAGTAAAAACGGTTTTAACTTGAGGTACGTACCCGAACAATATCGAGATATAGATATGTGTCTAGCTGCCGTGCATAGTGATGGCGCTGCCTTGATAGATGTTCCTAAACAAATATTGATAGGCAAAAATGGCTTTGAAATATGTTTCACTGCCATCTGCAATGACTTCTCTGGAACGGCTCTTTCGTTTGTGCCAGATTTCTATTTACACGAAAATAATGGCAAGATTCTTTGCGAAACGGCTGTACATTTGAATGGATATGCACTTAAATATGTTCCCGCTCGCTTTATTACGAAGGAACTTGCCAAGATAGCTATTAAGGCCCCCTTCCCAGTTAAAGAGCTTTATTGGCCAGATGGTTCGTGTACCACTAGGAGCGCTTATCACAGCGATTGCCCAGTATTATCGCTTGTTCCAGAAGAGTTAATGTCGGAAGAACTTGTCACTTTATCAGCTCAGTTATATCCTGAAAGTTTGCAATATGCACCTGTTGAATTTGTTTCTCGCAACCTTTGTTTTGAATTGATTAAGCGGGACCCCATGAATTTGCAATATTTACCAGAACCAGATAAAGAACTGGTGGATTATGCACTCAAGTTAAATCCGTGGGCTATTTTGGCTGTCCCGGCAACGATGTTATCAATAAAACTTTGTCGCGATGCCTTACGAAGAGACTCTTCTATTCCAGTCGAAAAATTTCCTGAAAACATTCGTGAGAAACTCGAAAAAGAATTTAGGTCAAACACATTCATAAAGTATAAGCCCGTTGAACTTGAAACGCCCGCCTCTATCGGCAAAAGCGAGCAAATTGTTTCAGATGTAGATGAAACGCATGATTATAATTTGTCTGATACCAGCGGTCCTGTCGATATGTTCTACTATATAACCGACATTCATCTTGAACATCAGCTTGTAAATCAGCCTGACGACATCTTAAAGTTGTCTTTACCTGAAATGCGGTGTCGAATCAATGAAAAGATTGCAGAACTATTAGCATCGGTGACAAACACTAACGGTACGTTACTTATCGGCGGCGATGTAGCAGATAGTATCGAACTGGAAGCACTATTTTATGAACAGCTCGCTTCATTTGATGGGTGGCGAGGAGAGATTATTGCTGTTCTTGGAAACCATGAATTATGGGATGGCGACCCAACAGGACTGAAACCGGCTCGACCGATTGATGACATTATTGACGATTATCGATTAGCGATACCCAATCGAGTGATACTACTGGAGAATGAACTCCTGATTGTTTACAAGGGATTTCGCAGAGAAATATTAGACGAGAAAACAATTCTTGACGCAAGCGTTGAAGAACTAACTGAGGTATGCACTGACTCCACATTTATTTTGTTAGGTGGCATCGGATTTTCTGGATTGAATCCATTTTTTAATGCTGAAATGGGACTATATCGTAGAACCGTTTCAACAAAAGAAGACATCGCAAGGTCAAAACGTTTTCGCGCTGTGTACGAAAAAGTTCTTACATGCGCAAAAAACCTTCGGGTAATCGTGCTAACCCATATGCAGATGATAGATTGGACTAATGCTCGATACAATCCAAAATGGATTTATGTAAGTGGACATACTCATCAAAACACATCCATATTACAACAAGATGGAACCACTGTTTTTTCTGATAATCAGGTTGGCTACAAGCCAAAACACTGGCATCTTAATAACTTTACGATTAACGTGCAAAGATATGACCCGTTTAATGCTTTTCCAAACGGCATTTATTCAATCACACGTGAACAGTATGATGAATTTAATTGTTGCCAAGGAATCTCGGTGCCAACTATAAAGTATCCAGGTGACCTGTATGTTCTGAAATACAACGGAATTTATATGTTTGTGTTGAAGAGTAAAAGTAGTTTGTGCCTTTTAGATGGAGGACAACGTCATAAACTTGCTCACGACATTAACTACTATTACAAGAATATTCCCGAATACATTCGTAAAACGCTTAAAACATTTACACCATATCAAAAAGCTCTCTCAAAAATTTCCGCCGAAGTAAAGGCTCTTGGTGGAGATGGGACAATCCATGGCTGCATTGTTGACATTGATTGGTACAACCATATCTACTTAAACCCTGTTGATGGCAAAATAACTCCTTATTATGCATTGAACATGACTAATAAAATTGTGTTCAGTGATGTTGAATCATTACTAAAATTATCACCGTACCCGCCATTGCTGAGCAATGGCAAATCTGTGCATGCAACCAAAGAAAAGAAAATCTCAGTTCTTACCCGAAATACAAGTAAAGAATGGAAACTTGCAACATTACCACAAGCTGTTTTGGATAGGTCAATGTACGAACCATCACACATCATGCGTTCAATTCAGTATATGCTCGACCAGAATATACTGCGTTTTTGGGATGATACAATTCTCTCTATTAACGATAACGAAGAAATCACTAATTAACAGGTAAACACATATCGCTCTTCGAGAACAACAGGAAAAGATGGCTTCTACTACTATTCTTACTATTGACATCGCGTTGCGAAAATTAAGCGTAACGGGTATAATTAAAATGAAGTGCATGGACAAAATCTGCCTTAACATGCGCCAACAAAACCATAACAGCAAGGCATCTTGTTTGCAAAGGAGGCATCAATTTAGTGGTAGAACTTTACGTGAAAAGCGGCAGCACCACCCAGACGAAAAACATGATTCTGGCATTGTTGACCGAAGCAACGCCCGAGAAAATCGCAGAGGTCCGCATCCAGACCATGAACCCAGAGCGGCGCTCTCTGAGCACCACACTGCAGGAAAAGCGGTGCCAGTTGTCTATCGTCCTGCATCTTGATGCAGAGCGGCCCAATGGCATCACTTTTGCGTCGGCCGGGGATGTTAGAGTCGTGACGGATGAATTTGCGCACGGCTTTACCGGGACCGGTCCCAAAGACCTGTTGGAGGTGCTGCGTGCTGCGGGCATTACAGACAGTATGCTGCCGGAAGAAACAATTCTTCGGCCTCAGCACAAGCCATTGAACATCTATTTCTCCGCCCGCTATTTCTCCTATGGTAAGCTGCGGGAAGTTTCTCCCCAGGAACCCAACAGCTAACCCAGAAGGAGGGCGACGTCATGGGTAGAAGCGGAATGGGAGGCGGCTCCTCCCGGGGCGGTGGTGGAGGCGGAGGTCGCGGAAGCATGGGACGCTCATCCCACAGCGGCCGGTCCGGCATCTCACATCACAGCTCGTTTCATTCATCTTCGTTTAATTACCATCGGCCATCCTTTTACTATGGCCCAAGCAGAGGACATTTTTCCTATCATGTCCATACCGGCGGAGGAGCAGGAGTAAGCCTGGTCAACGCCATTTTCATCTTCATTTTTCTGGCTGTTTTTCTCAGCAGCATTGGTATCCTGCCCATGTGGAACAGCGGAAGCATCACCAAGTCTACAGTCGACCGTGAGCCGCTGCCGGCTGGTTCGGTTCAGGAAACCGATTATTATACCGACACTCTTTTCTGGTTCGGTAATGATACCGCTCTCATCAATGGTATGAAGCATTTCTATCAGGAGACTGGTGTTCAGCCGTATCTGTACATTACCGACACTGTGGATGGTTCACGCAACCCGTCTTCTTCTCAGATGGAGGAGTTTGCTGGGTCTTTGTATGATGAACTGTTCCAGGACGAAGCTCATCTTCTCCTGGTATTCCAAGACGCCGATGGCCACTATACAGACTGGGTCATTACCGGCTCCCAGGCCAAACAGGTTGTCGACGATGAAGCCGTCAATATTTTGCTGGACTATGTAGACCGGTACTACTATGATTCCAGCCTGGATGAATCCGAACTGTTCGGAAAATCTTTTTCCATGGCTGCCGACCGAATGATGGATAAGACCATGAACCCGCTGGTCATCGTAGCCGGCGCCGCCGTGGTTATTGTTATCGTCGTGGCTGGCGTCTATGTCTTCAAGAAAAAACAAGAACAGAAAAAGAGAGAAGACGAACAGATGGAACGAATCCTCAACATGGACATCAATGCCGCTGATGCTGGTACGAGTACCGAGGTGGAGGATTTGGAAAAGAAATACAACAAAACCAATTCTGGAGGTAACTGACAATGGGTATTTTCTCCCGCTTTGCCGATATCATGTCGGCAAACATCAACGACCTTCTCGACCGCGCCGAAAACCCGGAAAAGATGGCCAAACAGTATCTGCGCCAGGCCATGGAAGACTTGGCCGAAGTGAAGCAGGAAACAGCATCCATCATCGCCGAAGAGAAACGCTGCCAGCGTCTGCATGAAGCGGCTACTGCGAAGGTCCAGAAGTACCATTCGTTGGCCCAGAAAGCTGTTTCTTCCGGCAATGACAACGACGCCCGCGTTTTCCTGGTCGAGAAAAAGAAGGCCGAAGAGAACGCCGCCACGACAAAGGCTGCCTACGACGCCGCAAAGGCAAACGCCGAAAAGATGCGTCAGCTGTACACCAAGCTGGCCAACGATGTGAACACCCTTCAGAGCCGCCTGAAGAATGTTCAGGCAATGGCTGCTGTGGCCGACGCCCAGGATACCGTCTCCCGGATGACATCCAAGGATTACGGCAGTGGCATCGCCAAGTTTGACCAGATGGAAGAGCGCATCCGCGCCAAGCTGGATGAATCTTCTGCCAACATGGAACTGTCTTCCGCCCCGACCAACGAAGCCGATGCGCTGGCTGCCAAGTATGCCGGCACCGGTCAGGATGTCGACAGCGACTTGGCCGCCCTCAAGGCTGAGATGGGCATTGCTCCCGCCACTGATGTGGACGTGGAAGCCGAACTCGCAGAAATGAAAAAGGACGCTGAAGCCTGACGTTCAGGCCTTCCGCACAGGCCACTTCGGTTGCGAATACTTCGCAGAAGTGGTATAATAAAGAGGAACGAGCTGGCAGAAATGCTAGGTAGTACCGGGGTCAATGGTGGCTGTTCTTGGCCCCGGTACAACATGTCAATATAGCTTAGTTGGTAGAGCAATCATGTATCCACATTACATGTAGTGCAAGAGTTCGAGGCTCTTTATTGGCAAAATCTGTTTCTGGCAAGAAACAGATTTTTTTTGTACGCGGAAGGGGGTATGAGGTTGAAGCGGCCTATTGATATTTCCAAAGACAGCAACAAGAAATGTGAAAACTGTGACCATTGGACCGGATGGAAAGACATGCATTGTGAGCTGACGGGCGAGAAACGGTTGTATTATAGGCGTTGCAAACGCTTTTGTTGGAAGAAGGGCCTGTTGTATACGGATTCTTCAGTTAAAACACCAGAAGCGAACAATCCCTGAACCTCATATCTTTTTCTATAAAGCGGTCAACAAAGCAGCTCTTGCAGACGCCCATGGGTTGTTTTGCTGCAAATGTGCGTCAATCAAATTGAGAGGAGTGAATTTATGGATTATTCCTATTCCACACAGATGTTGTCGGCCATGATTGGCATGTATTTTGGCCTCATCATGGTCATTGCCGTGGTCGCCTTGGTGATGGCGGTTCTGTCCATCATCGGTTACTGGAAGGTCTTCAAAAAGGCCAGTCAGCCCGGCTGGGGAAGCCTCATCCCGTTCTTCAATTCGTACCTGCTGTGCAAAATCACATGGGGCAACGGTTGGATGTTCCTGGTTCCTGTGGTTTTCTCCGTCATTTCTTTCTTCTTCTCCGGCTCCATCATCAGCTCTGTTTTCGTGTTCCTGTCCTTTGCTTTCTCCTGCATTACGAACTACAAGCTGGCTACCGCTTTCGGCAAGAAGCTGCCTTTCACTGTCGGCCTGATTCTGTTGAACTGGCTGTTCATCATGATTCTGGGCTTCTCCGAAGCGAAGTATCTGGGCGTGCCGCAGGATGGCTGCTCTTACAACCAGCTCAATGAGCGCATCCAGGAAAAAACCGACGGCATGAAATTTGACGCCCCCAACGGCGACAAGCACGACGACAACGTGTAACAGTGTTCCATTCTTACATGGAAAAAAGCATCACCTTCAAAGTCAAATCGGACTCAGAGTTTTACCAGCAGTATCTCAAATGGAAACAGGCCGACGAAGCATTTCGGATATTGGCTGACGGATTCTTGACCAAGTATTTTCCTGATAGCCGGAATGCCAAATGCATTGCCTGCAGCAGGTTGTCTGTTCAGCTCTCGCAGCCTGACCGTATCCGGTGCAAGACTCAGATTCTTCCCAATCAGGTATGGTATTGCGGGGAAGGGTACTGGCGGTTCAAACAAAAGTCCCAATACAACAAATCCTGGTTCACTGAAGTGTACCAGAAAATAGACGCTTCTGCCCTCCATGGCCTTCAATCATGGCAATATGAATTTAGAGGCCGGGTGTTGGATTCCCGTTTATGGGAAGAAAATGGAATGGTGCTTGGCCAAATCAAAGGCGACAAAGACATTCTGACAATACCTTCCTGGGCAGAGTTGATTACAACACCAAATACGACGAAAAACAGCTTGCCTGTCCCGGCGGGACCGTGATACCATTACGGTATAATGCCAAAAGCAGATAAGGCGTTTGTAAATATAGCCCATGCGGTAAGTGCCCGTCTTACCGCTCTATATGGTGGCTTAGCTCAGCTGGGAGAGCATCTGCCTTACAAGCAGAGGGTCGGCGGTTCGAGTCCGTCAGTCACCACCAGCCCCTTCGGGGGACACCGCTCATCATGAGCGTAATTGCCGGCTACTCCTACCCTATGCGCCGTGAGACGTTTTCGGACGAGTCACCGTCTCTTGCCGGCAGCTAAAGCGTTGCTCATTGCTTTTAGACATGAGAGAGATAAGGTGACAAACCGGACGCCGGAGTTTCCCCAATTTTCTACCGGCAAAACAAAGATGCCCATGACTTCCCGGGCATGTCCGTGGCGTGAAAGCCGGTTGCGGACACAAAAGAGCTTGGCCACACAGTGTGTTGGTCAGGCTCTTTTTTGTGAACTGCAGCGTTATGATTGACAAGTCCCTGTGTCATTCTCTATATTTGAGTTTAGGGGTAAACCGATTGACTCCTTAATATCATGTTTGAGAAGGCGATGCAATGGGCATTCATCTATTTCCGATATCGCTATATGGCTTGGACAGACTTCATCAAATCATTCTCCCGGAAGAACAACTGCAATATGTCCGCTTCACGTCGGCTGCTGCGCGATTCTATCAGCGCTTTGGGTTTACAGACACAGAATTGGGGATGGCTGAAGCCGGCTGTAAACTGATGACCCTGTCTTTGAGATAATTTGTTTTAGAGCAAGCAACAGACTAGCTTCTTAATTGACAAATGTGGTATAATGGCTACGAGGAAATCAACATACCGCTATATGTTAAGGGGCAAAATAGATTGTCATAAAAGGCCAACTAATTTGTCATAAAGAGT
>OLNO01003245.1_pt1 | contig 10059 bp, 6 predicted proteins | sample 1672861 | NCBI WGS metagenome assembly OLNO01 (sample SAMEA3136731, study PRJEB25190) | human gut metagenome | reverse complement strand
TGCCGTGGGCGATGCCCACCCGCGCTCCCGGCACCATCTGGCTGACATGGGCGGCTGTGGACTCGATGTTGTCCACACGGTTGTGGAGATAGTAGACCTGACCGCCCCGGGCCAGCTCCTTCTTCATGGCCTCGGCAAGGATGACGTCGTTATATTCCAGCACGAACGTCTCCACAGGCTGGCGCTCGATGGGGGGCTGCTCGATGGTGGAAAGGTCGCGGATGCCGCTCATGGCCATGTTCAGGGTGCGGGGGATAGGGGTGGCCGAGAGGGTCAGCATATCCACGCCGATGAAGTTCTCCTTCAGCTTCTCCTTGTGCTTGACGCCGAAGCGCTGCTCCTCGTCGATGATGACAAGGCCGAGGTCGTGGAAGCGGACGTCCTTGGAGAGGAGACGGTGGGTGCCGACGACGATGTCCACGCTGCCGGACTGTAAGCCCCGCAGCGTCTCCTTCTGCTGCTTTGCGGTGCGGAAGCGGGAGAGCATCCCGACCTTCACCGGGAAAGCCTCCATGCGGGAGATGATGGTGTTGTAGTGCTGCCACGCCAGCAGGGTGGTGGGGGCAAGGATGGCGCACTGCTTGCCGCCCATGACGCACTTGAAGGCCGCCCGGAGGGCGACTTCGGTCTTGCCGACGCCGACGTCGCCGCAGAGCAGGCGGTCCATGGGCCAGCCTTTTTCCATGTCCTTTTTGATCTCGGCGGTGGCGTTGAGCTGGTCGTCCGTCTCGTCGTACTCGAAGCGGGATTCAAAGTCGCTCTGCCAGTCGCCGTCGGCGGGAAAGGCGTAGCCCACGGCCTGTCGCCGTCGGGCATAAAGCTCGATCAGCTCCTGCGCCATTTCCTCGGTGGCCTTTTTCACCTTGGCGCGGGTGCGCTGCCACTCGGTGCCGCCCAGCTTGGCCAGCTTCACCTTTTCCTCGTCGCCGGGGGCGGTGTAGCGGCTCAGCAGGTCCAGCTGGGTGACGGGCACATAGAGCACGTCCGAGCCGGAATACTGGATCTTGAGGTAATCCTTTATCGCGCCCTGTACCTCAAGGCGCTGGATGCCCGCATACATACCGATGCCGTGGCTCTGATGCACCACATAGTCGCCGGGCTTGATGTCCGACAGGCTGGAGAGGGCGTTCTTATTTTTCTTGCGCTTTTTGGCCTCGGCGGCCTCGTCGCCTAGACCGTGGCGCCGGGACGAGAGGACGGCGGCATGGGCAAAGGGGAAGGTGCAGCCTGCCGTGAGGTGGCCGGGCAGGACCTGCACCAGCCCCTTTGTGGGCCGGACGTCCCGGCTCATGCTGACGGCGTAGCCCTTGTCCGCGAGGTCCCGGGTGAGGGCCGCCGCGCCCTTGGGCGTGCCGGCAAAGAGGACGACCGCGTACCCCTGCGCCACCAGCGGGTCGAGGTCCTCCCGCAGGGAGGCAAGGTCGCCGCCCCAGTTGGGGGCAGCAAAGGCCTCGGCGTTGACGAGGTCTTTGAGTTTGAACTCATTCATGCCCCGCAGGAAGTTCTCGCAGAGCAGGGTGCTTTGTTTCTGGGCTGCGATGGCGAGGTCGTCCATGGTCTGGTAGAGCACATCGAGACCGGGGCAGAGGACGCCCTCTTCCAGCAGGCCGGTCAGCTCCTCGCTGCGGCGGAATTCGGTGGCCTTCTGGGCGTCCCGGATGCCGCCCACCTCGTCGAGGATGAAGATGGGGCTGCGGAGATGGTCAAGGAGGGTGGCGGGCGTCTCATACCGCAGGCCGTAGTATTTGTCCATGGCCTCGGGCATGACGCCGCTGTCCAGCTGGGCAAGGTCGGCCTCCATCGCCTTTTCAAGGGCGGTGCGGCGCTTGCCCCGGGCTTTTTTCTGGGCGGCGCGGAGGGCGTCCGCCGTGTCGGCCGTGCTGCCGAACAGCACCTCACGGGCAGGGGAAAGATAAATTTTCTCGAGTGCGCCGTCCCGCCGCTGGGTCAGCAGGTCGAAGGAGGCCAGAGAGTCGATCTCATCGTCCCAGTATTCCACACGGGCGGGCTGGTGCATATCCGGGGCGTAGATGTCCACGATGTCGCCCCGGACGCTGAACTGGCCCGGGCCGTCCACCTGACTGCGCCGCACATACCCGGCGGCGAAGAGCCGCTCCACCAGCGCTTCCCGGTTGTAGACCATGCCGGGCTTGAGGGTGAGGGTGTTTTTCAGGAACTCATCCTGCGGCACCGTGTATTGGAGCAGGGCCTCGGCGGGGACGCAGACGGCCTGCAGTCGTCCGCCCGCCAGTGCGCCCAGCACCGACAGCCGCCGGTACTCGTACTCGCGGCCCGCGCCCTCCACGGGGCGGAGCATGAAGTCCCGGGGCGGGAATACCGCCGCCGAAAGGCCCAGCGTTTTGAGGTCGTCGGCGAAATGGGTGGCCTCGGCCTCGCCGGGGGTGACGATGCAGAGGACGCGGCCTGTGTCCTTCTGGAGGGAGGCGTAGAGCAGCGCCCGGCCCGCCGGAGGCAGGCCGAACAGCGCCGCTGGCCCCGGCGACGCAAGGCTGGCCGCGATCTTCTGGTATTCGGGGGCGCTGAACCTTATTCTTTACAAATATTTGATTCAAAACAAAAGGAAATTTTCTTTACTTCTTTGAACGACAGCGGCAATGTAAGACCGCAAAACTTATCGTCGGAATTTGTGAAAATTTCTGAGCAAATGCTTGGGGCGCCTACACCTTTGTGGCGGACAAATCAAAAACGTAATGACTCAGCGGTTCTTTCAATTGCCGAGATTCCGGATACGGATTGGCGTGCGGTGTTTTCTCAGCGCGTGACATTTCGAGACAAGCAGCTCCTTTCCTCACTGCTGACTTCAGGCGTCTTTCTTGTTTGCGGTGCACTGCTTGCTCTAATTGTCGGAACCTTCTTGGAATTTCGTCTTACAAATTATGTCCAAACCTTAATCGACCAAATCAACGCCTTCAAGAAGGACGGTTCCATTAAGAAACCGGACCGATCTTTTCTTGCAAATGCGCCGATCGAATTGAAGTTGCTTTCGGTCCAGTTTGAAAAGCTGGTTCGGCAGGTTCAATCGACACAGAAGAAATTAGAAGAATCGAACTTAGATTTGACACATCAGGTCAACCTGCGGACCCGAACACTCAATCAGAGAAATCAAGAGCTCAGGGCCCTCCAGTTTCTCTTGGCGCCGCTTCAGGATGAGCCGCATGTTGTGATAAAGCGGACCGTCGAGAGCTTCCGTCTAATCCTCGGACTTAACCAATTGGATTTCGTCGATGAACCGGAAAGGGGTCGTCAGGATCTAGCCAGTTTGCCGGTTAAACTCAGCACGGGAGTTTTAGGCTATTTAAGCTTCGAGCGGCCTGACTACACTCAAGAAAATCGAGTCAATACCTCGCTTCAGCGTTTGGCAAATTCGATTGCCATTGTGTTAGAGAACAAAGAGATGTTTTCTTCAGTGAAAGCTTCTCAATCCCGCTTCAATGCCCTACTGGAGTCTATGACGGAAGGGGTGGTACTGATCGGAAAAACCGGCAGTTTGCTGTATTCCAACAAGACAGCAAGAGAGATTCTTTCTATTGCGCCCGGAGACGGTATCGCCAAAGTCGAGAACTATATAGAGGAGCACTTTAGAAAGGTTTATTTGGCAGACAGTCCGAATAATCCACAGGATTTCTTTGCGGGCCCCACTCGATATGTTAGTAAAGTAGATTCTGATTTTTTCATTGAAGCTTCCGGTTTTTTAGTGCCGGAATTTCATGGCTATGTTGGCCCGAGAATGGGTTTGCTACTTCGAGATATTTCGGAAGAAGTTTCCATGGAAAGAATGAAGCGCAATTTGATCTCTGTTGTCGCGCATGAACTAAAGACTCCGGTCACTACGCTAAGACTTCAAAGTGAAACGCTGCAGCGCCAAATTAGATCCGGAAAACTTTCGGACTCTCAGCAGCTTCTGACAGAGATGCTGGAGGAAAGCGAGCGTCTGCAAAACTTGATTTGCGACTGGCTGGATGTTTCCAGACTTGAGGCAGGATCATTGGTGATTAAGCCGAAGGTGCAGACTGTTACAGCAATTTTGAATAAAGCAATGAAGAGCGTTCATCTTCATTTTCCTCACTTGGAGGTTTCGCTGAAAGTTGAACCAGAAGCCGAATGTGTTTTGGCAGACAAGGATCGTATGACCCAGGTCTTTGTGAATATTTTGGAGAATGCTGCCCGCTACAACGACAAGGAAAAGCCTACGTGTAATGTGAGGTCGGAAAAAATTGATGACTCTGTGGTTATCAGCTTTTCTGATAACGGTATAGGCGTGTCCGAAAAACATCTCTCTAAAATTTTTGATTCTTTTTATCAAGTCGATATGGGTTCGGGACGGAAAGTCGGGGGGACCGGGTTAGGCCTTTCGATTTGCCGCGGTATCATGGCTGCCCATGGCGGAAAAATCTGGGCCGAACAAAACCCCAAAGGCGGAACAGTCTTTAAAATCTCCTTGTCGCTGTAGGAGGGAAGTATGCATCGTCCTTTAATCTTGATCGTTGATGACGAAAGCAAGATCCGCCGTCTTTTGGCTCAAAATTTAGAACTCGAAGGATTTGACGTTCAGACGGCCTCCGACGGTGCTCAGGCACTGGAGGTTTACAACAAGTCGGTTGAGAAACCCGATTTAATTCTGCTTGACTTGATGATGCCTGAAATTGACGGCATGTCGATGCTCAAGAGACTGCGTAAATCATCTGATGTGCCGGTCATTATTCTGTCAGCGAAAGACGAACGTCCCATGGTCATCGAGGGCTTCCGAGAAGGAGCAGACGACTTCGTCTCGAAGCCTTTCTACATTGAAGAACTGATGGAAAGAATTCGAGCCGTGTTGAGACGAGGAAAAACCAGATCACTTGTCCACGCCCCTCAAAGTCAGGAACTTATTTGCGGTGCGCTGAGACTGTTGCCCGGCCCGCGTCAATGTTATGTCAAAGACGCGCTCGTCAAACTGACGGACAGAGAGTTCAGGCTGCTCTTAGAGCTTGAGAAACACCCCGGAGAAGTCATGACCCATGAACGGCTGCTTCGAGCTGTGTGGGGGGACGAGAGCATCGGAGAGGTCCAGTATCTTCGTGTTACTTTTGCAAGAATCCGAAGAAAGCTTGAACAGTGCGGCTTGGACGGCGGCGTGATTGCGGCTTATTCCTCGGTGGGGTACCTAATTACAGAACCTGATTGAAAGGCTCTTAGTACAAATACGAATCATTTGTAATTTTTCTGCAATAAATTCCCGGGGTTCTGCAATCGTCCTGTTACAGAATGTTGCGAACATTATCTCGTAGAGGTTTTTCTACGCGCAGCTCTTAGAGAGTCTGCGTCTCAAATCAAGAGGAGATTAATAATGACAACTCAAATGATCATAGCCCAGTGCTTGATGGTCTTGACGTTGGTGATCATGATTACAGGCATGACGCCGATTTACATTACCGCAATCACCGGTGCTGCTATTTCTGCAATTGTCGCAGGCTTCCCGCTTGCCGGAAGCGCTCCGATGACAATTGCAAAGATGATTAATTCCGGTTTGAACCCTGTGATTGCCGATATGACGGGTATCTTGCTGTTCATCGGCATCATGCAGGCAACTGGCTTCTTGGATGTTATCGTGAGAGATATCGTCCTTTGGGGCAACAAGCTCGGCGGCGGCCCCGGCGTTTGCACGGCAGGCGGTATTGCTGCAGGCGTTATCGGCGCACTGACAGGTTTCACACAGCCTGTGATTACCGCTGTTATTACCGGCCCGGCTGCTGTTAAGCTCGGCGTCGACCCCAACAAAGTTGCAGGTATTCAGGCTCACGCCGGTCATATCGGTAACTTAGCAGGCTTCACACACCCGACCCAGGTTGCAATTCTTGCAACTGCCGGCATCGGCTACGGTTTGTTCAACGTTCTTGGTTTAATCGCCGCTCTCTCTATTTTCTTCATGTCCTATGTCCGCGTGATCTATGACATGCACAAGAGAGGCGTTACTGTCAGCGAAGAAGACAGAATCGCCGTTATGGAAGAAATCAAAAACAAAGAATACAAGACCACTTCCGGAAAAGCTTTCTTCCCGTTCTTGGTTCTTTTGATCGGTTTCATCTGCGGTCTGCCGATTTTCCTGGTCGGCCTGGTTTCCGCTCTCGTCGTCATGATCCTTGCCCACAAGGATATGAAGAGCGCCGAACAAACGATGATGCAGGGCGTCGGCTTAATCGCCACCCCGTTGGTCGCAACGATCGGCTTCCTGTTCATGAGCACGGTTATTAAACAAATCGGTCTCGTTGACACGATCTCGACCTTCGCATCTCCGATGCTTTCCTTCTCTCCTGTTATCGTCATGTTCTGCGTGGCTTTCGTAACCGGCTTCATGACTCAGTCTTATGCAGCCTCTGTTGCTGTTTTGGTTCCGTTCCTTCAGGTTGTGCTCGGTACCGGAGCTGACCCGTTTGCAGCAGCTTTCGCTGCCGCTTCCGGCGCTTCTCTGATTCAGTACTTTCTTACCGGCGGTCCGGTTGCTGCTCTGGCTACCGTTATTCCGGTGGTTCCGGGATCCAACCTCAAACAGGCTAACTTGTTCCAGCGTCCGTCCATTCTGTTCGGCTGCTTGGTTGCCTTGATCATCACCATCCTTTTGATGATCTTTTAATTAGTCTGTGAATCTTCGGGTTCGGTGTTAGCCGAACCCGAACTCATCGGTTAACTCATGAAAACAAATATATCCTTATCTGCCGCACCATTCGGAGTCATCGGCGTTGTTGGTCATGCCGGATGCGGACACGCCAATAGCCACTTGGGTTTTATCCAGGACGATTCTGGGGGGCTGAGCGCAGTGCTTGGTCTTCTGCGAGAAGCAACTGGCTTAAGTCTTGAAATTGCGGAGTGCAATGTCCATACGGGTCTTGAGGATGCATATTTTCAAGTTAAGACAGTTTCAGGCGGAGAAGGCATAGGCACGGCAAGACGCGGCATTACAGCTTCAGAGGCCCGTCTGGCATCTCATTGCGTCGGAAAGCAGGCCGTTTGTTCGCAAGCGATTGCGGTGGATTGCTTCGGAAGAATCTTAGGTCAGGGCGCTATGGAAGTACCTGTTGCCTTGCAAACTGCGATTGCTAATGCAGCGTTGGACAGCTTTGTGAAAGCCTTCTCCGATCAATTCATCATCAAAGAAGAGGACCTGGAAGGAAATTGCGGAAAGATTCTTGGAACGGTTTTGGATATTCACGGTGTTCCGGTATCGGTCATGGCGCTTTCAAATGCGACCGTAGGCGGCATTGGTCCTAATGAGGATATTGAAGGAAACGTTAACTTATACGGAAAGAAAGACTTATCTGAAAAACTGCATTTGGATCGAATCCCTTCCTTTGTCATTGAAGGCAAGGTCTGTGCAGAACCGCTTTCATCCGTTATCAAGGAACCCACATTCTTAATCAGAGCGTTCCCCGGGGATGACAACACTGTTGCCGCAAAAGCCTTATTAAAGGCCGCACAATCTCTGGACCTTCCGGTGGAGTATCGTCCGGAACTGCTTGGCAGAAGTGATACCGCAATGGAAGATCTGACGCGTCAGCAAGGCAGAAAGATTATTGAATTCGGAAAAAGGCTGAGCAAAGCTTCTACTGCTCAGGAAAAAGTCCGAATCGCTGCCGAACTGAACGAATTTTGCAGTCAGGAATTAGGTGGCATTACCTTTATGAGCAATGATGTGCATAAAGTTATGGGAGGCGTCGGCTGTATACCGGGAACTTCTGCTGTAATGAGCCTCTTTATTAGCCGAGAGCAACTCCAAAAACAAGTTCTTCCGACCTTAGAGTCGGAAGATGTTAAAAATTACGACCGAATCATCTGCGCTGCGGTCGGATACTTGAATGAAAATCTTGGGCAGGCAAACGAGGAACTCATTGCTGCTCAGGAAAAGTATGGGATGACCAGACACTAAAAAATTTCAAAGGAGAAATCGAATGTCGGAAAAGAAAAAAGTCATTGTTTTTACTACAGGCGGAACCATCGCGATGAAGTTTGACCCGAAGGTTAACGGCCTGGTTCCTGCTGTCAGCGGCGCAGACTTGGCCGCCGCTGTTCCTGGTTTGGATAAACTTGCTGATGTTGAAGTCAGAGAGTTTTCAAATCATGCCAGCTGCGCGATGACTCCGCAAAAAATGTTTCAGCTCTCTCAAATGATTGAGGAAGCTTTGAAAGAAGAGGGCGTTGCCGGCGCTGTAGTGACCCACGGTACCGATACAGTTGAGGAAACCGCCTACATGCTCGACATTCTTCACAAGAGCGAAAAGCCTATTGTCTTAACCGCTGCAATGCGCGGCGCCGGCGATACCAGCCCGGACGGTCCAGCAAATATTTACTGTGCTGTCAAAACAGCGGCCAGCGAAGAAGCCAAAGGCAAGGGCGTAATGGTTCTGCTGAATGAAATTATTCATGCAGCCGGACAGGTCAGAAAGACTCATTCCGCTAACCCCGATACCTTTGCTTCTCCTTGGTGGGGCCCCATAGGTTACTGCGATGTCGATAGAGTTGTTTTCCGCCGTACTCCTCTGGACAGACATACTTATTCTCCAAAAGAACTGACCGCTCGTGTGGACATTGTTACCGGTCAGACAGGCATCGGTCGTGATTACATTGACTTTGCTGTTGCTCAGGGCTGCAAAGGCATCGTGTTAGAAGGATTCGGACGCGGAAATCTTCCTGCCATTGTGGAACCGGCGATAAAAGATGCAACAGATAAAGGTGTTGTTGTGGTAATTACCACTAGAACCCCGGGAGGTCGCCCCTACCAGGTCTATGCCTATCCCGGTTCTGTCACGGACAGCCGCAACAACGGTGCGATTCATGGCGGTGAATTTTCTTCTGCCAAAACTCGTCTCAAGCTGATGGTTCTGCTTTCCGAACGTCCCGAGCTGGCAAAGAAAGAAAATCGAGAAGAACTTGAAAGACTCTTAGACGTATAGCAAATTACCTATTGATATCCTTAATTTGTTTTATCCCTCCATAAAACAAAGTTTTGGCTGTCGATTTCTTCTACCAAGAAGAAGCCGACAGCCCTTTTTTGTGCACCCTAGACTTCCTATCACAGTTTTGGATTGAAAAAACAATTTTGCAACCTTCTGATAACCGTCGTTAATTCGATCATTGCCTTTCTGAAGGCTGTTAACGTCCCAAGAAATGGTTAAAATTGGAAAAAGGCTCAGAAAGAAGAATCCCATGGCTGACACCGCTTTTTATACTCACGGATTGTTTTTCAAACACAAGATGGGAAGCAACAATCCCGAATGTCCTAGGCGCCTGGAAAAAATTGAAGAGCTTATGCTGGCTGCAGGTACCTCTCAATACGTCGATAAGAAGATACCTCCGATGGTCGCAGTGACGGACATGCTGGCCGCGCACGATGCCGACTATATTTCTTACCTCTCCCAAAATTCCCCTAAAGAAGGTTTGAACACAATCAGTGTAGACACTGCGATGAATCCTTATACGTGGGAGGCCGCTCAATATGCGGCAGGAGCTGCTTGCGCCGGAGTGGATGACGTTCTTTCAGGTCAATATAAGAAGGTCTTCTGTGCGGTAAGACCGCCAGGGCATCATGCGCATCGAGATCATTCCGGAGGTTTTTGTTTTTTAAATAATGTCGCGATCGGCGCATTACACGCAATCGGTATCTACGGGCTGAAAAGAGTCGCAGTCGTGGACTTTGATGTTCACCACGGAGACGGCACAAGTAATATCTTGGGCGGTCGGGATGACGTTTTAATTCTTGACGGCTTCCAGGAAGCACTGTTCCCATACGCCCACATTCATCACGCTCCCCCGAATGCAATCTATACACCTTTCCCGGAGGGAACCGAGGGCATTGCACTTCGTCGCACGATGGATGAAGTTTGGATGCCCAGGCTTAAAGAATACAAACCCGAGCTGATTATGGTTTCCGCGGGTTTTGATGCGCATAGAGAAGAAGATCAAGCTCAGCTATTGATGGTCGAGCGGGACTATGCCTTTTTGGGGCGTCGTTTAGCGTCCTGCCAATCGGAGATTCCGGAATGCCGGGGTGTCGTGGCAGTACTT
>OLNO01003244.1_pt1 | contig 10062 bp, 7 predicted proteins | sample 1672861 | NCBI WGS metagenome assembly OLNO01 (sample SAMEA3136731, study PRJEB25190) | human gut metagenome | reverse complement strand
TTACACACGTTCTTTTAATTGTTAATTACGTGTGAAGTAAATCTGTATCATGTCACGGGACGGGGGAAAAGCCGGTGTATTATCGGATGAAGATACAACGGAACATGGACATGGAGGATTTCGTGGAACGGATCACCTACCCCGGATCGGGCTTGAGCAGGGGTAGCGTAATACAGGTGATGACGACAGTAGCGGAACATCTGGCCTATTGCATGGCGGAAGGGCAGTCGGTCACGTTGGATGGCATCGGTACGTTCACGCCCCGCCTAGGCGTAGCGAAGGACAAGGAGATCGACTCGCTGGATGGTGACGAACCGAAGCGTAACGCACGGAGCATCGAGGTGAATGGTATCAACTACCGGGCCGACAAGGAATTGATACGGGAGACTAACCTGCGTTGCGATTTAAGACGGGGAGGTATCAGCCGTGTCCGGAAATCGCCCTTCACCGAAGAGGAACGCCGGACACGGGCATTGGATTACCTGGATGAACACCCATTCTTGCGCATACAAGACTACATGGCTGTCACCGGACTAAAACGTAGTAGCGCAAACCGTGAGCTACTACGCCTCAGTAGCGACCCGACGAGTGGAATCACCCTATCGGGTTATGGAAGCCACCGGGTGTATGTCCGCAGAAAAACAGAGGGCGATCACTAATCCACCCAATGATGCCCCGGGCCGGAGAAAATACATACATTTTACTCCGGCTTTTGACTAAGCATTTGTATTGTTTCAGTAAACTCCGCGACTATAGACTTCAAATTGGGATTATCGAGTCGAATAATAATCGCCGCATAATTCTGTATCCCATCCGCATCTCGGATGTCCGCAGACATGAAAGCGAAATCAGATTTACGCGGCGAGGAATGAAACCAAAACTCAAAAAGGCGATTGCGCATACTCTGCTTGCTATCTCCTGTCTCACAAATATACAACAGAGTTGTATTAGAACATTCGAAAAACTCATAGACTATCGCCATTATCGCCCGCCTCAACTTAGAATCACGAGGAGACTTTCTATTATTCGTATTAGCAATAATAAATTGATAGGATTCATCACTAAGCATCAATTCGTCCTCGAGAAAACTGACATAATAAATCACACCAAAGTCCGTAACAAACCGGAAACACATAGAATCCCTAAGAGCTGTTACCGCATAAGGAGAATTAGAATTTATACGTTTAAGGTTAAGGCTTACCATACTTCAAAATAAGTAGCTTCTTGCCCTGTACGTTTCTTAAACTCTTCTTTCATCTCTTTTTCCAGTTTAGCTACATACTCTCGCTTCAGCTTCCGTGCGGTCTCCAACCGACGCAAAGCCTCTTCTCTGGTAATCTTGCTATTTTTCTCTTTTTCCATATCCTTCGATATAATACTTATATATTACAAATGTAGGATAAATTCCGTTCTTTACCAAAATATTTATTCTTTGCTTCTGTTTTTGAGAAACATAACAAACACACAGATTACTAATCCACCCAATGGTGCCCCGGGCCGAGATGCTTGCGAGTGCCGTTCGGTCTTATCAGTTCGGCGGAGGTGCCTTCCGGGATTTGGAGATCGAACTTCAATCGCTTGCCTTTCTTCTTGATACTTACTTGGATGGTTCCATAATGAGTCTCTAGGCTGGCAGAGGCTTCCGATAAGGAACCCAATTGAGGCGAGATCTTAAAGGTACGGAAGCCGGGAGAGGTTGGTTCGATACCACAGATCTTCTGACTCAATAAGGTAAGCGGGCCACCGCTCCAAGCGTGATTGATCGTGCCGCCACCGAAGCCCTCGGCTCCGATGCCCCATCCCTCGAACAAGGTCGTGTATTCGGCATAATCCAGCATACGGGTGTAACGTTGCTTCATCCGTTCCAAGGCAAACGCCGGCTCGCCCATCTGGAAAAGGGCCTCTAGGACATACTTCTCCATATAAGGGCTGGCGTGATACTCCTTTTTAAGTACCTTCGTCAGCGCCGGATACTTATCCTTCGAGGCCAGCCCGGAAACAACCGCCATGGCTTGGGAGCGATCGTCCGTCTCCCCTTTATAGCCGGGGGAGCGATAGGCGGAACCTGTCCAGAACTTCGTGTCGAAACAACGTTCTATGCTACGCATCATCCGGGAGATCTCATCGGCATCCTTATCCTTGCCGAGTTGCAGGGCGAAGGCTCGCTCCGCTTTCAAGGCCAGATAATACCAGCAATTGGTCAATACGCCCATATCGACATGTTCGCCCCAGTCGCCCCAGCTCCAAGCACCTTGACGCTCGATCACCAAGCCACTCTTATCGACTTGCCAAACCTCGTGCAGGTAACGGCGCATCCGGTCGTATATCACCGGGACGAAACTACTGTCGGCACTATAATAATATTGCGTATAAAAACCGTACCAACCGATAGACGCCAACATCTGTAAAGGAAGCTCCTTATCCCAATTACCCGCCGGAACCGGAGCGTAGAGCGTTCCGTCCTCCCGCTGCCAATTCATTAATTCATGGATGCCTTTTACGGCTAGTTTCTGCCCGGACGGAGAAAGGGCGTAGAAAGCCTCGCCTAGCTCATTCACCTCGTCACCCCACCATTGGGCACGTTCACGGTCCGGACAGTCCATATAATTATCACGCATCGTTATGTATAAGGTGCGGGCAGAACGTTGCCAAAGCTCGTCGTAGAACGGGTCGTCACAATGGAAAGAGCCCGCGAGGTCCGTGTTGTAACCGGTCTCACGGTATTTCACATCCAGCACCTTCACGCCCTCGGGGATGATGTAATAGACCTCATGGCCGTTCATCCAGCCATAGCTTTCGTATTCCTGCTCACCCTCACGGGTGATATATTCGGCACGTACGTTGCGCTCGCTTCCTCCCTCGTAATTATCCATCCGGATGTGGATAGTCTTCCCGGCCTCCGCCTCTACTTTCAGATACGGAGTGATCTGGGCATTATAGGGCAAACGACAGAACAGGGTATCGCCTTTCAAGGATTCCCGGACGGATACATAGGATAACAGGCCGCTGTTTTTCCACTGGGGTATCGGACGTTCCACCAGATCCCCGAAAGGAGCTTTCCCCGCCTTACCGACGCAGACCGCCCCCGGAACGAAACCTTCGAAACTCGTACGGTTCCAGTTTGTTATCGCTTGACGGGCATCGAAGCGAATATTACTCTCCGGCATACGGTAATTCGGGAAAGGGGCCTCGGTATTTTGATAAGCCTCATACAAGGCGCACTGCCAGCTCGCGTCGGAGACGATCTCCAACCCCGGGGCGATCGCCTCGAATAACAAAGCCGCTTTCCCGCTGTTGATATGACTGAAACCGTCTTTCCCGAAATGCCAGAGCAAGATAGCGATGGTGTTCGAACCTTTTGTCAGGTAAGGGGCGATATCTACCGGATCGTAATAAGTCCCGGAAGGAGAAGGTCCTCTTTTCAAGCCACCCTCGAAGATAACCAGTTGGTCGTTGATCCAAAGCCAATACTTGGAATCGGCGGCGATACGGGCGATGAGTTGATCCGGGACATCCGTCACGCCGAATGATTTACGGTAGATCAACCAAGTATTCGTAGCGCTTTGGCAACGCTCGGTATTGATCCATTGGGCTTTCCAAGGGAAGGAAGCGGGACAACTGTCCGAGGCAGTCACTTTTATCCAGCTGAAAGATAGGAGAAACAATAGAAGAGCAAGAAGTAGCTTGTTCATACGTTTAATCTTTAAGGTTCTCAATTATTTGCTTTCGAAATCCCCAGTTGTAGAGACGGGGCGTGCCCCGTCTCTACAACTAGGTAAAATAAGCCAATATAGGCGATGTCATTACCGGCTTACTAAAGTCATACGGTTCTTATCACACCGGATATGAAAACGTATGCGTACCGGCGGATACGGTCTCGGTCTGATCGCCTACCACGATATCGGCGGAGCAATCAGCCGGAATCGTCACGGTAAGCATAACCTTATCCCCTTCCCGTTTCCATTCGCTGGCGATACGGCCGCGTACGGAATGATACCCACCTTTCACCCAATCCAGTTCTTTCACGAAATGAGGTGTGATACAGATATGACGGAAACCCGGAGCCGAGTCGTCATGATTGATACCAGCCAGCTGGTTCATCATCCAAGCGGAGACATCTCCCATAAAGACGTGGTTCAAGGAAGCGTCGGCAAACTTCGGACTAAGTGTCCACGTCTCCGGCAATGTGGAGTAACCCATCGTCTCTACCCAATATCCCCAAGAAGGTGCCTCGGTCTTCGTGATCATCTTCATGGCATCCTCGATATAGCCATATTTCGTAAGCATGGCCGGAACGGTCTTACTGCCTAATAGACCAAAATCCAAGAAATAGTTATTTCCCGCTACCACCTCACGCAGCTTATCCGCCACAAGTTGTTCCTTTCCTTCCGGTACAAGTCCCAGATACAAGGCCAAGGCTTGCGCCGTTTGGGTCCCTTCGGCATACACACCGGTCTCGGCGTTGAAGAACTTCCGGTTGATCAAGGATTTGAGGGTATTCGCTTTCTCTTGATAAGGAGCGGCATCCTTGCCCAGCAAAGAGGCGAAGCGAGCCATCAACTTATAATCCAGATAATAGTAGGCGGTAGAGGTATATTCATTATTCGTCGTAGCTTTCCAATACACCCAGTCACCCAAGCCAAACGGCAAGTAACCGTCTTTCTCTTTCGTCTTCAAATAATCCAGATATCGCAGCATCGTAGGATATAAGCGTTCTATACTGCGAGACTCGCCATAATAATCATACAAGGCGTTCGGGATGATGAACATGACAGCGTCCCAAACCGGACCCGGCCACTCGCCATATCCCCAACCGCTGGAAGGAATGATACCGGAAATCTCACCCGCCTCACGCTGGTTGTCGATAATGTCATCCATCCATTTCTCATAAAGCGTGATACCATCGAAGCCCAGCAAACCGAGGTCGATCGCGATATGCGCATCGGCTGTCCAGCCATTCTTCTCCCGTTGCGGACAATCGGTCGGGATACTGTGCAGGTTACTGCGGTAAGCCTGCATCGTAGCCTCCCATATCTTATTCAATAGAGGATTCGAACAAGCGAAGGAACCGGACGGACGGACATCGGTATGCATAAACAAGCCGGTCAAGTTCTCTTCCGTTAAAGTAACGGGACGGCTACTCTCCACCTCCACGTATTGGAAACCGTGATAAGAGAAGGAAGGCATGAAGATCTCCTCCTCTCCCGTACCTTTCAAGGTAAAGACATCCATCTGGAATACCTCGTCCGGTTTGACCGGATGATAATATACATTGATATTGCCTTGCTCCAAGCGACCGTCTTTCTTCAACAACTCACCATGTTTTAACGTGATACGGGTTCCCGCCTCACCTTTCACCTTCAAGCGGCAAAGGCCGGACATGTTCTTCGGGAAAGAATATACATATAACTGATCGGAGAAACGTTTCATCGACACGGGCCTCACCTCTTCCGTGATACGGATTCCCGGCATTTGCTGGGCTACCAACAGAGGTGCCGGAGCCTGCGCCGGAAGTGCCGCTTCCCATTTACTATCGTCGAAATGAGCGGTTTTCCATCCGGCCTCTTCCAGCCGGGCATCGAATTTATCGCCGCTGTATATATTATTATAGGTATAGGCCCCGGTGGAAGTCTTCCAAGTCTCGTCCGAACCAATCACCTCCGTCGTACCATCCGTATAGGTAATACGCAACTCACATAGCAGGCGGGGACGATCCCGCCAGCGTGCCTCATGAAAATTCCAGACCGCCACGGACTGCTCATTGTACCAGCCGTTTCCCAGAACAGCGGCCACGGCGTTGTCGCCTTGCTTCAGCAAAGAGGTAACATCATGCGTCACGTACAAGATACGTTTATCGAAATGCGTATACCCCGGGTCCAGATAATTCGTTCCGACCCGCTCGCCATTGATGAATAGCTCATGATACCCGGCAGATGCTACGTACACACGGGCATCCTTCACTTCCTTGCCTACCGGGAAAGACTTGCGGAACAGAGGGGCAGGCTCGAACTCTTTATCCTTATGATCGGTAATCCAAGAGGCGGACCAATCCGAGGGATCGAACTTAGCGGTCTCGAAAGAAGCCGTCTCCGAGGTAGCGCACGGACGCCCTTCACCATCCCATACCGTAACATTCCAGTAATAACGGGTATGAGGTTTCAGGGCCATTCCCTCCGCATAGGGCCGCAAGTCGTCCGGACTCGTACCGATCCGTACCTCATAGCGGGAAGCCTTAAAGCCCTCCTCATTTCCGGAGTATTCCCATGTAAAGCGAGGAGACGAAGTATCCAAGCCGATAGGCTCCGTAAGGTATTCCGTACGGAGATTCGTAGGTATCGTTAATTCATTATTGCTTTTGCAACCGCCTAATAAGAGGGCGGCGAAAGCGTAGATGCAAATAGTTTGTTTCATATATTCTATAATTATATACATTCAACATATCCAGTTGTAGAGACGGGGCGTGCCCCGTCTCATCCCAGCTAAATGGCAACTTAAATACTATCAGTCTATGGTGAGACGGGGCACGCCCCGTCTCTACAACTAAGTATAAGAGCTACGGATTAACTCGTATCTCTTCAGGAGCGTTGATATGGCTTATCACCCTACCGTCCGCACCTTTCTCATGTCGGATCTCAATCACCCCATAAGGCGTGGGAAACGTACCTTCCACCCATTCGAGATCTCCCAGATGTGGGATGATACGTACCGTACGGCAACCCGGTTCCACCACTTGTACGCCCAATACGTACTCGCTTAACCACGATGTGGGGCCCGAAGCCCATCCATGGCACAAGCTATGGCGGAAACCTTGATAGCAATACGCTCCATAATCTCCATGAATATCTTTCTTTCCAGCGGGGACCAGCTCATCAATACGCCCTGCATCCGGAAGCCATTCCATATTGAAATCCTCCCAAAACGTAGTAGCACCTACATCCAGCATAGCTCCCCAATACGTACGGATCACATCTAACGCACCTTGGTAATTACCAGCCAACGCCATTGCCCGTAGCATATAATACCCGTAAAACGTAGAGAAGCCTTTCGCCCCGTCCACTGCCAAGCAACGCTCGTTCGCCTCCTTAGCATCCATGATACCCGCCAGAGCCATCAAAGCGGCGGCCTGTTTGTCCCCGGGCGTAATCCGATCTTTCTCCGAAGGGAACCGGGATTTCTTCCGAAGGGAAAACTCAATAGCCTTGGAAGCTACCATACGGCATTCCGAGGCCAACGCATCCTCGCCTAAAACGGTACATAACTCCTCTCCCGCACGCATGGCTTGTATCATCAGCGATTGAAGGCCGGCATCGATAGCGGGTGTATTCTCACTGGAAGGCCAATCCAAGAAACGGTTCCCATCCAGTCTCTCTTGTCCGCTGGGGTCAACCTTCGAGATCAAGTGACGCAACAAAGCAGTCATATAAGAGCGTTGCTCTTGTAGATACGCAAGATTCCCTTGGTAATAATACCAATCCCGCTGAATCAACAACCACCAGATCGAGTACGAACTGATACCGTTCATCCAACTAGGCAGCGGCGTAATATCCCGAATCAAATCCAAGCTCTTAGGAACCACCTCATTATAACCGAAGACGGTACTGACCGTCATTACCTCCGGATGTAAATCCCCCACCCAGACCAGACGATCCCGTTTTACGCCGTCCCATAGATATTCCTGCATATTCAAGTGGACCGTGTACGCACCTGTCTTCCAGATCCGGTTCAACCGCTCGTCATTACAACGAAAAGAGCCCAGATAAGGAATATCCCGGAACGTGGAGATCGCACGGACCTCTTTTAATTGCAACTCCGTAGAATCACCCAATACATCAATACGCACGAAACGGAAACCGGAATTACCGATCTCCTGCACGCCCAGCCAAGGGAGCGATACCACGAAATCCCGCATCGCATGATCGTTGCTCGCCCCGTTCGCGCCATCTATCTCGCACATAGCCTCACTAACGGACTCGCCGAAACGAACCCGCACGGAAACCGGATCGTGAGACGGCGGCATACCGGTCACCAGCTGAAGGCCGCCTTGCAACTCCTTCCCGAAATCAAGCAGCAAAGCGGGATGTTCGGTTGGCGTACTTTTCAACACACACAACCGATTATTCGCCAAATCCGACTGTCCGTTGCCCGGAACAAGCAAATGGTTCGCTCCCGTAATTCGCGAACTATCTTGCTGCCAGACAATACGGACCGGAGCGATATACTCCCGTGTCCGATGGTCTCGCTGCTGGGCGAACAACGTGAACGAACCGATCCCTATGAATAGAATGATTAATTTCTTTCGCATACGCTAGAGTCCAAAAGCCGGAACCAAGTCATCCAATTGCTGATCCGTCATACCTTCCGGCTCGTAACCGGTCATGCGGGCACTGAAATAGATCTGGGCGGATTTACTCAACGTATCAATCGCATCGAAGCACTCGATCAGGTCCTCACCGACGGCAAGGATACCGTGCTTCTCCCAGAACACCACGTCGTGCTCCTCTAACTGACGGATCGTAGCGTGCGCCAACGCCAAAGTGCCCGGTATCTCGTAAGGAACAATACCGACCCCTTTCGGCACGATAATCCGACATTCCGGAATCATACTCCATAACGTGCGGGTAATCTTGTCCGAATCCAAGAATGGCTTGCAATGCGTCATGCCGATAATATCCGTCGGATGCGTATGCAATACCACCCGGTTATCCCGTCCCTTCGCACGCAAAAAATTGTGCATCAACAAATGGGAAGGCAACTCGGAAGTCGGTTGGATCGGTTGCTCCGCTAGGATATCATACGATTTCCCATCGGCGGCGATACGGATCAAAGAGCCGTTGGCGAAAGGATCTTTCGCCACGTAACGCATCCGTTTTCCGGTACCCGTCACATAAAAGACGTGCCCGCATAAGGCCATCATCGCCTCTTGCAAGGGAATCGAGGAAACCAAAGCCGGCAACGCCTTCTCCTCCTCGCTCAATAAAGTAGTCAGGTTCACCGATATATTCCCGCCGTTTCGCTCAGCCCAACCCTTGGTCCACAAATAGCCGGCGACCTCGGCGATACGATCTATTTCCGCCATCAGGCGTTCATTGTTTCTTAGTATTATCATGTCTATTTTAATTAAACTATATTCGGATATAATAAGGAAAGGATCAAGATACACATGCCGGTAATCAATACCACGATCGTCCGGCGATCCACGCCCTTCCATTCTTTTAATAAGATGCCCCAGACATTACTGAAAATAACATTCAACGACATCAGGATACTCCACGAGAAAGCCAGCATAACCGGGGAATCCGAGAAATAGCTCTTTCCCATCCCCAGTCCGAAGAACTGCGAGTACCAAAGCACGCCTGCCAAAGCGCAAAATAAGACATTATTCAGCAATGTACCTCCCGATACCGAGAAATAATCCTTGCCCGTCCCGTTTTTCACGTTCTGGAAAATACAATACACAGCGTTCGTACAAAAGCCGCCCAAAGTAACCAACAGTATTACGGGATTCAAGGCGAACAGATCGCTAGCTCCCGCCTCTCTCGCTTTCGCCAGCACCTCGTTTCCCGATTCCAAACCCAAATTGAAGCAGGCACTCATCACACCGGCAAGCAAGGCTACCGCCAAGCCCTTAGTCAAGGCAAAATCCTTCACCGCCGCTTTCTTCTCCTCCTCACTCATATTCCGGGCCCGCAGGCTTCCGGCGTAACCGATCACGGCGATACCCGCTAAGGTAATGCAAACACCGGTCAACAGGATCAATCCGGTTCCCTCAAACAGATTCGTTCCACCGAACAAAGCCGGGAAGAGCGTACCAAAACCGGCGCATGTACCCAAGGCGATGCTCTGTCCCAAAGCTACGCCCAGATAACGCATACTCAACCCGAAAGTCAACCCGCCGACACCCCAGAGCATGCCATAGATAACCGCTCCCAAGCTACCCGGCGAACACCATAGCTCCAGCAAGGTACTCCCTTCCGGTACCGCCAACATCGCCCCGAGATAAGGGAAAACCAACCAAGCGAAGATACCTTGCACCAACCAAAAGCTTTCCCAACTCCAATCCCG
>OLNO01003235.1_pt1 | contig 10088 bp, 7 predicted proteins | sample 1672861 | NCBI WGS metagenome assembly OLNO01 (sample SAMEA3136731, study PRJEB25190) | human gut metagenome | reverse complement strand
AATTGAACAAGCAGAATGTCGAACGTTTCCTTACCTATGACCGCAATGGAAACCTGCTGACGCTGATCCGTTATGCGGACGGTGTTCAGTCCAGCAACCGTCAGTATACCTACATCGGCAATCGGCTCGACCGGATGGAGAAAGACAAGGTAATCGCGTGGGATGAAATCGAGATTCATCCCGGAGGGCCGGCTATCGTGGTGCCGGAGAAGGTTACAGAGGACAATGGAACTGCCGCGTTGGATGCCGAAATCTCCATCGATACGAGTGCGGTCATACGTCCTGTCGACCGGGGATCATCTTGCATTCACGTTATGCGCACGACCGCAACGGCAATCTGACATACGACATGGAACTGCAAACGAATTTTGCATACAACAGTCTGAATCTGTTAGAAAAAGCCATGCGGAACGATACGATTGTCGCGAAATATTCGTACCTTGCAGATGGTACGAAACTCTCTGCGGTGAATGCCGATGACTGCAGTTTTGCGTATCGAGGTTCTTTTACATACCGTGCGGATGCCGGAGGCGACCGTGTATTCGAGAGTACGCCGTTCGGCGGCGGACGAATCGTGGGGACGGTCGACGATGAAACCGAGGTTCGTTATTTCCTGACCGATCATTTGGGAAGCGTGCGTGTCGTGGCGACAGACCAAAACAACGTCCTCGAACGCAACGACTACCAGCCTTTCGGAAAACGCTGGGTAACGCCTTCGTTGCCTGTTTCAGATAACCGAGACCGGTTCAACGGCAAGGAAGATCAGGCATTCGCAGGCTTGCCGTTCTCGGACTACGGTGCCCGTTGTTACAACAAACTTAACGGGCGGTGGCTCTCGCAGGATCCCTTGCAGCAATACCATAGTCCGTATGTTTTCTGCGGGAATAATCCGATCCGGTTGGTCGATCTCGATGGAATGGAGGCCCGTGATTCGACGAGTGTGATGATCCCTCCGGTTATCGTTTATCCTTCCGAAGATGGTGAAGGAGGTGGGCACAGTAACTCTTTCTGGGGGTCTCCCATACCCGGTTATTCACTTGATGAGATTTATGAAGCCTTTAAATCAAGTTTTAAATAGATTGATTGTCGGGAACCGTCTTTATAAACTACATAAATCTTATATCAGATACGATTATTCTCATTGAAGTTAGTAAATTTGTCAAAGCATATTGAATTTGTATAATTGAGAAGAGCCCCTACCAGGTACTAAAACATCTTTCAGATATTGCAGTAGATTTGTCAAATCAGTTCATCAGTGTCCTGATTTTAATGAAATACTGATGACATCAAATATAAACTCCTAAGATATGAAGCTCGGTATGTCGTCAGCACAAACAAGATTCTTTCACGTAGTTTTGCTGATATGTTTATCCGGACTTTCAGGTTGTTACGGTGAAAAGCCGGACGAACTGACCGATTGCCTGGATCATGCTATCGACAACAAGGTATCATTCATCCGGGAAAAAGACCGAACGATCGAAGAGGCAAAACGGATGCTTCGAGCGGATTCGCTCTCCGCAGAACATGAGTACGATATAAATCTGAAACTCTATGAGGAGTACCGAAAATACATCCTCGATTCGGCGGTGCGCTACGTCGAGCGGAATCTCGAAATCGCTCGCGAACTCAAATCCTCTCGAAAAATATATCAATCGCTGCTGCAACTGGCGCCGTTATACTCTTTCTCCGGCCGGTATATCGACTCCCAGGCGGTTCTGAAATCGATCGATCCTTCGCAGCTTCCCGAAGAGATGCTCAGCAGGTATTACGAAGTCTGCATCCAATTTTACGACCATTACGGTCTGGCCAGCTCGAACAAATACCATGATATCAAGACGGCGCTGCGCGATTCGCTAATGAAAACAGCTGCTCCCCGATCCAGAACGTATCGTTCGAATCGCGTGACACAGCTTATGAACAGCGCCGATCCGTCGAACTACGCTCTTGCCGAAAGGATACTTGCGGACCTTCTCGCTCAAACGCCGAGAGACACTCCCGATTATGCCAGTTCGAATCATCAGCTGGCCAAACTCTACCAACGGATGAACCGACTCGATCTGGCCAAGAAATACTACACGATTTCTGCCATAACGGACATCCGGTGCGCTATCAAGGAGACCTCCGCCCTTCAAAATCTAGCACTTATCTATTTCGACGCAGGCGATGAGAAACGGGCTTTCAAATATGCCCAGTCTGCCATCGAGGATGCCGTATTCGGCGGTGCGCAGGTTCGTACCACGCAAATGGCGGAGTTTTATACGATGGTCAACGCCGCATTTCGCGATAAAGAGGCCGCTGCAAAACACAACCTTCAGTGGTCGCTACTACTCATCAGTTTGTTGTCCCTATCTCTTATTTTGCTTATCGCTCAGATCCTCAAACAGATGAAAAATATATCCAAGATCAAGGAGCGACTCTCCGAGAGCAATGTCCGACTGACGGAGCAAAACCGGGAAATCATCGAAACGAATAGTCTGCTTACCGAATCGAATATGGTCAAGGAACAGTATATCACTCAATTCTTCGACCTGCATTCGAACTACATCGACAAATTCGAAACCTACCGTAAATCGTTGAACAGGCTGGCTGTAAACCGGCAAATGGAGGAACTTTTCAAGCAATTGAAATCGAACCGGTTGATCGAACATGAAATAGACGAACTGTATACCCATTTCGACAACATATTTTTGGGGATGTATCCCAATTTCGTCTCCGATTTCAATGCCCTGTTGAAAAAAGATGAACAGATCGTTCCCAAATCCGGGCATCTTTTGAACAGGGAACTTCGCATTTACGCGTTACTGCGGCTGGGTATTACCGATAGTGCCAAGATTCGTTCCTGCGCTGCTCGATCTCTACCGTATATAATTATCGCACGAAAGTGCGCAATTGCGCACTCGTCTCACGCGATGATTTCGAAATCCGGGTGCGAAAGATCGGCGGAGAACGTGTCGGCACGAGCAAGTGATCCGAACGGGAAAAGGGAATGCTGCGGGATATTTCAGAATCGAACGGCCGTATGAGCGTTCTTTACCTTCGGGCAAAGAAAAAGCGGTGCGGAGGATTCTCCGTACCGCTTTCGGGCAGACGCGTGTAGGGTTGGCGCGATCACGGGAATCGAGGCCGATCCAACCGGATCTCGATGTGTCGCCGTCCTGTCTCGTCCGCCGCGATGAAATGATTCGCGGATTTCCGGCCGTCGACCCGGAAATCGACGATTCGGTAACCTTGTCCCTGCAAGTCGATGTCGAGTGTCATCTTCCCGAATTTTAGTCCTTTGATAGACAGCCGATTGATTCCTCTCGGCAGATAGGGCCGTATCTCTATGCCGTCCGGATTTGGACGAAGGCCGCAGATACCCTGACAGACCATAGTCATGTATCCTGTCGCCGACCAAGTCTGGTGGCGGCGGGAGTGCCATACGGCGCGGCCGGCCTGATTTCCACCTTCCGGTTTCCCTGTTTCGGGATCGAATATCTCATAGAAATTGTAATTTCCCTTATCTTCATCCAACGCCAAGGCCGCCATCGCCCTGAATTCGTGTTCGAAAATATCCCAGTCACCGGTCACCAAGGCGGCTTCTGCATAAAAGGCATTGACGAAGGGCCAGATCAAACGGTTGTGCCGTCCGGGACGCTCTTTGGAAAATCGCTTGAATGTCGGCGTGATCGAAGGGACTCCGTACTCGGTCGTTTCGTTTCGAATCAGCGTCAAGTGTCCTTCCAGAGGGGTTACGATACCGGAGAGAATGGCAAAGGCATTTCCCAATGCCTCCTGATGCTTATGAACTCCGCCTTGCTCGTCGATAGCATAATAGAGTTTTCCCCGCGGACTGAAGAAATTTCGGCGGATATTTTCCTTCAATGTTTCAGCTTTGCCTGCATACTCGACATGCTCGGTTTCTCCTAATATCCGGTGCATCTCGTTCAAAGCCCGATACGCCATATAATAAACACAGTTCGTGCTCAGACACTTTATATTCTGCGTATTATGCCGCATGACGCCCGAAAGGTCCGGTTTGGATGCATCGTAAATGGGTTCTTCGAATGCCGATATGCCGTCGTTGAACACCGAGGGTCCCGTGAACAGGCCGTAGCTCGGATCGTAAGCCACCGTCTCGAGCTGTTTCATCGTATTGCGCGAGCAGATATAGGCTTCTTTCAGGAAATTCGTATCGCGGGTAAGCAGATAGTGATAATAGGCTCCCTGCACCCAAATGATCTTATCCCAATATTGATGTCCGACGGTTCGTCGCCCGTCGGTTACATGCCACAGGGAGCGTTCCATCACCTCGGGGATGAACAGATCCGTCCCGTTCCATGTATTGATGGCCACATCGCGGGTCCACTCTCCGCCATAGTCGGCACCTGCCGCCAGAATGCTGTCGCGAATATTGTAACGGACCGTCTTCACGGCCAATTCCCACGCTTCGTTCACTTTTGGACAATCTGTTTCGAACATCATCCCCGAGCCGGTACGATGAGGCCTGCACGAAACCAGCACGAGGAGTGTCAAAAGAGTTGTAATGGCATTTTTCATATTTTCATGATATCGTTAAAAGTTCATAGGGGATTGTCGATCGGAACATCTGCCGTGAATTTCTCGTGGAAACCGGATGTGAGTTACGGAATCGTTAGGTATACGCTGACGGGATAGTGGTCCGACGGCAGGCGGGCTTCCCGATTTCCCGCGCAGTCCACCGACCAATAGGGGTTCGTTAGCAAACCGTAGCGGAGGACTTCGATGCCTCGAGTGACCAGAACGTGGTCGATACGCTGGCCGGTCCATCTCTGCGGGTCGAATCCGTTGACCGTTCCGGTGGCAGCCATGCGAATGGGTGCCGCTTCGAAAGAGTCCGTCAGGAATCCAGTCTTTACGAGTTCCCGGTAGCTTTCGCTGCGTTGATCCACATTGAAGTCTCCGACCAGAATCGTCTCTCCGCAGTCCGAATGCCTGCGGATCCACTTCACGATCATGCAGGCGCTCTCCTTCCGAGCCTGCTTTCCGACGTGATCGAAATGCGTATTCAGGAAGTACAGGGTATTTCCGGTGTTTCGGTCCTGCAATTGTGCCCAACTGCAAATACGCGGATATTTCGCATCCCATCCCACGCTCGGCTTATCGGGAGTTTCCGACAACCAGAAACAGCCGGAATCCAGCAAGATGAAGCGATCTTTTTTATAGAATATCGGAGCGTACTCGCCGGACGTTTTGCCGTCGTTGCGGCCGACTCCGATACAACCGTAGTCACGAGACAAACGGTTCGACAAGTCGTCGAACTGGGATTTAAGAACCTCCTGCATGCCGACCAGGTCGAACGACTCGTAGGCGATCTGATTGCAGATGACCGGACATCGCTGGCTCCACCCATTGCCTCGTTGTTCATCGGCCGGGTTCGCATACCGGACATTATAGGATGCCACATGAAACTGCTGTCCATACGTGAACAACGTCGTGAAGACAAAGAATAAGGATGCAAGTAACTTTTTCATTGCGGGTGAGATTTGGGTCGAAGTCCGGTTCTTTTTCGAAATCATGCCGGATGGAACGATCAGGGATAGCGGGGTTTATCAATTTATCAGTTTGCAAATTTATTCCATAAAGCGCTTCGAATTCAATCTCAAGAGAAAAATAGAGTTCTTGTTACGTTGCAAAATATTAGAAGGCAGCGGATTCCTCTTTCGGCCGGCTTCGAATAAAGTAGATTCCCGCCTTCGTTTCCGCAGGCTTGCCAAACAAGGGACCGACCGGAGTTCGGACAAAAAGTCGCGAGCGTATCGCACGACAAATCGGAATTCCATCTACTATTTTACGGACGGAACAGAATATCATATCGCTTATTTTGAACAGATTAAGTCTCCTGCACGACTACTTTCCCGAACGATACCGTTATTTATGTCGTTTTATGGGATAATTTTGAATTCCGAAACACCTAGTGTAAACAACCGAATGAACCCTCTCTCTTTCTTTCGAAAAAGCGCGCCGTCGGCACCCTTCGCGGGAGACGACGCGGCGCGCATGAAACTGTATCGGAAACTCCGCTTCCAGAGTTTCATCGCCGGTACGGTCGGTTACAGTCTCTATTACGTCTGCCGCACGAGTCTCAACGTGGTCAAGAAACCGATTCTCGAAAGCGGGGCGCTCGACGCCACGCAGCTGGGTATCATCGGTTCGGCGCTGCTGTTCGCCTATGCCATCGGCAAATTCGTCAACGGCTTTCTCTCCGACCACAGCAACATCAAGCGCTTCATGGCGACGGGACTCATCGTCTCGGCCGCGGCGAACGCCCTGATGGGACTGTTGGGGTTGGCCCATTCCGTAGTTCCCACGACCGTGATATTCGTAGCATTCGCCGTCATGTGGGGACTCAACGGATGGGCGCAGTCCATGGGCGCTCCCCCGGCCATCATATCCCTCTCGCGCTGGTATCCCCTCAACGAGCGCGGAACCTATTACGGGTTCTTCTCCGCAAGCCACAACCTTGGGGAGTTCTTCTCGTTCCTCTTCGTTGGCTCGATCGTGACATTCGCCGGCTGGCAGGCCGGGTTCTTCGGCTCGGCGCTCGCAGGAGCCATCGGCGTTCTCGTCGTCCTCTGCTGGCTCCACGACACCCCCGAATCCAAGGGTCTGCCGCCCGTAGAGGCTCTTGCCCACGAGAAACCCGTGCCCGGCGCCGAAAAGTCCGTCCGGGAGATTCAGAAGCAGGTCCTCCGGACCCCGGCCGTCTGGGTGCTTGCCGCGGCAAGCGCATTCATGTACATATCCCGTTATGCAATCAACGGATGGGGCGTACTGTTCCTGCAGGAGGCCAAGGGATTCTCGGACGTCGAGGCAATCTCCATCGTCTCGATAAACGCCCTCTTGGGAATTCTCGGAACGGTGCTTTCGGGATGGTTTTCGGACAAGCTTTTCAGGGGCGACCGCAAGATTCCCGCACTGATATTCGGCGTATTGAACTCCGTGGCGCTGGCGCTGTTCCTTTACGGCGGTAATGCTATGTGGGTGAACGTCCTCTCGATGGTGCTGTTCGGAATAGCCATCGGCGTACTGATCTGCTTCCTCGGAGGGTTGATGGCCGTGGACATCGTGCCCCGGAAGGCTACCGGCGCTGCGCTGGGGGTCGTGGGAATAGCCTCCTACTGCGCAGCGGGAATTCAGGACGTGGCGTCTGGATGGCTTATAGACAAGCACATTACCGTCGCCGCGGACGGCGTCAAGCATTATGATTTCGGACCCGTCGCATTCTTCTGGATTGCCGCGTCAGTAATTTCGTTCATACTGCCGCTGTTGAACCGCAGACGCTCCGAATAGAGCGTCTGCAGTCACAGAGCCGTCACCTACCACCTCAACACCCGAACCTTATACACGCTCAGATCGGGGATGCGGATTAAAAGGTCCGCCTCCCCGTTTTTTACATTCGACGTGTGGCGCAGCGTCTGCGTGGTCCAGTCCTGATCCCCTTCGGGTACGGTAGCGTCCGTATACCACGCTTCGCCGGTATCCTCGTTATAGTTCACCGATTTAAGCGCCGTGCAGGCCGAAAAGTGGGTCAGCTCGGAAAAGGTTCCCGATGCCGTATTATAAACATAAGCGCTTTTGCCTGCGATGCAAAGACTGTGGGAATTGACCGCAGTCAGGTCGTGCACCGAGTTTTTGGGAGTTTCGACCGTCCGCTCCTCTTCGAGTTCGGGGGTGTCTGATTCCCAGTTTTTCAATTTGTATATTTTCAGGCTCTTGCCTCCGATGGCATAAAGACGCTGCGTAGACTCGTTCCAGACCACGCCGTGCGCCGATTCCAGATCGTACTGGCACAGCACCTTGTTGTTTTGGCCGAGGTCGTAGACCTGCACCTTGTTGCAGTTGGCGTCCGCTCCCGACGAGCAGGCCAGCACCACCCGGTCATTGGGCAGCAGATCGGACGAGTGCACCTGCGGGCAGGAGGTCGACCACCAGAGAATGCCGTCGGTTTGCCGGTCGTAAAGCACACACCAGCCCGTGGCTCCCGACAACAGCAGTTTGCGGTTGTTGTCCACGGGCTTGCCCTCGCCGACACGGCACTGCGACTCGGAAATCCCCAGAACCGGAGCGACCGAGCGGGAATCCCAGCGCCATACGACGGCGTTGCGATAATCGGCGGGCGGCTCGCTGCCGACTTCGATCACGCAGGCGGTGTTGTTGCCGCAGAACAGCAGCTGCGTCGGGAGTTTCTCCGCCTCGGCGGTATCGACCTTGCCTCCCTGCGCCAGTCGCACCGGCGTATTGTCGACCAGTTTATCAACCTCCGTATCGCCATCGTACAAGGTCACCGTGTAGCCCGACGAAAGATCCACAGGCGCCAGCAGCGCGACAAGCGTCTGACCTCCTGCCGCGCAGTCGACCGGAACGGCGGGCGTCACGGTCACCTGCGGCGCCGAAGCCGTGACATTCCAGTCCGTCATGCGGACCGACACTTCGCCGCCGATCATTTCGCCGCCGTTGGCTTCGATCACGGCGCGTGTGACCTTGTAACTGTTCTGGATGAGCCGGATGTACATCGTGCATCCGAGCTGGGAAAGTTCCATGTCGACCCCTTCATAGGAGTTCACGACCCCGGTCGTATGGCCTACGAGCAGAATCGGGGAGACCGTCCCGTCCTGCGCGGCGGGGATCGAGGTTTTCAGCACCCCGTCCTCACAGGTCACCTGCGCATCGGCAGGCCACCATGCGGCTACGGCCACGGGGTCCCGCGGCGCCGTGACGTTGAAAAGGAAAAGCGAACGCTCCGTGCCGGGAAGAATGGGTTCGGCAAAGACCGGTTCCGTCCGTCCGGGTCCTTCGACGACCAGAGCCGCCTGTTCGCCCTTTTTCCAGACGACCGAAGTGAGGCCGTCTTCGGCATTGCAGTATTTCGCAAGCGTCAGATTTGTTTTTGCGGCGAGCAGCGTGCGTCCGGATTCGTCGTCGCTGCACCCTGTGCCGAGAAGCAATATCCCGGCCAGCAGGGCCAAAAGTCCGTATAGTCTGTTTTTCATGTCGTAAGTCTGTTGAATGATTGATTGTTATTTTTTACGCAGCACCTGTCCGTAGGCCTTCACGAGGTCGCGGCACGTGGCTTCGCCGTGGTGCACCTCGAAGATATAGACTCCCCGGTAACCCGTCCGCCGCAGCCTGCGGCAGAGGTCCGGCCAGTCGATCACACCCCTGCCGGGCAGCCAGTGGCGTTCGTCGCGGCCGTCGTAATCGGACAGATGGATCGTGGCGATCCGGTCGCCGAGCGCGACGGTGAGCAACTGCCGCTTGCCGCCGCAGGAGGCGAGCACCTTCTGCAATTTGAGCGAGGCGCCTCCCATCCACTCCTCGTAGGGAACCGCCGCCGCATAGTCCACGAGCGTCTGCTCCTCGTCCGCCACGTTCACGGTCTGATAAGGCTGCTCCTCGCTCCAGAACCTGCGTGTCAGACGGTTCCGGCGATCCGTCATCCGCCGCCGGTTCCTCCCGTTGATCACCACGCGCGGAAAATAGCGGAAGTGCTTCCCGTCCGCCGTACTCAGCTCGGGCACGAACGTCCAGCTCTGGCAGGTATTGACGGCCCGGTTCCGGATCAGGAACTCGAACTCCAGCCGCAACGAATCGTCGCGGTCCACGTCGAGCCGCTTGCATGTCATCCGAATGTCCCCGCGGAACTGGGCCCGGAGCGTTCCGGAACCTCCGGCGAGGGAGACGAACAGCGAAACGAGCAAAAGATAGAATTTCCTCATGCCGACAAAAGTTATTTGTGATTGAAAAGATAGACGACCGAAATGCCGACACGCGTCGGGCCCCAGTAGCCGTGGTGCTCGTCGCGGCCGGTGACCCGCCCGCAACGGTAGCACTCGAACCGGTCGTAGCGCGTATAGATATACCCCAAACCGACGGTCGCCTCGAGATTCCAGTGCGCTCCAAGATACCAATGGTAGCCGTAGCTTATGCCGCCGCCGACCATCCATCCCTGATAGCGCGTATGGCGGAGCGTCGGCAGCAGCGGGACCCGGAATCCGCCGGCGTTGTACTGTCCGCCCAGCAGGTGCACGCCCCAGAAGCCGCGGTTGAACGCCTCGCAGTTCCACCGC
>OLNO01003230.1_pt1 | contig 10113 bp, 10 predicted proteins | sample 1672861 | NCBI WGS metagenome assembly OLNO01 (sample SAMEA3136731, study PRJEB25190) | human gut metagenome | reverse complement strand
ATCCTGAGAAATGGCGTCGAGTATTGCGTCCCATGCAGTTGTTTTTGACTTTGTAAGCTCCGGAATTTTGTATGATGTCTTTGCAACGTCTGAATATTTAATACCGAAACGCTTGCATACATCAATAAAAATATCGTGTACGGTTTTGTTCTCGTACACGAATGTATCTTTATTGTTTGACAGGTAAATACCGTTGTCATAGGCGGTAATGGGCATTTTAAAGCTTTCGGACTGCTGCTGTGACATTATCATACCCCTAAATAATTCCTTGCCCTTATAACTGAAAATCAATTGATGACATTTTGTGACATCTATTCCGCTTTGTGCGCCTTTGCAGTCCAAAAGCGAAATGCTTACAGACCGTGCGGCAGAACCCTTTCTCCCTTTCCACTTGATACTTTCCACAAGTTCTGAAATATCGTAGGTTTTGCCGTCACGGTATAAAATCAAATTGATATCGGACATAACTTGCCTCCTTACGGTATTGTTAATACCTGACCTGCCTTTATCAGATTAGGATTAGAGCCGATGATTTTTTTATTGGCTTCGTAAATTTTAGTATACTTAGAGCCGTCTCCATAATACTTTTTGGCAATATTGTAAAGACAGTCTCCTGATTTTACGGTATAAGTCTTAGGCTTTGATTTAGTATTTACTCTTGCGTTTGTCTTTTTGGGAGCAGACGCTTTTTTGTTCTTGTTAATATTTATCTGTCTGACTCTTACCGTCTTATATGATTTCAGCGAAATGGTATAATCATAAGAACCAACGTCTCCGCCGCTTTGGGAGTAGGAAAAGCTTTCAATTGTTGCATACCATACAATATCGCATTTAGTTATATACAGTCGGACAACAGTCTTTTCATTTAGCCATGTGGATATTGCATTTATATACGCATGGGGTAAAAGAGGTTTTTTTACAGTACAGCCGGGGAAATACGTCTTGGGGAAAAAGGACGAAAATGTAATAGTCACGGCTTTGGGTTCTTGTAATACGGTAGTTTCTCCAAGTCCGGCAATGGTTACGCTCTGATTGTTTCCGTTTCTCTGGATCTTGATACTTTCGGGATTCACAGGTAATTGACGCTTCTTTTTACCTTCCTCAAGCCATATTTGATATTTGCTAGAAGTCATAAGAGTCTTCGCCCTCCTCAAATAATTCAGTTGAAATAATACTCATAAGTGCAGGCTTTAAATTTTCTATAAGGATATCCGCCACCTGTTCCTTATCCATATTGCTTTTTACGTTTATAGAACCCTTTCCGTTGATGTTGAGATCAACTTCACGGCGTGATACTGATTCGGTTTTGTTTTCAAACTTTTTTACAGGGGATTCAGACGGGGGAATGCTGAAATGATTATCAGCGTAACCGCTAATGATCTGTTCAGTCTCATCGGCAGTATATACCGTTTCTCCGCCTTTGAACCGTACAAGCTCAGGGCCCTCTTCACCGACCAATGCAATACCGGGTTCTGCCGATAGCGTACCGGAAGCGTAGGCATTCACATTTGCAGTAAACCCACGAACAGCAGCCGCAGCATTTGAAACTGCCGTCGAAACGTCAACGCTTAATGCAGCTGTGATTCTGCTTGCAATGCTCTGGGCTTGCTGAACGGCAGTGTCACCACTGGATTTAAGTTGGGATATGTATCCGTCCATTGTAAGCTTTGCGGCATCTGCCGCTTCACTATCCAATTTCATCTCTTCGACCATTTCATCAAGAGACTTATCCATATTTTCTTTTATTGCATCAAGCCTTTGCGAAATTTCTTCGTCAACTTCAAGCATCGTTTGTGCAGTGTCATCTTTAATATTTTTTAATTCTCCAAATGATTCATTGAGTTCACTGACCTTCCCCTTAGCCTCGTCAACATTCATTTCATTAAACGATTGGGCAAAGGCAACAGCTTGTTCAGGGTCTAACTGCTCTATAATATTACTATCAAGCTCTAAATCGGAAAGTGTGGCAACCGCTTCCTTATATTGATTAAAATAATCTATTTGACTTTCAATATTTTCAATTGCAGTATCGGGAGATAAGGCATTTTCAAGGTTCATACTTGCTTCTTCAAACAATCCGAACATACCGTCTAAGCTTTCACGAATAGAATCATATGCTTCTTCATATTCTTCAGCAAATTGTTTGATTTGTTCTTCGTTAGCTGCCCATACTTCTGAAATTGCTTCTTCAGGAGTCATGGCTTCTTTAACTTTTTTGACTGATTCGCTCAAATCATCAGAGTCATTTAACCAATCATCAAGTAACTTTTCGCTTGACATACCTAAAACATCACAATTTTCTTGAATTGATAATTTTGTTTCGTCAAACTTTCCCTGCATCTCATTGAGTTTAACTTCTGCATTGTCTACGTCAGTTATAAACTCTTTAAAATATTTACTGGTATTCCAATCAGGCAATCCCATCTCTTTATAATAATTCTGATAATCAAGGAGATGATCGTCATATTTATAATTTTTATCAGTAGCTTTTTGTTCCCTGTAAAACTCATACGCTGCAACACCTGCTTCACCATATTTGTTCTTTAATTTATCTAATTCATTTTGTGCTTCTAATAGATTTTCATTTTGCGTAATAGTTTTTTCTAATAATTCAGGATTTGTAATAAAATCAAGTGAAACTTCTTTTCGTTTTTCAGCTGTTATATCATCAATAATATCATAGTAATCAGTTGTTGGATCAAATCCCGTTAATTTACCAGTATCATAATCAACCTCAATATTACAATTAAACGTATCATTAAGGTAATCGGCATATTTTGACATAAGGTCGAGATCAGTATTAGTCAAATCAGATTGACCCGAAAGTTTTTCTAACATTGTTACGGCTTTGAGTCCGCCTACTTCCATGGTATCAATAGAGGCATTCTGATCTTTTACGGAATTATTTAGTGTATCAATTGAATCAGCCGCAAGCGAAGATTGTTCATACAATTCCTGCAAATACCCACCGGCTTGTTCGTATTGCTTATTCAATGTATCTAAATTAGATTCAAGAGTTTGTACCGCATTAGAATTTTCGTTATAACGTTCTCTTGCGTTTGCAAGAGTGCGCTCGGTCAATTCTATTTCTGATCTGCATTCTTCCAAAGTACCGTCATAATCTTCAACAGTTTCTTTATTACCATCCATAACAGAAGTAAAAGCTTTAAAAGCCCCGACTGCGGCAGTAACACCAGTAATAATAGTAAATATTGCATTGCCCTTTGTAGCTACGCTGAAAGCTTTTGTAGCTGCTGTTGCTATCTTTGTTACTACTGTATATCCTGTCAGTGCGGCAGCTCCAATCCCCAGAACTGTTGTCACAGCCGTAATTCCTGCCGTCACCTGCGGATGTTCATCGGTAAATTCCGAGAAACCGTCTACAACATCAGCAACACCGTTATACAAATCTGAAATAACCGGATTCAACTGCGAACCTATTGTAATACCAAGATTGCCGAAAGCGTTCTGCATTCTCTTCTGAGCGTGTTCCGTGGTATTGGTCATAGTCATGTACGCTTTTTCAGTCGCTCCAGCCGAATCCTGCATTTTGCCCAGAGTGCTGTTAAACTCTGCCGCTCCTGCATTAAACAAAGCCAACGCACCGATTCCGGCTTCCTGACTTCCCCAAAGGTTATTAAATGCCGTGGTATCACCGTTTACGCTGTCTCCGATTACAGTCAGTACATCACCCAGTGAATAACCGCTTTCTGTAAGCTGTGCAAAAGACTGTCCTGTTTGTTCCTGTAAAACTCCGGCAACTGCACTTCCTGTATCACCGAGTTCATTCAGCATGGATTTTAAATATGTCGTTGACTCTGCCGTGGCAATACCGTTTTTTGTGAGAATAGCATAACCCGTAGAAAGATTATCCATTTCAACGTTATATGCCGCTGCAAGAGGGATAACACGCCCCATGTTCTGAGCAAGTTCGTCAACTGTTGTTTTACCGAGATTCTGAGTTGTTATCAGCATATCTGACACTTGTGTCGCTTCTGATACGGCTAACCCATAAGCGTTTATAGCCGTTGTCAGTACGTCCGCCGCTGTTGCCTGTTGAGTAAAACCGCCCACAGCAAGCTTATTGGCTTCATCAACGAACTTAACGGCATAGGCAGTATCGACACTGGCTGAAATTGCCTGATACGAAGCTTCTGTTAAATCGCCTGCACCTTGTCCGGTTGAACGTGAAAGAGCCATAATATCTGATTCTATAGTACTCAAGGAAACCTGACTTGTATCGGCAATTGTTGAAACCTTTGCAATACTTGCCTCAAACTGTGCCGCTGAATTACTGCAATCAAGAAACGCTTCGCCGATTTTTTTAAGTCCCATGACTATTCCTGCACCTGCAATAATTGATTCCAGTTCAGAAATAGCGTTACCGCCCTTGTCTCCCAACTTTTCACTGTCATCAGCCGCCTTTATCATGGCATCGCCGTACTCCTTAGCCTCCTGTTCGGATTTATTGAGAGAGTCGGCTACTTTTTGCTCAGCAGAAGCAGTTTTGTTTGCAGATGATTGTAAATTCTCTTCTGCCTGAACGTTTTTTTCTATTGCAGCGGTAGTTTTATTATGCGTCAAGAACCTGTACTACCTGTTGTTCTGCATGCTTCATTTCATCAATTGAATCGACAAGTTTATCCTCTGTCCGAATATTTTTTTCAACAGTACTTGTAACCTCAGCATGCTCTTGATTAACTTTTTCGAGCACTTCAGCTGCCTGTTCTTCCGCTTTTACTTTTTCAACCAATTCTTGCGCATGCTTCTCTTCTGCAAGTGCAGCCTTTTCAACAGCAGAGGCATTATTTCTAGCAGCCACAGCATCTTTTTCTGCTTTCTGTGCTTTCAATTCCGACTTCTGAGCAGCCTTATCAAGGTCATTGGATAGCTTAAGTGCTTGGGCTGCTTCATCCTTCATAGCTTCAGTTACTTTGTCCACAAACAAAAGTTGCTTTTGTAATCCTTCATAGAATTTTCTTGCCTCAGATGCCGCCTGTGAATCGGAATCCGCTTTCTCACGAGCTTTTTCTGCGGCATGTTCAAGCTTGTTAGCCTGATTCTCAGCAGCATTTGCCAAAAGTCGGGATTGTGTAACTGTCTCAGTAACGTCTCCGGAAAGCTTTGCAATAGACGCCGATGCTTCAGCCGCTGCTTTTGAAGTATGGCTTATCTCTGAACTTACATTTACAAAACCGTTTTCCAGTCCGGCTATGACCTTAGTTCCGGAATCGCCTATATTATTCATGGCAGAACTTACTTCATCTACTAATCGTATTTTTAAAGCTAATTCCTTCATTACAGCCTCACCCCGCTTTTAAGCATAGCAAGCAAAATTTGTGTATCTATCCTGCAAGGGTCGTTTAACTCGCACAATTCGGACGCAATATAGAAGAGTTTTGTGCGTTTAGGCATTTTCTCAAACTCTTCCATACGCAGTCCGTGGCGCTGCCATAAGACATGCGCCCAGTATTCAAACGATCCCTTGCAGGTTATTAGTTTTTTGCTTCTTTAACTTCGTCTGAATCTTCGTCCTTTTTTATAAGTCCAAGCACTGACATAACGGAATTAAATACCTGACTGTATTCTCCCGGTCTGTGAAATACTTTAAGAGGCATTTCACTGATATCATAGCAGTGATAGAAGTCCATTAGTTCCTTAGATTTTAAATCAGGATAAACCAATGCTTCAGCTACGATATGTCTCATTGCTCTGTTGATATCATTTTCTGTCTGGAATACTACTTCACCGTTCGATAGATAAGGATTTCCTGAATTATCCAGAGCAATAGAACGCTTGCGGTAATTGTCTTGAATTTTTCTTATCTTGTCATTGGAAATTGTTTTAATTTCAAGTTCAAGACGGTTTCCGTTTTCGTCTACAAAACTCTCCGGTGCAGGAGCATTTACGATTTCTTCCTTCTGTTCTCTCATGAAATAGCTTAAATTCTTTGTCATTTTTATGACCTCCATAATATTATAATAGTTTTTTGCGGAGCAGTTTTACGTCTTGACCGCTTTCGGACATAAAAATAAGACGTATAATACGTCTTAAATCACATCTTTCGCATTAAAAGAAATAGCGTCCTCTCTTACTCCTCCGGCAGTATCCAGAGCCATAAGAGGAATGTCGCCTGTAAATACGCAGCCTACTGCGGTAACAGTATCAGAACCGTACATCTGATAATAATCAGAGCCTTTATCGTCCATTACGCCCTGTATTGTGCATTCAGGCGTTATTCCGTCTTTCTGATATTTCTGAACTATCTCTTTATACCATGGAGTTGATATTCTTCTTGTGATAGTTCCCGTAATTGTATATCCCATCCAGCGTGAGCTTGGGGAACGTTCTCCCAATACCTTTCCGGTATACACATCAGGTGTAAATTTCAATTCAAACTTAACACCGTCAAGTATCTGCACACCGTCTACAAAAACCTTTCCCTCGCTGAGCGCTATGGGGTTATCGTTGTATCTTTCCATAACTTAACCTCCTTATCTGGTCTTTACTGTAAAATATAACTTTTCTGCACTGTCTACAGGCTGAATTCCTACATTGAAATAAGTGCTGTCACCCTTGCTTTCGCCCCTGACCACTGCAAAATCAGAATCATAGTCAACATTCCGGATAGCTCCTGCGTCAAAGAACTGCTTTAAAATACTTCTTCCCATACCGTCCATAATATTCCAGCCGTTTTCATTGTTGCTGTATTTATTAGGCGGGAAATTCAATCTAATAGATTCTGCAAAGCTGTCAAATACTCTCAGAACCCTGTTCTTGCTGTAGGATTTGTCTTTTCTGTCTGTAAACGATGTAAGACTGTTTATGTCATACTCAACTACAACATCTCCGTTTTCGGAATATGAGAAGAAAAATTCACCGTTCTGGATTGCCGCAACTGCCTGTTCATGGGTTTTAGCGTTTGCAACCGATTCAGCTCCCACATATATCTTATGAGTGTTGCTCTGGACATTTGTAGCAGAAGCGTCCGCACCTGCGACCCATGCTGTGGCTTGTGCATTACTAAGCGTAACGCCGTTTATTACAACGGAATTTGTAACGTTGATAATACCCTCATAATCCGCTTTGTAATCGGGAACAACAGCCTTGACGCCTCTTCCTACATTTTCCCTCAGATACTTTATCTTTGTAACACACGCCGCAAGCAATGATTCTTCCGTTACAGGAAAAGCAAGGGTATTGAAATTAACGCTTTCCATATCGTCAAGAAACGCTGCAATGTCAGAATTTGCAGCCGTACCGTCCGTACCTCCTGTAAGCGAAATCCCTGCTGCTGATTCAAGAGAAGTACCCTCTGAGGCTGTAAATGTTATGTACTTACTGTCGGTCAGAGCTGAAACATCTGTAACACCTTCAAACGCTTCAACAGTTGAACCGTCAAGATAAACGGAAACGTCAAAGCCTGCTACAGGATTCGCTGCAACGGAATAACTGAGAGCATTACCTCTTGAGCCACCGTATTTTGCAGTTGCTGACAAGCCTCCGCCTGTAATTGTTGCTTTAGTTCCTGCCTTGGCAATGTATACAATTACCGTACTTGCATTTTTAAATGCTTCACGAATAAGCAGCATTGACGGGTCATCGTCATATACGCTGTAACCCAGCTTGTCAATTGCCGAATCCACCGATTCATTTGAAATAGTTATAAATTCCTTTTCCGGACCGTATGAATGATTGATCAGTGGGATCAGAACCATTCCTCTGTCGGAAGAACCCAGCGTACTTTGATTTGAAGCCTCAAAATTAATGTAAGTACCCGGTCTTACTTTTCCTACAGACTTATCGAATGTTCCTCCTGCCATAATTATTTAACCTCCTTGTTCTGCCAATTAGAAATAATTTTCTTAATTTCCGAGACAGTAAATTCACCGCTCAGACCGTATGTCACACCGTCAAAGGTGCTTTGAGTTACACCGAAAAGCTTAAGACTGTTTTCCCTCAGCTTTTCAATTGTAAACTTAGGCGCAGGAGATGTCTGAATCTCCCGCTTTATATCTTCATTTTTGGTTTTCATATTTTTCCTCCGTTCAAGTAAAAGTTTTGTATTAACTGCGCTTCTTCGCAATTGTACGGTCTTCTGCTTACCCAGCCGACCTGCATCTGATATGCGCATTCATCTGATTTTTTTAGCTGAACATCCTGAATTCTTATATATTGCCCTGTGGTTTTTCCGTTAATGTCAATCGCGGGGATAAGCTTACGAGCAGCGTTGATACTGTGAAACACAGGCAGTGCAAGCTCATAGGCAAGTTCAGTACTGGTGTGAAAGAAATTCACAAATATATTGTAATCCGCTCCATATGTACTGAAAGTATCGGGTTCAAAAGTGATTTCCGGAGACGGAAAATACACTGACGGAACAACGAAGTTTTCAGGCATGTTATGATAGTAAGGCACAGGATTCCCGGCAGAATCAAGAATAAACTTAATTATACTTGCAACCTCTTTTTCAAGCATAAACCCTCCTTAGTGCATGACCGCACCGGACAAATCGAATTTTATTTTACGGAATCCGTTTTTTATTGGCACGACCATATATTTTTAAAAGTAATTATCCATCCATTGCTGAACCTTTGCTTCAAGAAGTCCGGGTATCATTTTTTCCATGATTTTTATTCCGCTTTCCCAGAAATGTCTCCCCTCAATCCATTTTTGCTTTAACATCATACCGCTTTTAGCAGATGGATCATAAATGAATCTGTTTCCGCTCCAACGTCCGGGGACAAATCTCATAGCTTCTCCTTTGCCGCAAGTCCAATGACCGTCGTTAACGAATTTTGCATATTCAACATTTGTACCCACTTCAACAGTCAAGTCTCCTTCGGAAAGTTCCGCATTTCCGTTATCTCCAATATGAAAACTGCTCAGCAAAAGCCTTGTATCTATAACCTTAAGCCGAATTATTTCATCTTGAATTACTCTTAGGAATTCAAGTCCCAGTCCCTGAACAAATACCGAAAGAGCCTTTTTAAAGTCACTGTTTCCGGCAGAACTGCATTTACCGAAAAACTGTTTCATATCATCTGATTCAAACATTTATTTAAGCGCCTCCTGTTCCTTTGTACGCTTGATATATACAAAAATGTGATGACCACGGATATTTCTAGGTCTTTCAGCGGTGTATTCAAGTCCCGTTTCACAATCAACTACCTTGTCATTAATTCGTATATCTGTACCGATGGGCAATGTAAGCTTTATCCTTTCAGTTAATATATTCTGCGGATTTTTCTGTTCAACAGACGAATCAAGAGACTCTACCCCGAAATGGCAGATAACATTTTTTAAATCGGGAATGTCTCCGTAATCAAAAGAAACAGTATCAGACAGACCATAGCCTACAGTACTTTTAGACTTTTTCAAGTGATAGATATCGCACTTATGATCCAGAAGATTATCCAATGACATAAATTTCCTCCTCTTCAAATTTTTTCTTTAATGCTGTATTAAGCTGGTTAAGTACAGTTCTTGGCGCTCTGTAACTTATAGGTACCCCGTCTTTTTCAGAAACTGCATCTACAATATGGTCTATATGATCTACCCTGTATCCGTCAAAGTTATACTCTTCCTGAAGTTTTAGCATAAAGTCTACAAAGTAGTCTATTACAGGTTTGTTGTAAGTACCATCTTCCAGATATACAAAATAGTATGGTGTCTGGCAGTCAAGATTTGCAAAATTAGTTACATCTTCTCCTTTGTAATCGTAATGCTTAAATACCGGATAACCGCCGCATTCGCTCATCTTGTCATAAACAGGTATACCTGCAGAGCACCATGCTCCTCCCGGTGCCGGCCATAGGCCTTCTTTTATCAGTTCCTGTATTATGTCTATATGTTTTACAATGTCGTTTTCTTCAAGCTTGCTGTTAGGCTTTGTGCCGTTAACTTTTGCTACAATATCTCTTACTCTTTTCTGGATTTTAAGCTGGCTTGCTTTTGTGAGCATAGTATTGCAGAGTTCTTTTTTAAGGTTATCCATCTCTTTGTCAAACAGGTCAAAAATAGCCTGATACTGTTCGCTCAATGTTCCGGCAGACCCTTCCTGATTTGAAATGGGAGGAAAAGAAAGAAACCAATATTGGTTTGGACTTCGTT
>OLNO01003217.1_pt1 | contig 10146 bp, 9 predicted proteins | sample 1672861 | NCBI WGS metagenome assembly OLNO01 (sample SAMEA3136731, study PRJEB25190) | human gut metagenome | reverse complement strand
TGTGGGCGCTAAGACAAAAGAAGATGCAGTTACGCTTAGCAAATCCGTAGTAACTTCTTCTCTTACAAAGGCTGCAATTTATGGCCACGATGCAAACTGGGGAAGGATTTTGTGTGCTATGGGATATTCAGGAGTGCAGTTTGATCCGGAAAAAGTTGACCTTTATTTTGAGAGCCGTGCGGGAAAATTAAAGATTATTGAGAACGGTGTTTCAACAGGATATGATGAAGCAGAAGCAACCAGAATCCTGTCTGAGGACGAGGTGACGGCTATTGCAGATGTGAAGATGGGTGACGCGAAAGCAACTGCATGGGGCTGTGATCTTACTTATGATTATGTGAAAATTAATGCAGATTATCGTTCTTGATATTAAAGCCTGAGAGTGTGTAAATTAGATGCCAGAGGAAGACTGAAAGGCATGCAGTTGTAGGACTTTTGTAACATAAAGATATAGGAAAGAAAGGTTAAGAGAAAAAATGGTAAATCAGAAATATCTTGATAAGGCAGAGGTACTGATTGAGGCGCTTCCTTACATACAGCGTTTTAACCGTAAAATTGTTGTAATAAAGTATGGCGGAAGTGCTATGCTGGATGAAAAATTGAAGGCGAATGTAATTAAGGATGCAGTTCTCCTGAAACTGGTTGGATTTAAGCCAATTATCGTACACGGTGGCGGCAAGGAAATCAGCAAATGGGTTGGAAAAGCAGGTATGGAGGCTAAGTTTATCAATGGTCTTCGGGTAACAGATTCCCAGACAATGGAAATAGCAGAAATGGTCCTTGCCAAAGTAAACAAAGAACTTGTTTCCTATGTGGAATCTCTTGGCGTACAGGCTGTTGGTATCAGTGGAAAAGACGGTGGATTGCTGAAATGTAAGAAGAAATATTCCAATGGAGAGGATATTGGATTTGTAGGGGATATTACAGAAGTAAACCCGAAAATCCTTTATGACCTGTTAGAAAAGGATTTTCTTCCGATTGTTTTTCCAATCGGATTTGATGATAATTATGACAGCTATAACATCAATGCAGATACGGTTGCGGCGGCAGTTGCGGCGTCTGTTGAGGCGGAAAAACTTATTTTGCTTACTGATGTTGAGGGTATTAAGGATAAAGACGGTAATGTTATTGCCGAAATACATAAAAATGAAATATACGAAATGATACATGACGGCAGCATCAGCGGCGGTATGATACCAAAGGTACTTGGCTGTCTTGAATCAATCGACGGCGGTGTTACGGGTGCGCATATCATTGACGGACGTATACCGCATTGCCTGTTACTTGAAATCTTTACAAAGACAGGTATCGGCACGCTTATTAAGAGTGATAAATATTAATAAAGAGAGGAATTTATATAATGAGAATGTCTAACTTGCTTATGCCGACGCTTAGAGAAGTACCGGCAGAGGCGGAAATAACAAGTCATAAATTAATGTTGAGAGCAGGTCTTATCAGAAAACTTGCGGCAGGTATATACTCATATCTTCCGCTTGGACTTCGCACTTTGCAAAAGGTTGAACAGATTGTCCGTGAAGAAATGGACAACGCAGGCGCACAGGAACTTTTGATGTCGGCACTTTTGCCTGCTGAGGCTTATCAGGCGTCGGGCAGATGGGAAGTGTTCGGACCGAGTATGTTCAAAATGAAAGACAGAAACGACCGTGATTTCTGTCTTGGTCCTACACACGAGGAACTTTTCACTCAAACTGTAATTGACAGTGTTCGTTCATATAAAGAATATCCAATGACTTTATATCAAATTCAGCATAAGTATCGTGACGAGGGACGTCCGAGATTCGGCATTATAAGAAGCCGTGAATTTATAATGAAGGACGCGTACAGCTTTGACCTTACGGAAGAAGGACTTGATAAGTCATATCAAAAAATGTATGACGCATATTGCAGAATATTCAACCGTCTTGGACTTGATTTCACTATCGTTGACGCTGACAGCGGCGCTATGGGCGGCAGCGGAAGTCAGGAATTTATGGTTAAGTCGCCAATAGGCGAGGACGGTATTGCTTATTGTGATGACTGCGGATATGCGGCTAACTATGAAAAAGCTGAATGTATTCCTCAAGAAAAGCCGTCACCGTATGGTGATTTGGATATGGAAAAAATCCATACTCCGAATGCTCATACAATCGAGGAACTTGTAAGTTTCTTAAATGCAGAGGCTTATAACTTTGCAAAGACTATAATATATAAGGCTGACGATAAGTATATTGCCGCAATGGTAAGAGGTGACAGGGAAGTCAACGAAGTTAAACTTAAAAATCTTGTCGGCTGTGTGGACGATTTGGAACTTGCCGAGCCGTTTATGGTAAGACAGATTACAAATGCAGAAGTTGGTTTTGCAGGCCCTGTGGGACTTGATATTCCTGTATACGTTGATAAAGAAGTTGCGATGATGAAGAACTTTATTGTTGGTGCAAATGAAACAGATATGCACTATAAGAACGTAAATATCAATAAGGACTTCACACCGACAGAAGTTGCTGATATTCGTACAATCGAAACAGGCGACGTTTGCCCTAAGTGCGGCAAGCCTATAAAGACTGCTCAAGGTATCGAAGTAGGACATATATTCAAGCTTGGTACAAAGTATTCTGACGCACTTGGACTAAAGAGCCTTGACGAAACAGGAAAGAGCAAGACTGTTATTATGGGTTGCTACGGTATAGGTGTTACACGTTGTCTTGCAGCGGCTATCGAGCAAAACAATGACGAAAACGGTATTATCTGGCCTGTATCAATCGCACCGTATCACGCAATCGTTATCCCTGTAAATTCTAAGAATGAAGAACAGAGTGAAATTGCCGAAAAAGTATATAATGACCTAAAGGCAAAGGGAATAGAAGTATTGCTTGACGACAGAAACGAAAGAGCCGGCGTTAAGTTCAAAGACGCTGACCTTATCGGTATTCCTGTAAGAATTGTCGTAGGTAAAAAATGCGGCGAGGGCGTTGTTGAATATAAGGAAAGAACAGCAGAAAATGCTGTTGAAAAGAATATTGATGATGCAGTTAATGATGTTGTTGAATTTATAAACAATAACAGATAATTCAAAAGGAGTGGCTAAGCCACTCCTTTATTTATGATAACTTTCATTATTATTAATTTTAAATGCACGGTAAATTTGTTCAAGAAGAACGACACGCATAAGCTGGTGGGGAAGTGTCATTTTACCGAAACTCAATCTTAATGCCGACTTTGATTTTACGGTATCGGAAAGACCGAGTGAGCCGCCGATTATGAATGTAATATGACTTGAAGTCATTGAAATATCGGCGATTTTTTTCGCTAATTCTTCGGAAGAATGTTCCTTACCCTCAATACAAAGTGTAACGACAAACGAATTTTGCGGAAGTTTTGCAAGGATTTTATTTCCTTCTTTTTCTTTTATTTGCTCCATTTCCTTTTCGGACGCATTATCGGGTATCTTTTCATCGGCTACTTCGATTATATTTAATTTCGCGAACCTTGAAAGTCGCTTTGAATATTCGTCAATAGCGGCAGTGAAATATTTTTCTTTAATTTTGCCTACGGAAATAACAGTTATATTCATATTTTCCTCCGTTTAAAATAAAGTGGGCTTATATCTGTCGGCAACCTGCAAAGTCATATCTTTGCCGACATCAACCCCCGACTGTGAAAGTAAATTGTATGTTTCGAGCATAGCTATTTCCGGACGGTTGTTTTCTTTGCTTAAATGACCGAGCATAATGTGTTCGGTGCCGTTCTGTACAAGGTGCAGAGCGACTTTTGAGGCGGTTTCGTTTGACAAGTGACCGTATTCACCCAATATTCTGCGTTTCAGCGGATACGGATATGTACCGCATTTCAGCATTTCAACATCGTGATTTGATTCAAGCAATATTTTTTTACTGCCTGTTATCTTTTCTAAAATACTTTTTGTTATTTTACCTATATCTGTTGCAAGTGAATATTTTTCATCGCCAATCATAAAATTAAAACCGACAGGTTGTGCGGCGTCATGCGGAATTGCAAAAGGACGTATTCCGATATTGCCTATTTCAAAATCTGTATCTTCGGTGATTATTTTAATATTTTCATCGGCGATATTGCCTATATCCATACTTGTATGAGTCCCTTGTGTGGTGTAAATAGGAATATTGTAGCGTCTTGAAATAACCCCTGCACCTTTTGTATGGTCAACGTGTTCGTGCGTTATTAGGAGTGCGTCAATGCTTTCGGGCATTACGTCAATAGCGTGAAGCGATTCTTTTAATTTTGCACCCGACATACCGCAATCTATAAGTAAATTTGTTTTGCCGTCCGAAACGAATGTCGCATTACCGGACGAACCGCTTATAAGTGAAACAAAAGTAGCCATTTTAACCTTCCTAAAATTAATTAAGCCTGCCGACAAAAGTCAAGCAGGCTTGTATTTTTGAATTAATCCAATAAATCGTCAACGACTTGTACTCTTTCAATACTGCCGCCGAGGTTAACGAACTTTTCTTCAAAGTTTTCGTAACCTCTGTCAATATGATAGATGTCGGTGATTTCGGTAGTACCCTCAGCCATAAGACCGGCAATAATCATTGCCGCACCTGCACGAAGGTCTGTTGCCTTAACGTGTGCACCGATAAGTGAATTAACACCGTCAATAATCGCAAGTTTGCCCTCAACTCGAATATCAGCACCCATACGCTTTAATTCGTTTACATATCTGAAACGATTGTCCCAAACACCTTCACGCGCCATACTTGTACCCTCGATTGTTGTAAGGAACGTTACAAGCTGAGGCTGCATATCGGTAGGAAATCCGGGATAAGGCATAGCGATAAAATTAATGTGTTTAAACTTTGTATCGTCATTAACCCAAACTCTTACGCTGTCTTCACCCTCTGAAATATTAACGCCTGCCTCGATAAGTTTTGCACTTATGATTTCAAGGTGACGCGGAATTACATTTTTAAGAACAACATCGCCTCTTGTAGCGGCTGCCGCTATCATAAATGTACCTGCTTCAATTTGGTCGGGGATAATTGTGTATGTTCCGCCGTGCAAATCTTTTGTACCTTTAATTTTAATTGTATCAGTTCCCGCACCTCTTATGTTTGCACCCATATTGTTAAGAAAATTCGCAAGATCAACAATATGCGGTTCTTTTGCTGCATTTTCGATAACGGTAACACCGTTTGCGGTTGTCGCCGCAAGCATAGCGTTGATTGTCGCTCCGACGGTTATAACGTCAAAGAAAATATTTCCGCCCGAAAGATTTTCGGCAGAACCTTCGATAATACCTTTTGATGTATCAATGTCAGCACCGAGCGTTTTAAATGCTTTTATATGTTGGTCGATAGGACGTGTACCAAAGTCACATCCTCCCGGCGGATCAACAATAAAATTAGAAAAACGACCCAAAAGTGCACCCATAAGATAGCTTGAACCACGCATTTTGCGGGTAAGCTCACCCAACGGACGATATGAATCAACATTTGTACAATCTATATCAACAGTATTTTTATCTATATATTTAACATCAGCATTAAGCTGTTCAAGTATTCGTAAAAATAATTTTACGTCTTTTATATCAGGCAGATTTTCAATTCTGCAATTACCTTTAACCAAAAGGCAAGCCGGCAATATTGCGACTGCGGCATTCTTTGCACCGCTTATAGTAACTTCGCCTCTAAGCTTGTTACCACCCTTGACTAAGAGTTTCTCCAATACACCCCTTCAAAATCTATTCTAAACTATTATAACAGAAAAACCAATAAAAAGCAATTTAATTTATAAAAAAAATGACTTATTTTTTGAAAATAAATTGCGGTATGTAATGAATAAAAGTAAGAAAAAAACAGCTTGCCTAAAAAATAGCAAGCTGTCTCTATCTAAAAAAGTAATCAAACAGCACGTTCTACCTTTCCGCTGCGTAGGCAACGAGTACAAACATGCATTGACTTAACTGAGCCGTTAACAACTGCTCTAACCTTTCTTACGTTTGGCTTCCAAGTTCTGTTAGATCTTCTGTGAGAGTGGCTGACCTTAATACCGAAAGCAACGCCTTTTCCGCAAACATCACATTTTGCCATTTCATTACACCTCCTGACACGTTTGTTAAAACATCAAGAAATATTTTAACACAAAATTTTTAATAATGCAAGACTTTTATTACTTTTTTATTAAATTTTTTTAAAATTATGCTTTTGCACATATTATGACCGTAAATACAGCTAAAAACTTATGTATTTTTTATTGAAAAATGTATCGGTATGGGTTATAATAATAAAATAGGATATTTATAAAAATGTCATGAAAGGCGGACGTTCCAAATGATGAATGTTGATGAATATAAGCTCCCGCTAAAAAAGGTTATTGAGGAGTTTGAACTTGAAAAGATTTACGAAACTGATGATCTTGATTCTGTAATGATAACAAATACAGACGTAAACCGACCGGGACTTCAAATGGTGGGATTTTTCGATTATTTTGACAATAGTCGTATTCAGATTATGGGAAAGGTTGAATTTACTTACCTTGAACAGTTCCATGCCGACGAGAGAGCGGAGAAGATTGAAAAACTTATGTCACAGCATATTCCTGCACTTATCGTCACAAGAGGACTTCAGATTTTCCCTGAAATGATTGAATTGGCTGAAAAGTATAATGTTCCGCTTTTGAGAAGTGAGAGCGGTACTTCGGCATTTATGAGTGCGCTTATTGCGTATCTTAATGTACAGCTTGCGCCAAGACGTACACGTCACGGTGTGCTTGTCGAAGTATACGGCGAGGGTATTCTTATTTTGGGTGAGAGCGGCGTCGGAAAGAGTGAAACGGCTATCGAGCTTGTTAAGAGAGGTCACAGACTTGTTGCCGATGACGCGGTTGAAATTAAGAGAGTTTCGGACAAGACGCTTGTCGGCTCGTCACCTGAAATTATACGTCACTTCGTTGAACTGCGCGGTATCGGTATTATTGACGTAAAGGAAATATTCGGTATAGGTGCGGTTAAAGACACTGAAAATATTGATATGATTATTCATCTTGAGCCTTGGGAAGAGGGCAAGCAATATGACAGACTCGGTATGGTGGATGAGTATACAAATATAATGGGTATAAACGTACCGTCACTTACGATACCTGTAAAACTTGGCAGAAACCTTGCGGTAATTGTCGAAGTTGCGTCAATGAATAACAGACAGAAACGTATGGGATATAATGCGGCTGTTGAGCTTAACAACAGACTTATGAGCCAGATGGAAAGTCAGCTTGGTAATTTGTAAAGAGCCTGTCGACAAATGTCGATAGCTCCAAACTATTGTAATTTTTAGATAAGGAAGATATAACGTGAAGATATTATTGGACACACATACACATACATTGGCAAGTACACACGCGTATTCAACGGTTCTTGAAATGGCAAAATATGCGTCGGAGGCAGGAATGGAGGCTATTGCGATAACAGACCACGCACCTGCTATTCCCGACGGTGCACACCCTTGGCATTTTCAGAATTTGAAGGCCATTCCGCGTGAAATATACGGTGTAAAGATATTATACGGTGCGGAAGTGAATATACTTGACTTGGAGGGTAATATAGCCCTTGCCGATGAGGTACTTGAAAAACTTGACGTTGTAAATGCAAGTATACACGCACCTTGCTACAAGGACGGTGACGCGACAGACCATACGAGCGCATATTTGGCGATAGTCAACAACCCTCTTGTGGATGTTATATGTCACAGCGGTTCACCGGCATTTGCGTATGATTATGAAAAAATCATAGACCTTGCAAAGAAAAATCATAAGCTAATAGAAATAAACAATCATTCGTTTGACGTCAGAAAAGCAAGTATTCCGAATTGCAGAAAAATTGCGGAAATATGCAAAGAAAAAGAAGTCGGAATAGTTGTAAGTTCTGACGCACACATTACGTTTGATTTGGGTAATTACAATAATGCGCTTGGTATGCTCAGTGAAATTTCATTCCCCGAAAAATTGGTTATAAACAGAGATTTAAAATCATTTGAAGCATATATGAAAGAAAAGGGAAAAGAGCTGTTTAAGTGGCATATGTAATTACGGAAAGGCGGAATATATGTTAGACAGAGAAAGACTTTCGGCTATTACTGACAATGTTGTTTACGATGAACCTATCAGTAAGCATACAACATTCAGAATAGGCGGCACGGCAGACGCGTTTGTATCGCCTGAAAACGCACTTGAAATCGAAAAAATTATTCATTTTTGCAAAGATACCGATACACCGTATATGCTTATGGGCAACGGATCAAATATGCTTGTCGGTGACGGCGGTATAAGAGGCGTTGTCATACACATCGGAAACGGTATGTCAAAGTGCAGAATTGAGGGTGAAGAAGTATATGCCGACGCAGGAATACTGATGTCAACGCTTTCAAAGAAAATCCTTGAGGCTAATCTTACCGGTTTTGAATTTGCCGGCGGAATACCGGGTACACTCGGCGGCGGTATATATATGAATGCAGGAGCTTACGGCGGTGAGCTTAAGGATATAATTGAAAACGTAACATTTATATGTCCTGACGGACTTATAAAAACCGAAACGGCAGATAAGCTTGATTTCGGTTATCGTCACAGTATGTTTGAAAACGGCGGTTATACCATTCTATCTTGTAAATTAAAACTTAAAAAAGGCAATTATGACGAAATTAAGGCATTGATGGCTGATTACAATAAAAGACGAAGTGATAAACAGCCTTTGTCACAGCCGTCGGCGGGAAGTACATTTAAACGTCCGGAGGGCTATTTTGCAGGTAAGCTGATACAGGATGCGGGACTTATGGGATATTCCGTAGGCGGTGCAATGGTCAGCGACAAACACGCAGGCTTTGTTGTGAACAAAGGCGGTGCAACGGCTAAGGATGTTTTGGATTTAATTAAGTATGTACAAGATACCGTGGAAGAAAAATTCGGAGTGAAATTAGAGCCTGAAGTAAGGCTTATAGGGGAACAGTAAGGAGAAGAAATCGGATGCAATATACAATAGTAACAGGAATGTCGGGCAGCGGAAAAACTAAAGTAATAAGATATTTGGAGGATATGGGATATTTTTGTATAGATAATATGCCTCCTATGCTTATACCGAAGTTTTCGGAAATGCTGACTTCGGTAAACGGTAAATTTAATAATGTTGCATTCGTTGTCGATACCCGTGTCGGCGATATGATAAATGAACTTTTGGCACAGATTGATGATTTAAAGCAAAAGGGATACGATTGCAAACTTTTGTACATCAATGCGGATGATGAAACACTTGTAAAGAGATATAAAGAAACACGACGTATGCACCCTATTGAAAATACAAACGGGCTTTTAGCATCAATAAGACAGGAAAGAAAAATGCTTTCCGCTCTTTACGAGGCTTCGGACTATGTTATAGATACGTCACATCTTACGGCGCAGGGACTTTTGCAGGAATTAAAAGAAATTTATGCGTCAGGCGATACAAAGCAAGGACTTGAAATTAATGTAATGGCATTCGGTTTTAAATACGGTATGCCGCTTGACGCCGACCTTGTGTTTGACGTAAGATGTTTTCCGAATCCGTTCTATATTGATGAATTAAAGCATAAAACAGGTAATGATAAGGAAGTTCAGGACTATGTTATGAGCTTTCCGAAATCGGTTACTTTTATGGAAAAGCTCGAAGATTTTATGGAATTTATGATACCTCTTTACATTGAGGAGGGAAAAATTTCTCTTACAATCGCAATCGGTTGTACAGGCGGTAAACACAGAAGTGTTACTATGACAAATAAACTTGCGGATTATTTAAAATCATGTGACTATACGGTTAATGTATCGTATCGTGATATGGGCAGGGAATAGTTTAAAAGGCGAATATTTCGCCGACGTTAGCTTTGTGAAAGGAGTTAATGGCAGATGATTTCAGATACAAAGGTTGTGGCGATAGGCGGAGGAACAGGTCTTTCGACTATGCTCAAGGGTCTAAAGCTACATACTCATAATATAACAGCGGTTGTAACGGTTGCCGATGACGGCGGTTCATCGGGAATACTTAGAAGTGACCTCGGTATGCTTGCACCCGGTGACGTGAGAAACTGCGTAAGTGCGTTGGCAGAGGTTGATCCCGTAATGGGAGAACTTTTGAATTTCAGATTTAAAGAC
>OLNO01003212.1_pt1 | contig 10159 bp, 10 predicted proteins | sample 1672861 | NCBI WGS metagenome assembly OLNO01 (sample SAMEA3136731, study PRJEB25190) | human gut metagenome | reverse complement strand
CAGCTTGCAAAGATCAAGAAGAGCGGCGCTGAGCTTCTTTTCCTTCCGAACTACTATTCCGACAATGCGCTGATCCTTCAGCAGGCATCTGAGGCAGGGCTTGACATTAAATTCTTTGGTGTAGATGGCATGGATGGTATCCTCAATGTAGAGAACTTCGATAAATCCCTTGCAGAGGGTGTTATGCTTCTGACACCATTCTCCGCAACAGCTACAGATGAGAAGAGCCAGAACTTCGTAAAAGCATACGGCGATGCTCACAACGGTGAGATCCCGAACCAGTTTGCGGCAGATACATATGATGTACTTTACGCAATGCAGCTTGCAGCTGACGATGCAAAGATCACACCAGATATGGAAAATGCAGACATCAGTGCAGCAATGAGCGCATCCATGGCAAACATCGAGCTTGACGGACTTACCGGAAAAGCAAAATGGACCGAGGATGGCGAGTGTGATAAAGAGCCGAAAGCATTCGAGATCAAAGACGGTGCTTATGTAGAGATGAAATAAGTAATTTCTGTTAACGTTAGGGGTCAGGGGACGGTTGCCTTTAGTGGAAATCGTCCCCTTTTTCCCTTATCAATAAACAATTAAAAGAGGTGCGTTATGAGTTTTATATCTTATTTAAAAGACGGCATCAGTCTTGGCAGTATCTATGCAATCATCGCGCTTGGATATACCATGGTTTACGGTATTGCCAAGATGCTGAACTTCGCACACGGAGATGTTATTATGGTAGGAGCTTATATCATTCTTACCTGTATCACAAGAGGCGGTATGTCACCGATCCTTGCAGTGATTCTTTCCGTTGTGATCTGTACATTGCTTGGTGTTGTCATTGAGAAGGTAGCTTACAGTCCGCTTAGAAAAGCTTCCTCAAACCTGGCCGTTCTGATCACGGCTATCGGTGTCAGTTATCTGCTTCAGAACCTGGCACTTCTGATCTTTGGCGCAGATGCCAAGAGTTTCGTAGCTGTTATCAAAGTTCCGTCCATCACACTGTTTGACGGTGAGCTTACCATCAAGGGAATCACCATCGTAACCATCCTTGCATGTATCATCATCATGGTGGGACTTTCCCTCTTTGTAAAAAAGACAAAACCTGGCCGTGCCATGCAGGCGGTTTCCGAGGACAGAGATGCGGCACAGCTGATGGGAGTTAACGTCAATGCGACAATTTCCCTCACATTTGCCATCGGTTCCGGACTTGCAGCGATCGCAGGCCTTCTGCTCTGTCAGACTTATCCGACACTGACTCCGTACACAGGAGCCATGCCTGGTATCAAAGCTTTCGTAGCTGCTGTATTCGGTGGAATCGGTTCGATTCCGGGAGCTATGGTCGGCGGCATCCTTCTGGGAATCATCGAGATCTTCGGAAAAGCTTATATTTCTTCCCAGGTTGCAGATGCGATCGTATTTGCAGTCCTGATCGTCGTGCTTCTTGTAAAACCTACCGGACTGTTCGGCAAGAACATCCAGGAGAAAGTGTAAGGTGGCCGATATGAAGAATATGAAAAACAAAACAACAAAAAATAACATGATCAACTATGGAATTGTCATTGTGCTTTTTGTGATCGTACAGGCACTTTCCTCAACTGGAAATCTTTCCAGACTTCTTATGGGACTTCTTGTTCCCCTTTGTGTTTATACCATTGCATCAGTTTCCCTGAACCTGGTAGTCGGTTTTTCCGGTGAGCTGAGCCTTGGACATGCGGGCTTCATGTGCGTGGGAGCTTTTTCCAGTGCCCTGTTTTCACAGGTTGCTGCAGACTCCATTCCGCAGGTTCCTCGCTTTATCCTTGCAATCCTTGTAGGTGCGGCAGTTGCAGCACTGTTCGGTGTGATCATCGGTATCCCGGTACTGCGTCTCCGTGGTGACTACCTGGCTATCGTTACCCTGGCTTTTGGTGAGATCATCAAGAACCTGATCAACGTACTTTACATCGGTGTGGATGACAAAGGCCTTCACGTTGCAACCAGTGCGGCAGGTCTTCATATGGATCCGGGCGGAAAGCAGATTCTCAAAGGTGCCCTTGGTATTTCGGGAACAGCAACTCTTTATAAAGATATCAAGAATTACTTTTTCCTGATCGGCGTGATCCTGCTTCTTCTCACATTGTTTATTGTACAGAACCTTGTAAACTCCAGAAGCGGACGTGCTATTATGTCAACCAGGGACAACCGTATTGCAGCGGAGTCTGTAGGAATCAATATCACCAGATATAAGCTGCTGGCATTTACCATTTCTGCAGCCCTTGCAGGAGTTGCAGGTGTGCTGTATGCACATAACCTTTCTCTTCTTAAGGTTTCTGTATTCGATTACAATATGTCCATTCTGGTACTTGTGTATGTAGTACTTGGAGGAATCGGAAATATCAGAGGATCTATCATTGCAACAATTATCCTCTATGCACTGCCTGAGCTTCTCCGTGGATTCGCAAACTACCGTATGCTGATCTACGCCATCGTGCTGATCATCATGATGCTCTTTAACTGGGCACCTGCAGCAAGAGACTGGAGAGCACGTATGGTAGAAAAATTCAAAGGCAAAAAAGCGAAAAAGGAGGTGGCCTGATCATGGCAATGCTGGAAGTAAATAATCTGTCTATCCAGTTCGGCGGTCTTCGTGCTGTTGACGGCTTTAACATGACCATTGAAAAAGGACAGCTCTATGGACTGATCGGACCGAACGGTGCCGGTAAGACAACGGTGTTCAACCTTCTCACAGGCGTATACAAGCCAACAGAGGGAATCATTAAACTGGACGGCCAGGACATTACAGGAAAAAGCACCATCGAGATCGCCTGAACCTGTCGAATGACCAAATCAAGTATTTGGATAAGGTCGTTATTCCGGAAGGGTGCTCCTACCAAGTTAATGACCACACTTTTTCCAGCATAGACAAGGCTTTAGCTTATTGCAAGCGGCTGTCCATTGAACGATGCAAAAAGATATGGGGAGCCGGAATTCCCATCAGTATTACCAACCCGAATGCACCCAAGATATTTGATTGCGCCTGTTTGCCTGCTGGACTGCTTGTAAAGGACTCCAAGGACTTTCTATGTCGGTATGCTCCTGTCCGTATCATCATAATTGCTGTAGATCTGAGCGAGGTTTACACGGAATATTTTGATTTGTATGAAAGCGATATTTTCTCCAATGAACACCTCTATGACTACGGACTTCTTTACGGCAATTATCCTGTCTATCAGGAAACCGAGCTTTGCCTAAGCAAATTTAGCGAGCAGTACACCAAGCAGATCAACACGCCTTTTGTCCCAGAACCCGCCTTTGGTGATCCGTCCAAAGAATATACCGGGCTGATGGATGTTCATATGGCCTACGATTGCTATTCCGTGGAAGTGCTCTCTGACGGCACTGTCTATGACGATGGGAACTACGCATTTCCTTTGGGGGCCATTCCAGTATCTACATTTGTGAATATCGGCAGCGCTGGCGTGTATTGCAAGTGCTGGAATCTTTTTTGGGGGTGCTCCCGCTCCTTTGAGGTCAATGGCAAGGAACATTCTCTTTTCCGCTCTGCGCTGTTGGCCTGTAAGCAGTCCGAATTACCTGTTGGAAAAGAGTTCTATACCATCATCATGCACCAGAAAGAAGCAGACGGCATCATACCAGCAGATTCACTCCCGGTTTCCCTGCGGGACAGCTATTCAGTTATGACTCCCCACGCAAAAAAGAGGGTGTTTCATATTTCGCCCCAATTTGACGAGATATATTGGGAAACATTTGAACTGGCAGATTCGAGCGGAAATATCCGCAACTTTTGCTATGACCACTGGCTTTTAGATCATAACTGTGAATGGAACGTCGGAGATATCTGTAAGACTACCTATTGGGGAAAATCCCGGTGGGGCAATCCTTGTATGGATAGAGGTATCAAAATTACATATCTCCCAGATGCTAAAACCCCATACTATGGTAGAGGTGATTTGGAACTTTATTGCAAGATTTCTGTAGGGAGCAACAGTCTAAACATCCCTCTTTCCACACTCATTAAGCCATCTTCCACAGAATGAAATAGCAAGTGAGAGTGACGAGACTTTTTGTGTTCTCGTCACTCTCACTTGTTTGATTATTCTTTGCTCACTTGTTTTTTGTGTTTAATGGCACGTTTAGAATATTTTTCGACTTTGGCTGCTTTTGCGACAAAGAAGAATATAGACTCGCCGAACAAAAATAACTGCCAAAAAGATACTGCACCTGGAACGACGAATATACCCAAAAGTGTAATAGCCAAATAAACTATTGCTCTTACAGGTTTATTGAGATAAAACCATTGTGCGCCTACAAGTCCCAGAAAAAGGGTTAGCAGTCCGGCCACCGCCTTGCTCTTTGGAGCCATTGTTTTACTCTGAGTTTTTTTGATAGCGGAATTTGACGGAGTTTTTTTGTTTGCAGTATTACCAACAAAAGAGGCGTTTGTTTTAGATTGTTGTTCAGCTTCCTTGGACTGAACTGGTTCCGCCTTGGCTTCTTCCGCTACATTAGTGGTTTGCGTTTTTTCGCCTGCTTTGGGACATGGGGAAACATCTGAAATTTCTAATGGCTTTTTATCCATTCCAACAGCAGACTGGGCCTCAATTGAGGCTGGGCCTACTGTTCCTATAGACGTCGAAGACTTTTTTTCATCAGATGTTTCTTCAGCCTCGGATTGAACCTTCATTTGAATATTTTCCGCAGTAGCCTTTTCGGCAGCCGTTGCCAATGGACCAGCTACAGTTTTTGCGTTCTCAGATAATCCGTATGCAAAAGCAATGGTTGAAAAGTAATGTGACATACTGGGGTTCTGTGGAATATTTAGTGCTTTGCTCCCTTCTCTATAGTAATTACCTAATTTGAGCGCCGCAAAGGGCTCCAATTTTTCGGCGGCCATCTTTATCATTTCGATACCCTGTTCGGAGTCGTTAATTGCACACATCCATCTACCAATATCTCCAATCGCTAAAATATTACCGGCATCGGCAAATATTTTGGCTTCACGGAAGTATTTACTCTTATCTTCTTTGTGTCCTACGGATTGCCATCTCCAAGGGGTATAATCTAAAACTGTGTGCATAAGAAAGGCAACTAAGTATTCCGCAAATTTATTGCCACTGTTTGCACGCTGTATCAATGAAGTCATCTTTTCACGAACGGCATACTGTTCTCCACAAGCTGGATTAGATAGCTTATAGTAGTAGAGTTTTAAGGTAATCATGGCCTCCAAATCATCACATTCAGCCATATCCCACAGCAGATTTTCCTTTCCTGCGATTATCATCTCGGCAAGTTCTTTCTGCTTTCCCTTGATCTGCTTTTCCAGTGCTTGTGCCTTGCTCGTTCTTTCAGCTTCTTTTTCTATCTCTATTGCTTTCTTTTCCAAAGCTTTGACATAGGTGGCTACATTCAAGTACGGATTATCCCTTGCGAGCGTTTCATAACTTTCTATCTTTTTCCGGATTTCCTCAACTGTTTTCTCTGGTTCGGTCTTTATTGAGTCAACAATCTTTTTGTCTGCGCTCAGAAGGGATAATTTATAATTTCTCTCGTTACCAAAGAACTTGGCCGCAGAATGAATATCCGATTTCCTCCCGGTAAAAAGATTATAGAGGTGAACGTAAAGAATGGTGGAATATGGCGCCTGTTGTATGCAATCGCATAAGATATCTATAGCTTTTTCAACATTTTCAGCGGATGCCTGTGATGCAATTCTTGCAATATAGTTTTTAGCCCTTGCATTTGCGGCAGCTTCATCGAAATCATATTCATCAATGAGATCATTTTCAATCAGCAGTTTTTCTACACAATAAAACACTTTTGTGCTGAAATCGTAAACGGTATCAAAGAGGCACGTTGCCACTCTTGGATCAATAGCAAGCTCCTGTTTCATACCACTTATCTTTGCTTTGTCGCTTGCTTTCGTAAGGGTATCCCCGATACCATGAAATGCCCCTGCACCAATGTTGAATGCTCCTGCAACAATTGCACCTTTGACCGCTCCGGTGACACCAAACCCGCCACCTTCCCAATGACCTCTGCTTGCTTTTTTTATATCTCTATAGTCTCCCAAATTTTCTGCATAGCGCTGAATTTCCCCAGCTTTTGCATATATGTATCCCAGAGACTCTTTGATGTTGCCACTCTGGACCACCATGTTTGCCAACATGGTGTCATCAATGTCATCAATGCCGTATTCCATAAGAACGTCAACACCGAAACGAACGGCAGAGGTGACCTTTTGAACAACCTCGGGGATTTCTTCATCGAAAAGGCCCACAAATGTGTGCTTTCGGCTCTTGTAAAACTTGATATATTCCTCTTCAAGACTTTCGGCCTTTTCAAAAAAACGCTTTCTCAGTGTATTGTACTCCAAAAAACGAGGAGAAAAGAAAAGTTCTCGACCAAGTAATTCAAACTTTACATCTGGTTCTACTATAGAAACTTATTAGAAGATTTTTTACTTTTAAGTACCTCTAATTGCTACTGTTTCAACGGTTTTAGAACCAGATAGAAGTGGATAAAAGTGTGGAAATGTAGATAACTCATATATTATTTATGTATTATTCATACATCGATATTCCTATACTTTGTATGCCTATGTAAATCGTTCGTAACCAACGATTCCTACCCCACCGAATCTTCTGGCAGTACGACTACCTATGTCCCGGATTACTGGGATTTCGGCGGTGGTAGCCCGTGCCTGTTCCGTGGCGGTTACTATAGCCAGGGCCAGAATCGCGGGCCTTTCTACGTGAACGGTTACAGCAGGTCGTACTCTGACTTCACCATCGGCTGTCGCCTCCAGGAGCGCCCGCCGAAGGCGGCGTGACCTATGCCAGCAAAGCACAAAGCCTCCTGTTTCACAGGAGGAATATTAAGCCAGAAAAGAACCGCCCTAAACTGCTATGGACAGTCAAGGGCGGTTTTGTGTTTTCGCAAGTCTTACTCTCACTATTTTATTTTCTCGATCTCCTCCCGGAGCCAGGCAAACTCCCGGCGGGTATAGACTTTTTCCGTTATATCGGAAATCTTGTGGCCCACCATGTACTTGATGGCGTACTCGTCCACGCCGTAGCGCTTGGCCGTCGTGACAAAGTGGGTACGGCCGTCGTGCGGGCGGTGGTTGGGGTCCAGCTTCAGCTCGTCCCGGATGCGCTCGAAGGCTTTCTGATACCGGGCATAAGTCAGCTTGAGGTTTTTCCGGTTGCGGTTATTGGGGTCGGCCCAGTTGAGCAGATAGGGGCTGCCCAGTGCCTCCGCCTCCTGATATTTTCGGAGCACCAGGTCTTGAATGCGGGAGTGGATGGGGACGACGCGGTTCTCGCCGGCGTCCGTCTTCATGCCGCCCTGGAAGGTCCAGTTCTCCAAGTCCACATCTTTCAGTTCCAATAAACCAAGCTCTTGAGGGCGCCAACCGGAGTAACACTGGATGAGCAGGATGTCGACGCCCTGCTTGCTACTGGCATTGGCCCAGAGCAGGTCCATCTCTTCGTCCGTAAAAGCGATATGCTCCTTTTTCACCGACTGGATCTCCTTGACCGTTTCTTCGGTGAGGTTGAAGGTGCGGGAGTAGTTCCGGTCCACCAGCTCATACTCCAGGGCGTAGTCCAGCAGCATGTTGAACACGGACTTGATCTGGTTCTTCATGGTGGCGGTGGGGTGCTGCTCCTTACCGCGGATGACGGCCACCCCCTCCTCCATGCAGCCTTTTACATGGCGGGCCCGGATGTCCATAACCCGCATCTTATAGACGCCGGAACAGTAGGCCCAGGCCGAGGTGGCGGATTTGGTACTCTTCACCGTCTTCTCATACTCCGGGAGCCATTTGTCATAGAGTTCCTGCATGGTGATGGACGGCTCCAGGTCGTAGGGGTTCTTATTATATTCCACCAGAGCGGCGTAAGCGTCGTTATAGGTGGCGAAGTAGGACTCCGGTTTCAACGGTTTGCAGATTGGTTTTCCGTCCGGCGTTTTCCCCACCGTTACCATTGCCCGGAAGGGGTTTCTTAAATTGCGGTTTTTGATCTCGCTGATCTGACCGAAGCCGTTGGGCAGCCGCCGGCGCTTGTTGGATTTGCGGGGTTTTTTCTGTTTTTCAGAGGGTTTCAGCGGATAGCCGCAATGGGGACAGGCGGTTGCCTTGTCGCTCACCGGCAGTTCGCACTCTGGACATTGGGTTAGCATGGCGGTTCCTCCGATTTGGATTCTGAACAGGCCTGGATAAGATCCTGTTCGGCCTGCTGAGCCTCTTCATCTGTAATTATATTCTTTTGTCGGCGTTCTTCTACCAGGTCGTAGACGCCCTTTGCCGCAAAAGGAACAAGAAGGAGCAAGGTTGGAATTGTGCCGATGAGCCATTTCCGGTTGAGCGCGCGAGCCGTTTTCTGGTGCTCATGGCGTCTTATTTTTGCGATGTACTGGACTGGGCCGCCATACTTGCTCATTTCGTGGGAGCTTTTGGCATAAATCCAATCTTTCATAAAAATCATCCTTTCGCAAGAAATTCATCCTCCTTTATGGAAGAATAAAGCACCAATTTTAAGGAGGTTGTTTGATATGTTCGAGAAAACAAAAGAATTTGTGTCGAAGCACAGGAGAATTTGCACTGGCATCTGTATGGCAATTCCAGCCGGTATAGCGTTTTATGCGGCGTACAGAGCGGGATGCCAGCATGGTGTCAGTACAGTTCAAAGAGTGCTGCGGGATTTGGATTACGATTTGTGCGAGCAGGTCGATCACGTGTTTCAGAAGAATGGTGTGTTTTAATCTGGATGAAAATTGGGGCTGCTGATTTAGCAGCTCCTTTTCTTTTTGCCCCTTGCACCGCCCGTCCTAATCATATATGATAGTGTATGAATTGTCAAGCATATTCCTACACAATATTTTTTGACTTGGAATAGAGGGCGGCTTATGGTGATGCGGGACCAATCCACCTGCCCTAAGTGTGGCGGGGAGCTGAAATACTACGACAGCGTGCCGAGACTGGTACGGACGAAGGGGCGGGAAACGGCCAGAGTGTCTATGCGCCGGTTCCGGTGCGTCCGATGCGGGGCGGTTCACCGGGAACTGTCGGAGTTGCTGGTCCCTTACAAGCAGTATGAGGCGGAGGTTATCCTCGGCGTGCTGGAGGGGCTGATCACCTGTGAGACGATTGGGTTCGAGGACTATCCCTGCGAGATGACCATGCTGCGGTGGCTTTCGCAGAAAGCGCAGCTCCTTTTATGGAGGTGATTGTAATGCGGTTAGAAAAGCGACCTTTTATGAGTTCTGTAACAAGAAGGGTGATTGATGATTTTAACCGAATGAACGACCAGGAATTTGTGAGGAAATATTTTTGCCACAAGCTCATATATGCAAAGCGAGTTGTAAAGTATGGTGATCCATTTTTGAGGAGCCCATTGGCTAAGGTCGGAAGATTTTTGATTGGGATAAAATAAGAGGTTCGGAAAGCAGGAAATCATCCGAAGGAGATTGAGCCACTTAAACGGGCTCTTTCTCTTTTGCGCAGATTTTACATCTCCTATTATGGAGAGGAAAAAGATTACCGAAAGGGTATGAAAGTGAAGAGGCTAAACGCGTAAACGCAAAATCTTAGTTTATGTTCGATGTCTACACGGAAAGTCGCCTCTCTTTCTTTTGCTCCTATTTCGCAGAAATCACAGCTCCTTTTATGGAGGTATCCATAAGCGAAAGGAGTTTTGTAATCATGAAACTGATACCGGTTGACGCGATACCAAAGATGGGCGGCTATCACAAGCTGCAAGACTTGATTGAGGATTTTGTAAACGGAGATGCGAAAATCGTAAAAGTAGATTTTGGAGAGGACGACTACAAATCCCCAACGGTCTGCCGGTCTTGTCTGGCCGCGGCCATCAAGCGGTCGAAGCGTTCGGTCAAGGTATGGAGGCGTGGAAACGAAGTGTTTCTGAGTAAGGATATTTGACAAAGGATCGAGCCGTTTTTACAGCGGCTCTTTCTTTTCGCCCCCCCCTCTCTTTTTTTTCTGCGTTTCTAACTTAGGATAGCCTGGTTTAATCTAAGTTAGAAACCGGAGGTTTGAGCCCGTCCGCAGAATTTGAAAATTCTTTTATGGAGGAGCGATAGGGCGAAACCGGATATGGTTTAGCCAGTTCGAGGCTGGCCCTCCTGGGAAATG
>OLNO01003204.1_pt1 | contig 10187 bp, 9 predicted proteins | sample 1672861 | NCBI WGS metagenome assembly OLNO01 (sample SAMEA3136731, study PRJEB25190) | human gut metagenome | reverse complement strand
AACAAATCTTAATGTGGCAAGCAACGGCAATTTTCCGATTTTGGCATTTGGTGATTACAACGAGAATGGCGAGAATAGTTATCAAATAGAAGCCATCAACGTTTGTCCTTTTGTGAAAGATGAAGAATAAACCGAGCGAGAAGTGGGTGCTTTAAGTGCCATTTTACTCAATTTTCCAAGAATAACAATGTTGTTTGCAACATTCCTTTGATAAGACTCGTTACTTTCATAAAAATTTGATACCTTTGCACCAAATTATTATAAATTGCAATATTATGGCTAATCTCAATCGCATAAAACTTGTTTTGGTTGAAAAGAACAAAACAGGTAAGTGGCTTGCAGATGAACTTGGTAAAACTCCGAGTACAGTCAGCAAGTGGTGTCAAAACACTATTCAGCCAGACCTTAAAACCTTGAATGCCATAGCTGACAGACTATGTGTAGATGTCAAGGATTTACTTGTAAGTAATAAAAAAACATCGTCAAACAAATAGCAAAATGCCACAAGAACAATCATTATTCCCTGAATTTGAAGTTCAGGTCAAAGACAAAACTTCTTCGACCTTCGAGGATAATATGAAGTTGCCGATTCATAGGTGGTATAGATATACTGCTGGCTTTTCTGCTGCATGGGTTTCAAAAGTAATCGAGGAAGAAATCCAAAATGGCAGAACTCATATTATTGACCCCTTTGTCGGTTCAGGAACTGTTGCCATAGAGAGTACAAAACACCAAGTTGAAGCTTTCGGCTTGGAGTCGAACCCTTATGTTTATAAAATTGCAAGTGCCAAGCTGCAATGGAACCGATTGACTCCTGTTCATATTAGAGAAGTAGCTGATGCCCTTTTAGCAATTGCAAGAAATACAGAAGCAGTAATAAGTGATTATCCGACTCTTATAACTAAGTGTTATCCTGAAGAAACACTCTTTAAGTTGGATACGTTAAAAAGAGCATGTATGGCAATGCCTGACGGAGTTGATCAAGATTTCATGTGGTTTGTTATTACCTCTATTCTTCGAAGTACTTCACCAGTAGGAACAGCTCAGTGGCAATATATTCAACCAAATAAGACTAAGGCAAATGTTTTGGATCCTTACGATGCATTTATACGTAAGGTTATGGATATTTGTCATGACATAACTGTGTCGAATGCAGAAAATTCTAATCAGAACGCTCAGATTCTACAGCAGGATGCTAGAGGTGAAGTTGATATACCTGATAACTGGTGTGATTTGGTTATTACATCACCTCCATATGCCAATAATTATGATTATGCGGATGCAATGAGACTTGAAATGTCATTTTGGGGTGACTTGGAAGGCTGGAATGGCCTTCACAATGTTAGTTCCCACCTTGTCCGAGCTTGCACTCAACATGTGTCAAAATTGAAGAATGAGGTTCGTGAGCTTATGGCTTCACCTCTTCTTGCGCCAATTGCAGATGAGCTAAGAGAAAAATTCGAATTACTGGCCGCAGAAAGAGAGAACCACGGAGGGAAAAAGAACTATCACTTTATGATTGTTGCATATTTCTATGATTTAGCTTGTGTTTTTAGAACTCTTAATGCTAAAACCAGGAAGAATTGCAAGATGTGTTTCGTTATTGGTGATTCCGCACCATACGGTATATATATACCTGTTGATGAATGGCTTGGCAGACTTGCAGTAAGCGCAGGCTTCAGAGACTATTCTTTTGAAAAGTTGAGAGATAGAAATGTAAAATGGAAAAATAGAAAACATAGAGTTCCTTTAAAAGAAGGAAGACTTTGGATAAATAAATAAAAATTATGGCAGCATCTCCATCACATATACTCGGTGAAATGATTGGTAATTTCTTTGAAGACGTTATGAAATCACCAATCAGAGACTTGTGCAACAAGTACAATGTCTATTTTGACACTATTGGACCACGTGCAGCAAGAAGCACAAAGAAAATCACGTGGAACGATATAAATGGCAGCAAGCATGATCTTGATTATGTAATAGAACGAAACGGTACAGAAACGAAAATCGGTGATCCAATTGCGTTCATCGAACTTGCTTGGCGCAGATATACAAAGCATTCTAAGAATAAGGTTCAAGAGATTGCAGGGGCCGTTCTTCCTATCACGGAAAAGTATCATGAATTTGCTCCATTCAAAGGGGCAATCCTAAGTGGTGTATTCACAGAGCCATCACTTAAACAGTTAGAGAATCAAGGATTTCATGTCTTATACATACCTTTTGACAATGTAGTTGCATCGTTTAAGAAATTCGGTGTTGACATTTTCTTTGATGAAGATACACCAGAGAAAGATTTGGCTAAAATAGTAGATGCATGGGAAAATTGTACGAAGCTGGATCAAATAAGAAACGATTTCATTGCTTCAAACAAGGCTATCATTGACAAGTTCAACAATGCTTTGGAATTGTCTATCAAAAGACAAATTAACTATGTCTTTGTATTGCCTTTGCACGGAAAGGAAATGAGATTCCAAGGAATTGAACAGGCCATAGATTTCCTTGCTAATTATGATTCCTTGCCCGAAGATGCAACTATTGATCGTTACATCGTTGGAATTACTTTTAATGATGGCTCTCAAATCAATTGTACGTTCATGGACAAACAGATGGCAGTTGACTTTTTACAAAGAAATGCGATGTATAATTAAACTATCATCTTATCAAGATTGACAACAGAACAAGCAGCCCCACTGATTTTCAGCAGAAAAGCCGATTGTCAGTGGGCTATTGTTCCCAAATTGTGCACCATCATCCCAAATTACTGTGCTTCCATGAGCATCAGCACCTTTTCATGAAGGCTCAGATAATTGCCAATCCACTGCTGAATATCATGGGTAGATTGTTCTGGGTCAACATCTATTGCAGGGCTGACCTCGCCGGCGCAACCGACAAACTTAAACTATATCAATTTAAGCAGATATACAAAGAATGGAAATAAAAAAAGGCACCGCGATTCACATCGTAGTGCCTCCAAGTATTATCATATGAACATGTTTATTCGCTGTAAAACGGAGAAATTACACCTGCTTCTTTTTGGACTTTGCCATCCTCTTTGCTGTTGAAGACATCAGTCCGTATGGCTGAACATAGTTTTCATCCCTCTCAACGATAGGAAGAGCACCATATTTCTCCTTCAGGAACTTGTACAAGAACATACGCCCTTTCTGCGTCCACATGGTATTAACCCTTGTGATGGATGTGCCATTGTCTTGTGGAATATCGAAGGACTTACTCTGCGTATATCCCTTGTACTTGTATTCCTCATACAACACCCAGGTACCTCCTTGAGGGAATTGGACACCAGCGGTATGCAGGAAACGGTTCATCATACGTCCTGTTGTGCCGTAGTCCTGAGCGATAAGCGTAATCTCGACAAGTTCCTTGGATGCCAGGACATGTTCACAATAGACCGATTTCTCTGTCATATCCTGAATCTTGGTTTCCTGTTCGGCAATCAACGCCATTTGCTGAGCATTCTTAATCTCCAAAGCCCGACGTGCTTCACGCTCCTCCTTCAGTGAGGTCGCTAACTTAATCACTGTATCAGGATCGAGCAGAGCCTGTTCGATGGCTTGGTCAGTCATATATGCGCCATGCTTGCGAATAGTAGGGAGAACATCTGACGTAATCCACTTACGAAAAGCTCTTGCCTCCGGCTTACGAGAATCAAGGATGACATCATAGAGTCCATCTTCGTTTACGAAAAGAACCTCACGTGTCCTACCTAATGTGTCAGAGATAGGGTAGTTTGAAACTACCTTATCTTCAAGTCGCTGATTTACAAGTTTTGCCGTAAGTCCAAGAACCTCGCAAACATCTTTCAGACAGAAGTGAGGCTCGTTATTCTCGTCGGTAACGATGCGAACATCACCAAACTGTTCGTTTTTGAAAATCTGTATTTGGTTTTCCATCTTATTCTGATGGTTTCTGAGGTTCAAAGAAAAGCTCCACCTTAGTATGACGGTTCACCTCGTTTGGTGAGAAATCTGCTATACCGCCTTTCCCTATCATAACTATATGTATCTTCTCAATGCCACGTTCCTGAAGCTGCATACCGATGTAGTTAGCACGGTCGCGGCTCAGTTTCTCGTTAAGGAAGGAAGACCCCGTTGCGCTGTCAGCAGCACCTGTGATGCGGATTCGCAGGTCATACTTTTTAGCGATGCGAGCTATCTGATCGATGTTAAGAGACTGTGAAGCATCTGTCAGGTCTGCCGTATTCAGACGGAAGAAGAAATAGACAGGTGTACCGATACACTCACGGTTACGGCTCATTGCCAAGAGGTAATCGTTCCACATAGCAATGTCTGAAGGACTGGCATTGTCGTACGCACTGGAATCACCAATACCTACGGATCCTTCAAGGTTCTGCATATTGTCTGACATGCCATCGGTGAAGTCCTTGTCACCATTCCACTTACGGTTACGGAGTCGAGCCATGAGGCTGTTATACCCAGAATAGTTGTTGTAAGGATAGACCTGAGTGGCTGCCACACTATCACCGTCCAATCTCTTCAACCTGTCCTTGTACGACTCCAGTAACCCTTCGATCTCCAGAATCTTTCTCAGCTCTGCAATCACACGGCTATCCTTGTCGTGTCGTTTCGCGTATTTCTGATTCTGCTCGCTGACCAGCGCAACGTGCCCCATCAGCCAGTCGTTCTGTGCCATATAAGGTCTGGCATCAATCACACGTTTCCAACCAGTCTTGCCTATTGTAACGGAAAGTCCTGCGGTCAGCGAGAAGAGGTTGTCGCCCAACTTACGGGAATCGCCGAGGCCGTCGAAATCTCTGAATGTGGTGGTGCCTCCAAGTTCCAAGTTAAGGTGTAGGCGATCTGTCATCCGATAACTGCTCTTCAATCCGTACGACATGGCAAAGGGATGCGTCCCTGCCTTGTCATTATGAATGATGCCCGCTCCAAGATATGGTGAGAACTCCCAGCGCGGGTCTTGGTCGTTCCTGTATATATAGGGGGCGATATTCCATAAGAGGTCAGCGTGTAAGCTCTGATAATCCGCAGTCTCAAAGCACGCATCCTTCATCTGGAATCCGCTGAAAGCCACTCTACCGCCGATGGAAGGTGTGAACCATTTGCCCAGAGAGAATGTGAACGCCGGCTTCATACGGTCGAACATATCTCCGCAGCCCAGCGGGCTACCTGCAAACACATTCACTCCAGCACCTGCCGAGAGGAACCAGTTCCCTTTCCAGGGTGATGTTTCTGTCACACCAGGCAGATACGTCGGCTCGATGGGACGTAGCATCAGCTCCGAAGCGGGAGCCTTTGCGATACGCACAGAGTCGATGTCAGCCTTTGTTGTTGTTGCCTGTGATGTGGCACACAAGGCCGCAGCGCAGACTATAGCAAGTTGTCTATACATGATGTTGTTGATTAAATGATTTCTATGAAAGTCCTGTCTGAATATGAAAAACGTGTCCACACAGCAGGCAGGCAGATGTCCACCTGCTATCTGGGCACATATACTATCGTTTCTTTTTCTGGATGCCACGTGGGTGCATCATGCGTGCCCCTTGCATAAGGCATCGCATCAACCACTTGCGGTCATCCTCGTCATCCTTCTTTCCCCATGGGAGACTGCTTCCGCCGCCACCGCCGCCATGGCTCTCCGCAAACTGCGTCGCCTGGTCAACGAGACCAACAGATAGCAGGATGGCGCATCGCACGATCTCGTTGAAGCGCAAGGCAAACTCCTTGGCGATGGTGTTGTCAAGCGCCGTCCTCACCTCGGGCTTGTCTGTCAGCGTGAGCATATCATGCACCGTGCTTACCATCTCATCCATCGCTACCGATTTCAGACGCAGCTCCACTTGCTGTGAATACTCACCTGTCAATCGTCCCACTTGCGAGTCCATCTCCTTGAATTGTGCGTTGGCTTTCTTCACCTGTTCTTTGAGCACATCCAGTTCCTGTTCGGTGGCAGACAGTTGAAGCTGTCGGCTTGTGAGTTTCTCCTTCACATCTGCAAGCTCCTGTTCCGTCTTGGCGATTTCAGATTCCAGACGTGTCTTGTCTGCATCCGTCTTGTTGTATTCACAGAGCAGTTCGTCACGTTGTTTCGACAGTTCCTCCTGACGCGCCGTGAGTTTTTTGATCATCGTTGTGAACGACTTCAGCTTACGCTCAGCAATCACCGTTTGCTTACGGATTTCCTCCAGCGTCATCTCGCCATCCTGTATCTTGCGCACAAGTTCATCCAGCTGCTGTGCCAGCTGTCTGCGATACTCTTCTGGTGAGCAATGCTTCGCTCCCGTCTTCCTGATGTCAGATCCTCGTTCAAGTCCCCACTTGGCGTTCACCTTGGCGAGCTCATCGTGAAGATATAACAGATGCTTCGCCATAGCCTCCTTCGACTCCCCATGGAACACCTTCTTGTGGGACAACTTCCCCTTCTCCGTAATCGGCAGCACGGAGCAGTGAATATGTGGACATTTCTCATCGAGGTGTACATAAAACCCTACGATGTTATCCTCACCCCATTGCTCACATGCAAAGCGGTACATATCCAATGCCCATTGTTCGATTTCCGGCATACGTTTGACATGGGAGTTGTCTCTCTGACGATCCAAGTCCACATCCTGAGTGCCAAAGGCGAGTTCCACCATGCGGTCATGGTTGCCAGAAAATATGATTTTCGTCAGCGTGTTGCGCGTCGGTGTCTCCTTCCCCTCATTGGGGTCTTTGATGCCCAGTTCCGCAAGACGTTCCGCCATACGTTCAGGGATGGACTTCGATTTGTCGATAGGCTGTATCTTACCACCTTTGGCAATCTCGAAGTTCAGATGGTCGCGTGTAGGGTCATACTCCCTGCGTCCCATCTGCACCTCCTTCGTATGGTCATTCCATTTCCGTTGGTGTTCGTTGCTTTCGTTCACGGTCATTCCCTTGCCGGGTTTGATGTCCATGACCTGTTTCTGTCCACTTGCCATATCTATGATATTATATTGCCGTCAGGGCAGCCTTTTCCCTACAGTCCGTGCCCTCTGTCCTGCGTAGCGTCAGGCACGCATTCCACATCCAGCGAGGCATCCGCTGTATGCCTCTTTCCCTACTTTCCCTTCTCACCCGAAGGTATCATGTGACCGAGCTTGCTCCCTACGAGTGGTCACGCTCCACCTTTTCGGCAGAAAAGTGGGGATTATGCTCCCCACTCCCTTTTGGTAGTGGCAGCAGACACGTCTGATGCCCCCTTGCGGGCAAGCCCACTATGATGCCCTTACGGGAGGTGAAACAGAAAAGAAAGGGGAAATGCTTTGCCGTAGAATGCGTCTATGGCGCACACGAAGGCAAAGGTCCAGACCGGAGGCAAAGCCACACTGACGACATCATTGTCAAATGTTATCGGCAGGGCGGTCTTTGGTTCTGCACTTGGCCTTCACCCCATCTGTTTCCGCAGGCTTGTCCTCGGAATCTGTTGGGGTGTAATCCACTGGCAGCCGCGCTGACAGTTCACGGAAAGCCTGTGAGAAGATACGTGTGACATCGTCTCTCGTATCGCCGTAGGTCTCCCAGACCATGAGGTTGATGTTGTGTCCTTCATCGTTGAAGAGCGCAACCATCAGCTTTGCCGCTTCTTCAGGTTTGCCGTGGCAGATCCTGTAGTAAGCGTCCAGCAGGGATTTCTCCGTTTCGGATGTGTACACATCCACTATAAGATGTCTGAACGCAATCATCATCGCCTCGATATACAGTGATGCCACATCGCATCTCTGTTGAGAGGTATAGAGGATGTTGCCGTCGCCGTCCGTCATCGGGGAAGCGTTTCTGGCAAACTGTCCGGAAAGTTCACTGATGACGGATGCGGTCATCTGACCGGATGCGGCAAGTGGCATGTCCCCCTTGGCAAAGGCTGCGTCATCCAGCAGGTTTGTCGGATGGTCTGTCGGTAGCCATTTGAAGCGTAGCGATACCAGCTCCACGCGGCTGCACTTCACCTGCGGTGTGTGAATGACCTGCCCCAGTTCCACAAGCGAGTCCACAAACTTGCGGACGGTCGCCCGTTGCCATCGCCATTTTTTGGCGAGTTCGCTGATGGAGGTGATGATCTCACCCGGCACCAGGTCGAACTCCTGGCCATAGCAGCTTACATGCCCCTTGAAATGTGTCGCCATTTCCAGAAGGTCTCTGTAAGCCTCCAGCTTGGTGAGCTTCCTGTCCTCTTCAGGAGCAAGAAACTCAAGCAAGCTATTGCTTATCCCCAAGTGTTTTGGTTCAAGTTGGTTTATCATTGTTCTACAGTAAAAAGTTCCACATAAGGTAAAAGTCTCATCTGACTGTCATAGGCAGAAGGGAAAGCACCTCTGTCTGAACGGTCAGCGTCCATTTTTTGCACGTCTTGCTTTCCGCTTTGCCCGCTTGCGTTGGTGCTCACGCTCCTTCTCGCGGTTCTTCCTGTTGCGGATAGCCTTTTCAGAAGGCTGCCCTGAAGAAGCTGAAGCATCGTCCAAATTCTCTTCCACATGTTCATCCACGAGTGCTTCACTGTCATCTGCATCGGATGACGCATCTCCGTTGTCATTGGAGACCTGCGTTTTTTCAGGATTGGCAACATATAGTCCAGTCCCAAACACCCCATTGAGTCCCTCGATGGTTTCTTCAATGATGTCTGATGTGTCACCACGTTCAGACACCTCATGCATCAGTTCCTCCGTAGGATATATCCATGATACGATGAGCAGCACTATCAATGTCACCGCCAACGGGGCCATCATCGGCATGAAAAATCCGGCCAGTGCCACCACAAATATGAAGAAGCCCCAGCATCTGTCCTGGAAGAAACGGATGATGCGTTCACCGAATCTTTGTGAGAACAGGGCGAATGCCATGATGCTCGACGGCAGCAGTTGCAGAGGGTTCGCCGTGCCACATAAAGCCACAAAGTGGTATATGATGAGAGTGAGCAGAGCCGTCAGAGCGACGAAACGTCTTCCTTTCGGGCTTACCGCCAGCTGTTCTCTGAAACCCACGAGCAAAGCACGGTTAGAACGATATATATGGAGTGCTATCCCGACGAAGACAATAGGGAAAACAAGTTGCAAAATGATCCAAGTCATAGTCTATGATGTGTAAATGTCAATCACATGAAGTCCGCAATCACCTTTCGCTCGGGGCGAAGATATTCCAATCTGCCATGCAGCTGGATGCGTCCATGTTCACGGATGATGTCCTGATACATATATTCGAGAGATATGAAGAAGATGACGGTGATGTCATGGCACTTGCCGTCACGTTCCGTATAAAAGTCAATGCGGAACATCGGTCCGTGTTTGTTGTCCGAGTAGAACGAACAACAGCGTCCGATTTGTGACTCCTTCCTCGGTACGAGGTAGTATAGCATCATCATGCGGTCTATCTCCTCCAGTCTGTCGATGATTTCCTGGATGGTGAAGGGACGATGCAGTCTGTAGCGTACCACCGCCTTGTCATCGTAGAGTACATTCTCTTCCACCGCCTTGGTGTCTATGATGCCAGGAGCCATGAGCGACATGGCAATTTCAAACTTGTAGATAGTTTCCTCCATGCTTATCTGCTGATGACAAGTTCCTTGATAATCTCGTTCGGTATCTCCTCGATGGGCAATGGCGACCATCCCATACCCCTCTGCAGTTTCGCCGCTGCTGAGGGCAGTTCATGTGCCAGCTTGCGCACATCCTCCTTCTGTTTGTCACTCAGAAGCGATAGCGATAGTTCGTCCATGATGAAGAACGGCTTCATCATCATCCACTGATAGACAATCGCCTGTTCACTTTTGGAGGTGACACGTCCGTCATTGATGTCTGCAAGACAAGTCATGGCATTCTGTATGACCCGTCTGTTCGTGCGCATGAACATATATACTAGAGGGGTCTCTGGCGGCATTTGGTCGTTAGCTCCAGACTGAAACACCAGGCCGCACACCTTTTCGGTGGAAACCGTAAGGTTCTTAAGCGGAGTCGTGCCCAATTCATGAAGATGCACCAGGAAACTCCGGAACACAATGTCTTCTGAACGAATGAAGCGTTGTATGTCCGCCTTTGACTTGATGCCTTTATCCAGGTAGCTCTTGATAAGCGAAGAGTAGCTTGCCAAAGCCTCTTCCTTGGACTGTTCCGGTACCTGTGCCATGTCCAGGGTATCGAAGAACTTCTGTACTTCAATGCTCGTCGCTCGGAACATGCTATC
>OLNO01003199.1_pt1 | contig 10194 bp, 6 predicted proteins | sample 1672861 | NCBI WGS metagenome assembly OLNO01 (sample SAMEA3136731, study PRJEB25190) | human gut metagenome | reverse complement strand
CGAAACATCGCCGCCGGCCCGAAACATCGCCGCCGGCCCGAAACATCGCCGCCGGCCCGAAACATCGCCGCCGGCCCGAAACATCGCCGCCGGCCCGAAACATCGCCGCCGGTCTGCGCCCTGCTACTTGAGGGGCGAATCCGGCTCCCGGGACATCACCAGATAGAACATCCGGTCGAGGAAGGCCGGGGCGAACTTCTTGACAAAATATGTCGCACGCCCCTCGATCTCCATCAGGCAGAGCCGCTTGCGGCGCAGGATGCCGCGCCCCACGATGCGGGCCACCTGCTCGGCAGTCATCATCTTCGACTCGTCGCGCGGCGTCTCGCCCTGCTGCGACCCGTTGGCCGTGAGGGCCGAGAAGCGGACGTTCGAGGCCGTGAAGCCCGGGCAGGCGATCATCACGTGCAGCCCCTTCTTGAGATTTTCGATGCGCAGCGTCTCCAGGAAGCCCGTCATGGCATACTTCGAGGCCGAGTAGCCGGTGCGGCCGGGCAGTCCGTGCAGACCCGCCACCGACGAGATGCCGACGATCGAACCCTTCGTCGCCTGCAGGTAGGGCAGCGCGTACTTGCAGCAGTTGACCGCCCCCCAGAAATTCACATCCATGAGGCGGTGGAGCACCGAGAGCTCCACGTCGTCGAAAATCGCACGCATCGAGAGCCCGGCGTTGCAGATCAGCACGTCGATGTGTCCATACTCGCGCACGGCCGTTTCGATGAGCTCGCGGCACTGGTCGGGTACCGTGACATCCACGCCGCAGTAGACGGCCTGACCGCCCTGTGCGCGGATCTCCCCCACGATGAGCTGGAGCTTCTGCACGCTGCGGGCCCCCAGCGCCACGCGGGCGCCCTGCGCGGCGTAGACCCGCGCCATCGCCTCACCGATGCCCGACGAGGCGCCGGTGATGACGATCACCTTCTCCTTGAGTGTCTTCTTCATATGTTATTGTTGTTTTTCCGTCGTCGATTCGCTCTCCTTTCCGCCGATCTCCACACACAGCCCGTCCCAGGCCAGATGCACGCCCGCGGGGAGCGTCGGCTCCGTCTCCGCATAGCGGCCGATCTCGTGCGACATGTGCGTGAGGTAGGCCACGCGCGGCGCAACGCGCCGGATGAGCGCCAGAGCCTCCGCCACGTTGAAATGCGACGGGTGCTCCTTGAAACGCAGGGCATTGACCACCAGGGTGTCCACCCCGGCGAGCTTCTCCACCTCGGCATCCTCGATCGTCTTGAAGTCGGTCAGGTAGGCCAGCGGCCCTATGCGGTAGCCCGTCACAGTGAAACGCTCGGAGTGGTGGCCCGAAACGGGGATGATCTCCACGCCGCAGACCGTAAAGGGGCGCGCAACGTCGATCTCGTGCAGTTCGATCTCCGGCACGCCGCGGTACTTGTCCTGCTCGAAGGCGTAGTCGAAATCCTTGCGCACACACGCCAGCGTCCGCGGTGCGGCGTAGATGTCCACCCGGTGGATCGTCGGCGGGTAGTCGACGAAGTTGAAGGCCCGCACGTCGTCCAGACCGCCGATGTGGTCCTTGTGCTCGTGCGTGAGCAGAATGCCGTCGATGTGCCGCACGCCCGTGCGGAGCATCTGGTAGCGGAAGTCGGGCCCGGCGTCGATAATCAGCCGCACACCGCGCGTCTCGACCATGGCCGAGGTGCGCAGCCGCCGGTCCCGCCGGTCGTCCGACGTGCAGACCGCACAGCGGCATCCGATGACGGGCACGCCCTGCGAAGTGCCAGTTCCCAAAAAGGTGAGTTTCATGACGGCAAAATTAATAAAAATATGTCAACGGCGCACCGCGTGGCGGAAGATTCGCCGCCCGGGCGCCCGCCATGCGAGCTGCGGGCCGTCACACGGTGCCGCCGTTGATCCTCAAGCGGGTCCGACGGCCGCCTCCCGACCCGGATTCCACCTCGCAGACCCGGCAACCGCCGTCCACCATGCGACCAGCCTCACTTTGCAGACCCGGCAACCGCCGCCCGCCATGCGACCAGCCTCACCTTGCAGCCCCGGCAATTGCCGTCCACCATGCGACCAGCCCACCTTGCAGACCCGGCAACCGCCGTCCGCCCGTCATGCCGCCCTTCCTCCATACAGACCCAACCGCTGCCGCACGACGCAGGCGGTCCCTCGTAAAACAGACGGTTGTTCCACGTTCACGGCCCTGCCGCCCCCCTCCACAGCCAAAAGGGGCAGAGGGGACAGCCGAAAGGGCCCGCAGTTGGCAGGGGGGTTGCGGAGGGAAGGGGTAGCAGAGGGAAGGGGTTGCAGAGGGAAGGGGTCGCGGAGGGGAGGGGTGCAATCGGAAGGCCCGCAGCCGTATCCGGCAGGGACCCGCAGGGAGTCCGACAGAGTTTTTCGCAGGCTTTGTACCATTTGCAAGCCTAAATATACGTTTTGAAAGGGTACAAACGGCTTCGCAGCCCTATTTTTATTCCCGGAAGCGGTTCACGCCGCGACCACACACCCATCAAATACAACCCGTCGCGGCGCCGCGGCAACGCAGCGCCCCCGCGGGCGGAAGCAGGGACCGGCATCCTCTGCGCCTGGAGGATTCCCTCCCCTTCCGCCCTTCAGTACGGCACCCGGAGACACACGGATCCGGGTGTCGTTTTGTCGGGTCATAGTCGTATTGTCGGGACATATTTGTATGTTCGTATTTTTTTTCGTACCTTGTAGAAATGATACTCTACGCCCTCATCTATTTCCTCAACGGAATCTCCCTCGCCTTCTTCATCACGGCGGGCATGCGGATGTTCTTCTACGCCCGCAGGACCGGCTCCCGGCCCCACCTGCTCTTTGCCATCTGCCTGGGTTGGATGGCCCTGATCCAGGTCAAGGAGTTCTTCTGCAACTTCATCCCCTTCTACAACTACGAGGTGCTCGGCCCCGCCTTCACCTTTCCCGATCTGTTCACGCTGCCGCTGCTCTCGCTCTTCTTCTTCGAGCTGGTCATGCCCGGACGCATCAACCTGCGCTACGCCCTGCGGCTGCTCGCGCCGTTCGCGCTGCTCGGCGGCACCTACCTCGTCGGACTCCTCTTCTTCGACCGGACAGTCTACCTGTCGCTCGACGAGCTTATCGACGACCTGCCCGCCCTGCTGCCCGCGACACTGCTCCTCTATGTCGTCTACGCCGCCGGATACTGCATCTTCGCCTTCATCCGCATCGTGCGCTTCTCGCTCCTCTACACCGAGCAGATCGCCCAGGCCTACTCCTTCACCGAACGCATCCACCTGCGCTGGATGCGCTGGATGGCCGGCATTCTGGCCTTCTACCTGATCTCCTACATCGGCATCATCGCCTTCACCACCTCGGAGAACTACATCGTCTTCACCTTCGCCCTCTCGCTCGCCGTCTGGGGCATGCTCTACGGCTGTGTCATCCAGTACCGCATCCCGAAGATCATCCTCAACTACTGGCGGTCGCAGCCCGCACGCGAACAGCAGCCCGAAGAGAACGTCTCGGAGAAGAACGAACGGATCGAAGCCCTGCGGGCGCAGGTGGCCGAGGCCATCGACACGCGGCGGCTCTACCTCAATCCGGGGCTGACGATCGTCGACATGGCGGCCGAATGCGGTACGAACCGCACGCACCTCTCGCAGTTCTTCAACAACGAGCTGGGCCTCTCGTTCCGCGACTACATCAACCGCTGCCGCGTGGAGCACGCCGTGCGGCTGATGGCCGACCACAACTACAAGATCGAGGAGCTGGCCCTGCTCGCCGGATTCGGCAGCACGACGACCTTCTACCGGGCCTTTGCCAAGGAGAAGGGGGAGACGCCCCAGCGGTGGCAGGAGCAGCACGCCCAATCCAAAGCGCAGCCGGCGGAGTCCGCCGCCCTGCCCGGAGCGGAGACACAGGCGGAGGAGCTGCCGGAAAAGGTCGGTGCCGCAGCTCCGGTCGAATAGCCGAATCTCCGTTCGGTCCGGCGTGCCGCGCCGCTACTCCGGTCTTACCGGTGCCTCTCACTCCCGATCCGGCCACGTCCCATTCGGCCGGGCGTGCCGCGCCCCTCATCCAAACTGTCGCGCCGATCTGCCCGTCCTGCCTCGATCCTCACTGTCCGAGCAATACCCCGCCAAGTCAACATCCCTGTCCGATCCAACAGCCTCGCCCGTCCTCCTCTTCCGGCCGACCCGGCCGCCGGACTGCCACTGCCGGACTGCCGCCGCCAAACTGCCGCTGCCAAACTGCCGCTGCCAAACTGCCGCTGCCAAACTGCCGCCGCCAAACTGCCGCTGCCGGGCAACTCTTCACCCTCCCCGGCCATACGCCCGACAGGTGCATCCGTCGCGTCAAAAGGGGCATTGCGAAACAAACTTGAAAACTTTTTTGGTTTTTTGAGTTTTATTTTTATATTTGTATCCGGATCAACAAGGCAGGATCATGACTCAGAAGGAACGGATCGTCGAACAGGCCATGCGCATGTTCGCGACACAGGGCATCAAGGCGGTGCGCATGGATGACATCGCCCGCCAGCTGGGCGTTTCAAAACGCACGCTCTACGAACTCTTCGGCGACAAGGAGGGGCTGTTGTATCTGGCGCTGAACTGCTATTTTGAACACACGCGCCGCCGTCGCGCAGCGCTTACGGAGGGCGCGCGCAACGTGCTCGAGGCACTCTTCATGGTCCTGACCGACGTGCTGGACTCCGCCGGCGAGGCCAACCGCATGCTCGACAACCTGCGGAAGTTCTACCCTGCGGTCTACGACCGCTACACGAAGGAGGGGACTGCAAAGACGCGCAGCGATTTCGGCAAGATGCTTGAAAGGGGTATCGCCGAAGGGCTCTTCATCGACCGTTTCAACATGGACCTCGCCATTACGGTCCTCTACTATACGGCCTCGGCCATCGTCTCGCGCAAGGACCTGCTGCTACCCGAGGGGATGACCGAACGCGAGGCCTTCGTGCAGATCATCAGCAACTTCTTCCGCGGCATCGCGACGGCCAGGGGACTGGAGCTCGTGGACGACTACCTGAAACGCTACGACCCCGCCCACAGCAGGACAAAATGAACAGCCATCCACCGTCATGAAAAGAACTATCCTGACTCTTCTGCTGCTGCTCGGCACATTCGCCGCACGGGCGCAGTTGCGGCTGACGCTCGACGACGCGCTCCGGCTGGCCCTGAGCGAGAACCCCACGATCCGCATGGCGGAGATGGAGGTCGAGCGCTACGACTACGTCAAACGCCAGACGTGGGGCGCCCTGCTGCCGCAGGTCTCGGTGAGCGGGCAGCTCAACCACAACTTCATCGTGCAGCAGATGTCGAAGGGCTTCTCGCTCGGCAACGACCCCTACACGACCGTAAGCGGTGCGGTGGACGCCTCGCTGCCGCTCTTCGCCCCGCAGGTCTACCGCATGCTGCGGCTCAACGCCGCACAGATGGCCTCGGCCGTCGAGGCGGCGCGCGCGTCGCGCATCGACCTGGTCGCCGAGGTCAAAAAGGCCTTCTACAACATCCTGCTGGCCGAGCAGTCGCTCGCCGTGCTGCACGAATCGGAAGCCACGGTGCGCCGCACGGTCGAGGATACGCAGTTGCAGTACGACCACGGCCTGGCCTCGGAGTACGACCTGCTCACGGCCGAGGTGCAGTTGAGCAACCTGCGCCCGGCGATCCTGCAGACCGAAACCTCGATCCGCCTGGCGAAACTCCTGCTCAAGATGTACCTCTCGATTCCCGAGGAGGTCGAGATCGAGGCGGCGGGCGAGCTGGACGCCCTGCGCGGCGAGGTGCTTGCCGGCACCGACGGCCTGACCTCCGACCTCGGGGAGAACAGCGACCTGCGGCAGCTCGAACTGCAGGAGGAGATGCTCCGCCTCCAGCTGCGGGCCGAGAATGCGGGCCGCCTGCCGACGCTCGGCGCCTTCGGCAACTTCACGCTCACGGGCAACAACATGGGCACGGTGAAGTTCGACATGGCGGGCGGCGGCATGTCGAGCATCAAGGACGGCTACTTCTGGCAGCATCCCCTCTACGCCGGGGTGCGCCTCTCGGTGCCGCTCTTCGCGGGGCTCGTGAAGGCCAACCGCGCGCGGGAGCTGCGCAACCAGATCGCGCAGATCGCCCTTCAGCGCGACTATGCGCGGCAGCAGCTCGACGTGCAGCTGCGCTCGGCGCTCAACGACCTGATGACGGCGCGCGAGACGATGTTCGCGCAGGAGAAGACCGTCGCCCAGGCCCGCAAGGCCTACCGCATCTCCGACACGCGCTACCGCGCGGGGGCCGGGACGATCCTGGAGCTCAACTCCGCACAGCTGGCGCAGACGCAGGCCCAGCTCAACTATTCACAGGCCATCTACGACTACCTCTCGGCCAAGGCCGAGTACGACCGCCTCATCGGCCGCGAAGAGTAGCCGCAAACCCGTAAACGGACATGAACGCTATGAACCGAATCCTGATTCCGATCGTCGCAGCCGCCCTCACGGCCTGCGGCGGGAGCCGCACCGCGGCCGATACGCAGACCGACGTGCGGGTACTGACCCGCTGCGCGGCAGCCGAGGCGGACACCGTGCACCTGACGGAGGTCTTCACCTCGGAGATCGAGCCCTTCCGCGAGAACGACATCACGCCGGCAGCCTCGGGCGTACACATCGACCGCATCCTGGTCGACGTAGGCGACGCCGTGCGCGAGGGCGACCTGCTCGTGACGCTCGACCCGACGCAGTACACGCAGCAGCTCGTGCAGCTGCGCACGATCGAGGACGACTACAACCGCCTGCTGCCCGTCTACGAGGCGGGCGGCATCTCGGCGCAGCAGATCCAGCAGGCACGGGCCCAGCTCGACGTGCAGCGCGAGGTGGTCGCCAACCTCCGGCGCAACATCGAGTACCGCTCGCCGCTGACGGGCGTGGTCACGGCGCGCAACGCCGAGGCCGGAGACCTGCTCACCGGACAGCCGATCCTGCACGTGATGCAGATCGACCCGCTGAAGGTCGTGGTCAACATCTCCGAACAGTACTACCCGGCCGTGCGGGTCGGCATGCCCGTCGACCTGCGCGTAGACATCTTCGCCGACAGGACGTTCGCCGGGAAGGTCTCGCTCATCTATCCGGCCCTCGACGCCGCGACGCGCACCTTCAAGGTCGAGGTCGAGGTGCCCAACGCGCACGGGACGCTGCGCCCGGGCATGTACGCCCGCACGACCTTCGACATGGGTGAAAAGTGCGGCACGCTCGTACCGGACGTCGCCATCCAGAAGCAGGTCGGCACGGCCGAACGCTACCTCTACGTCATCGTCGGCGACACGGTGGCCGAACGCCGCGCCGTCGAACCCGGGCGCCAGGTCGGCGACCGCGTGGACATCCTGCGCGGCGTGGCGCCGGGCGAGCGGGTCGCCACGACGGCCCTCTCGCGGCTCTACGACGGAGCCCGGGTCGAGCTGGCGGCGGAGTAGCGCCGCACAGTCCGACGTCCAACGCAACGTTCAACCCGTCAGAGAGCCCCTTCCGCCATGAAAATCTACGAAAGTGCCGTTCGCAAACCGATCTCCACGGTCCTGCTCTTCGTCGGCGTGATGGTCTTCGGACTCTTCTCGCTGTCGCGACTCTCCGTGGACCAGTATCCCGAGATCGAGATTCCCCAGATCTCGGTCATCACGATGTATCCGGGCGCCAATGCCGCCGACATCGAGACAAACATCACGCGCGTGCTCGAGGACAACCTCAACACGGTGAACAACCTCAAGAAGCTGACCTCCAAGTCGCAGGACAACGTCTCGATGATTACCGTCGAGTTCGAGTACGGCTCCGACCTGAACGAGGGGGCTAACGAGATCCGCGACGTCGTCTCGCGCGTGCAGTCGATGCTGCCCGACGAGGTGGACTACCCGACGATCTTCAAGTTCTCGACCTCGATGATGCCGATCATGATGCTCGCCGTGACGGCCGAGGAGAGCTATCCGGCCCTGAGCAAGATTCTCGACGACAAGCTGGTCAACGTCCTCAACCGCGTCGACGGCGTGGGCGCCGTGTCGGTCATCGGCGCGCCGGAGCGCGAGGTGCAGGTCAACGTCGACCCCACGAAGCTCGACGCCTACGGTCTGACGGTCGAGCAGCTCGGACAGATCATCGCCGCCGAGAACGTCAACATCCCGAGCGGCACGATCGACATCGGCAACAACACCTTCAACGTCAAGGCCGACGGGGAGTTCGACCTCTCGGACGAGCTGCGCCGCGTCGTGGTCTCGAACGCCGGGGGGCGCACGGTGATGCTCACCGACGTGGCCGAAATCCGTGACACGCTCGAAAAGGCGACGATGGACGAGCGCGTGAACGGCCAGCGGGGCGTGCGCGTGATGTTCCAGAAGCAGTCGGGCGCCAACACCGTGAACATCGTCCACGAGATCCAGCGGCGCCTGCCCGCCATCGAGCAGTCGCTGCCCCGCGACGTGAAGATGGAGCTCATCTTCGAGGGGTCGCAGGAGATCACCGACGCCATCGACTCGCTCTCGGAGACGGTGCTCTACGCCTTCCTGTTCGTCGTCCTCGTGGTCATGATCTTCCTCGGGCGGTGGCGCGCCACGCTCATCATCTGCATGACGATCCCCGTGTCGCTGATCTGCTCGTTCATCTACCTCTTCGCCACGGGTTCGACGCTCAACATCATTTCGCTCTCGTCGCTCTCGATCGCCATCGGCATGGTCGTCGACGACGCCATCGTCGTGCTGGAGAACATCACCACCCACATCGAGCGGGGCTCGAGCCCCAAGGAGGCGGCCATCTACGCCACCAACGAGGTGTGGCTCTCGGTCATCGCCACGACGCTCGTCGTCGTCGCGGTGTTCATGCCGCTGACGATGGTCCCCGGCATGGCGGGCATCCTCTTCCGCGAGCTGGGCTGGATCGTCTCGATCGTCGTCTGCGTCTCGACGACCGCGGCCATCACGCTCACGCCGATGATGTCGGCCTACCTGCTCCGCCGCGAGGGCGGCGTGCACGACTACCGGGGGCTGGGCGTCATCTACAAGCCCGTCGACCGGGCACTGGCGTGGCTCGATGCCGCCTATGCGCGGGCGCTCGGCTGGGTCGTCGGCCACCGCCGCATCTCGGTCTTCTCGATGATGGGGCTCTTCGTCCTCTCGCTGGGGCTCATTACGCAGGTGCCCACCGAGTTCTTCCCGCCGTCGGACAACAGCCGCATCGCCGCCACCGTCCGGCTCGAGCAGAACCTCTCGGTCGAGTATACGGCCCGCATCGCGCGGCAGATCGACAGCATCCTCTACGCCGAATTCCCCGAGGTGCGCCTCGTCTCGGCTTCGGCCGGTGCGAACTCCTCGGACAACGCCTTCGCGGCGATGCAGACCACCGGGTCGCACATCATCAACTACAACATCCGCCTCGCGGAGGTCGAGACACGCGACCGCTCGATCTACACGATCTCCGACCTGCTGCGCCGCAAGCTGGACCGCATTCCCGAGATCCGCGAATACACGGTGACCCCCGGCGGGCAGATGGGCAACATGAGCGGTTCGTCGACCGTCGACATCAAGGTCTTCGGCCACGACATGGAGCTCACGAACGCCATCGCCACGGACCTGCGCGACCGCATGGCACAGCTCGAGGGCACGCGCGACGTGCGGCTCTCGCGCGAGGACCTGCGCCCGGAGTACAACGTCGTCTTCGACCGCGACCGCCTCTCCTACTACGGCATGAACAGCGCCACGGCGTCGCAGGCCGTGCGCAACCGCATCGACGGCCTCGTGGCGTCGAAGTACCGCGAGGACGGCGACGAGTACGACATCGTCGTGCGCTATGCCGAGCCCTTCCGCACGCGCGTGGAGGACATCGAGAACATCACGCTCCACAATGCGCAGGGGCGCCCCGTGAAGCTGCGCGAGGTGGGCCGCGTGCAGGAGGAGTTCGCCGCGCCGGAGATCCAGCGCGAAAACCGCCAGCGCGTCATCACGGTCGAGTCGTCGCTCGGCGCGGGCGTGGCACTGGGCGACGTGGTGGCCGAGGCGCAGCGGCTCATCGACGACTACCCGCTGCCCGACGGCGTCGATCTGGAGCTCGGCGGCACGGTCGAGGATCAGGGCGACGCCTTCTCCGACCTGGGCATGCTGTTCGTGCTCATCATCCTGCTGGTCTACATCGTCATGGCCACGCAGTTCGAGTCGCTGAAGTTCCCCTTCATCATCATGTTCACCATCCCGTTCGCCTGCACGGGCGTCTTCCTGGCGCTGTGG
>OLNO01003193.1_pt1 | contig 10204 bp, 6 predicted proteins | sample 1672861 | NCBI WGS metagenome assembly OLNO01 (sample SAMEA3136731, study PRJEB25190) | human gut metagenome | reverse complement strand
CAGCAGAGAAGACGACGCGGCCGCAGGCAGATCCCGGAGAAGCGGCCAGGCCCTTGCCGATTGCCTCGGCGGCCTTCAGAGCGGCAGCATCAAACTGCGGGTGCAGCAGGGTGTCCAGCTGCTTGGGCTCGACGCGCAGAACAGCGGTCTTTTCGTCGATAACGCCCTCGTCGACCAGGTCGCAGGCGATCTGCAGAGCAGCCTGGGCGGTACGCTTGCCGTTACGGGTCTGCAGCATGAAGAGCTTGCCATCCTCGATGGTGAACTCCATGTCCTGCATATCCTTGTAGTAGTTCTCGAGGCGGGTAGCGATCTCAACGAACTGATCGTAGACCTCGGGCATCTCCTCATGCAGCTTGCTGATGGGAGAAGGAGTACGGATACCGGCGACGACGTCCTCGCCCTGAGCGTTGATCAGGTACTCGCCCATCAGCTTCTTCTCGCCGGTGGCGGGGTTACGGGTGAAGGCAACGCCGGTGCCGGAACGCATACCGGAGTTACCGAAGGCCATCTGCTGCACGTTGACGGCAGTGCCCCACTCGTAGGGGATCTCGTTCATCTTACGATACACGTTGGCGCGGGGGTTATCCCAGGAACGGAAAACGGCCTTGACGGCACCGATCAGCTGCTCCTTGGGATCCTGCGGGAACTCCTCGCCCTGCTTCTCAAGGTAGATCTGCTTGAACTCCTTGACGAGCTCCTTCAGGTCGTTGGCGTCCAGCTCAACGTCCTGCTTGACGCCCTTGCGCTCCTTCATAGCGTCGATGCGCTCCTCGAAGAAGCTCTTGCCCAGCTCCATGACGACGTCAGAGTACATCTGGATGAAGCGGCGGTAGCAGTCGTAGGCAAAACGGGGGTTGTTGGTCTTTTTGGCCAGACCCTCAACAGCCTGATCGTTCAGGCCGAGGTTCAGGATGGTGTCCATCATGCCGGGCATGGACTGACGTGCGCCGGAACGGACGGAAACCAGCAGGGGGTTCTCGATGGAGCCGAAGGTCTTACCGGTCTGCTCCTCGAGGATGCCCATGTATTTGAAGATGTCTGCCTTGATCTCATCGTTGATCTCACGGTTGTCAGCATAGTACTGGGTGCAGGCCTCGGTGGTGATGGTGAAGCCCTGCGGAACCGGCATGCCGGCGTGGGTCATCTCGGCCAGGCCGGCACCCTTACCACCCAGAGTGTTCTTCATGGTGGTCTGGTCGCCGCCGAAGGCGTCATGGCCCTCTTTGAACAGATACAAGAATTTCTTGCTCATAGTTACCTCCCAAATTGGTGACGTGTTTGCATCACATAAATCATGTCTGCATAGTCCATTATAACAGACCGAAAGACAGATTTCCAGTAGATTGTTAAAAAAATGCTCAATAGTTTCGCTGAAAAGTAGCCAAACTTTTTTGGTTCAGGTATTGCAATTTGCACAAAAATCGTGTATTTTATAATGGGTGGGAAGTTCGAAATATTTTTCGAGCTGTCACTTTTTTTCTTTTTGAGTGCCGCGGTAAATTTTTGCGGCGAACGGCGTTTTTCGGCTTGCTAAAATGCGCCGCATGTTATACAATATATAGGTATAAGGTCCGTCGGCAGCCCCCGTGCGCCGCGGGCACGAAATGAGTGTATAAAGGAAGAACCGCTATATGTCTACCGCAAGAGAGAATTTCGAGCTGGCACAGCAGCGCTATGCCGCCACGTTTGAGCGCCATCTGGATAACGGCGTGAATTTTATCAGCGATAACGTCTGCATTGAGCCGGAGGTCGTCATTGCCCCCGGTGCGACCATCCTGCCGGGCTGCATCCTGCGCGGCCAGACGGTCATCGGCCCGGACTGCGTCATCGGCCCCAACACCCTGCTCGAGGATACCGTCGTTGACGCCGGGTCCACGATCAATGCCAGCCAGTGCTATGGGAGCCACATCGGCCCCAACAACAAGATCGGTCCCTTCACCCATGTGCGCGTCGGCACCAAAACCGCCGAGGGCTGCCATCTGGGCGCTTATGTCGAAACGAAGAACGCCGACTTTGCCGAGGGCAACACGGTCAGCCACCTGACCTACATCGGTGATGCCACGGTGGGCAAGTACTGCAACTTCGGCTGCGGCACCGTCACCTGCAACTACGACGGCGAGGGCAAGTTCCACACGACCATCGGCGACTATGCGTTCATCGGCTGCAACACGAACCTGGTCGCACCCGTCACCATCGGCGACCATGCGTTCACGGCTGCCGGCTCCACCATCGGCCATGACGTGCCCGCCGGTGCGCTTGGCATCGAGCGCGCCAAGCAGGCCGAGATCGACGGCTGGGGCGAGCGCAAGCTGGAGAAGTATATCGCCAAGAAGCAGAAGCTGGAAGCGGAGAAGAAAGGGAAGTAAAGCGTTGCAGGGGGCGGCGTCCTCGACGCCCCGCGGCCTTCCCATAAGCAGCCGCTTATCTTACGCTGCCGGGCCGGGCATGCCCGGCCCCTACGGTACTTCACGATTTTTCAAAGGATATATCTATGTTCGAAATGACCTCCGGGGCGGACTGGCTGATTGCCGGACTGGGCAACCCCGAACCGAAATATGACGGCACCCGCCACAACGCCGGTTTTGAGGCGCTGGACTATCTGGCCGCGCAGTGGCAGTGCGACATTGCCAAAGCCAAATGGCAGGGCCTGTACGGCACGGCACAGGTGAACGGCCACAAGGTCGTGCTGCTCAAGCCGCTGACCTACATGAACCTGAGCGGCCAGAGCATTGCCCCCGCCGCCAACTTTTACAAGATCCCGGCAGACCACATCATTGTGCTGTGCGATGACATCACCCAGGAGCCGGGACATCTGCGCATCCGGCCCCACGGCTCTGCCGGCGGGCACAACGGGCTGAAAAGCATCATTGCCAGCCTGGGCACCGACCATTTCAGCCGTATCCGCATCGGCATCGGCGCTAAACCGAACCCGCAGTACGACCTGGCCGCCTGGGTGCTGGGCAAGCTGCCTGCCGCAGACCGCAAGGCCATGACGGACCGCTACCCGGACATTGAGGAAGCCTGCAAGCTGCTGATGGACGACAATCTGCAGTACGCCCAGAACAAGTTCAACCACTAAGGGGACGTGAATCATGAGTGAAATCCGTAAAAAAGCAATGACCCGTCTGGTGCTCTGCGCTGTAGCGCTCGTCGCCTGCATCATTTTCAGTGTCCTGCTGCTGAACGGCACCTTTGACGGCAAAACCGGAGGCAGCCAGCCTGCCTCCGGCGATACCATCAGCAGCAGTGCCCCCGCGGAGGGCGTTGACGATCCCACCGCCGACAGCTTTACCGCAGAGAGCGCCTCTGCCGAGGAGGTGCCCGCCGAGCCCGAGGCCACCCCCGAGCCGACGCCGGAGCCCACGCCCGTGCCCGAGTACGAGGGCCTGAGCGTGCAGCCCACCACCTATTATAATGAGGGTGAGCAGCCGACCTACACCGTGACCGACGGCAACAACCTGAACATGCGCGGCGGCCCCGGCACCGACTATGACAAGATCGGTCAGGTGCCCGCCTCCACCGGCGTGACCGCACTGGGCACCAATGAGGACGGCAGCTGGGTTGTTGTGAACTACAACGGCACCTACGGCTGGCTCAAGACGGAGTTCTTGAACGGCTGATAAGCAAGAAGCCAATTTTCGGTCAGACGTAGGGCGGCCTGACCTCAGGCCGCCGCGGCGGGGTGAGGTCACCCCGCCCTACGTTTGCTTTATACAATGGGTTCTTTTATGTTCAACGCACTTTTCACCAAAACAGACGAATACGCAAGACTGGCGCAGGCGCTCGGGGGTCCGGGGGCTTGCGCCTTATTTGGCATACCGGGGTCGGGCCGGGCGATGGTCTATGCCGCGCTGGCGAAGGCCCTCGACAAGCCGCTCTGCATCGTGACGCCCGGCGAGGCCGAGGCGACCCGGTTTGCGGGCGACCTGAACGCGCTGGGCGTGGCGGCGGCAGTGTTCCCTGCCCGCGACTATGTGCTGCGCCCCATCGAGGGCACAGGCCGCGAGTACGAATACCGCCGTCTGGCCGTGCTGGGCGACCTCGTCGGCGGGCGGCTGCAGGCCGTCTGCGTGCCCGACGAGGGCCTGACCCAATACACGACGCCGCGGGTGGATTTCTGCGCGAACACCCGCAGCCTGCGCCCCGGCGACACACTGCCCCGCGCCGAGCTGACCGCGCTTTTGTACGGCGCAGGCTATACGCGGCGCGACCAGGTGGACGGCCCGGGTCAGTTTTCGATCCGCGGCGACATTGCGGACATCTACGCACCCGACATGAAGCAGCCCGCCCGCATGGAGTTCTGGGGCGACGAGATCGACACGATGCACACCTTCGATCTGGCGACCCAGCGCCGCGACGAGCCGATTGAAAAAATCTACGTCTCCCCCGCGCGGGAGATACTGTTCGGTCAGCCCGCCGACGCAGCGGAGAAGATCCGCTCCTATATCAAAAAGGCCCGCGGCAGGCGGCGCACGGCGCTGGAGACCTGCACCGCTGCGGACCTGGCACAGCTGGACGGCGGCGCGATGCCCGTCAACATGGACAAATATCTCACGCTGCGCTATCCCGAGCCTGCGACGATTTTAGACTACTTTGACGATCCGCTGCTGATCCTGGAGGAGCCGGCCTCCCTGCGGGAGGCCGAGCGCGCCACCGCGTTCCGCCGGGACGAGGAGCTTTCCGCCCTGCTGGAGGACGGCGTGCTGGCGGCAGGGCTGGATAAGCTCTACGCCGAGAGCGGCTGGCTCTGGGCGCAGTGCGCCGCGCACCGCACGCTCTGCGCCGAGAACTTTGCCCGCAGCATGCCCGATGTGGCGCTGAAAACCATCGTCAACGCACCCGCCCACACGCTGCCCGCCTGGGGCGGCGAGGTCGCGGCGCTGCTGGAGGACATCCAGCCGCTTTGCAGCGGCGGCACGGCGGTCACGGTCATGGCCGGCACGCCCCGTGCGGCGGCAGGTCTGGCCGCCGACCTGCGCACCAAAGGGCTGAACGTCACGACGGACGCGGCGGCGGAGCCGAGCGCCGGGTTGGTGCAGATCCTGCCGGGGCAGCTTTCCGCCGGGTGCAGTCTGCCGTTTGCGAAATACGCCGTGTTTACGGCCCGCGCCTTCGGCGTGAGCGGCGCACAGAAGAAGAAAAAGCGCAATAAGGACGCGCTGAACAGCCTGAGCGAAATCTCGGTGGGTGATCTGGTCGTCCACCAGAACCACGGCATCGGGCGGTACGCGGGCATCCAGCGGATGGCCGTGCAGGGCGTCACAAAGGACTATCTGCGCATCGAGTACGACAAAAAGGACGTGCTGTACGTGCCCGTCACCCAGCTGGACCTTTTGTCCCGCTACACTGCGCCGGGCGACAGCGACAACGTGAAGCTGAGCCGCCTGGGCGGCAGCGATTGGGCCAAGACCCGCAAGAAGGTCAAGGCTGCGACGGAGCAGATGGCGAAGGAGCTGATCGAGCTGTACGCCCGCCGCAAGCAGGCGCACGGCTACGCCTTCCCCGCCGACGACACCTGGCAGGGTGATTTTGAACAGCGCTTTGCCTACGAGGAAACGCCCGACCAGCTTACCTGCGCGGCGGACATCAAGCACGATATGGAGGAGCCGTGGCCGATGGACCGGCTGCTCTGCGGTGACGTCGGCGTCGGCAAGACCGAGGTCGCACTGCGCGCCGCGTTCAAATGCGTGATGGGCGGCAAGCAGTGCGCGATCCTGGCCCCCACGACGATTCTGGCGTGGCAGCACTTCAACACCGCGCTGACCCGCATGGAGTCCTTCCCCATCCGCATCGGGCTTTTGTCCCGCTACCGCACCCCCAAGGAGCAGAAGGAGACGCTGCGCGGGCTGAAGGACGGCACCGTGGACATTGTAGTCGGCACGCACCGGCTGCTGTCCGGCGATGTGAAATTCAAGGACCTGGGCCTTGTCATCATCGACGAGGAGCAGCGGTTCGGCGTCAAGCACAAGGAAAAGCTCAAAGAGAGCTTCATCGGCGTCGATATGCTGACGCTGTCGGCCACGCCGATCCCCCGCACGCTGAACATGGCGCTGTCGGGCATCCGCGATATGAGCACAATCGAGCAGCCGCCGTTTGAGCGCCAGCCGATTGAGACCTATGTGCTCGAGTACGACGAGGGCATCGTGTCCGAGGCCATCCGCAAGGAGCTGGCCCGCGGCGGGCAGGTATACTACCTGCACAACCGCGTGGACAACATTGAGGAATGCGCCGCGCGGGTGGGCAAGCTCGTGCCCGGGGCGCGTATCGGCATTGCCCACGGCAAGATGACCGAGGAACAGATTTCGTCGGTGTGGCAGCAATTGCTGGACAACGAGATCGACATCCTTGTCTGCACCACCTTAATTGAGACCGGCGTGGACGTGCGCAACTGCAACACGCTGATCATTGAAAATGCGGACCGCATGGGATTGAGCCAGCTGTACCAGATCCGCGGGCGCGTGGGACGCAGCTCCCGCAAGGCGTATGCGTATTTCACCTTCACACGCGATAAGGTGCTGACCGAGATTGCGGCCAAGCGGCTTTCGGCCATCCGGGAGTTCACGTCGTTCGGGTCGGGCTTCCGCATTGCGATGCGCGACTTGCAGATCCGCGGTGCGGGCAGTCTTTTAGGCCACAGCCAGCACGGCCACATGGAGGCCGTCGGCTATGATTTGTACGTGAAGATGCTTGGTCAGGCCATTGCCGCGGCCCGCGGCGAGGCCCCCGCCCCCGACAAGAGCGACTGCCTGGTGGACATCACCGTGGACGCATTCCTGCCGGAGGAATATATCCCGGACGCTGCCGGGCGCATCGAGGCATACAAGCGCATTGCGGCCATCGAGACGACGAGCGACGCCGAGGACGTGCTCGACGAGCTGATCGACCGCTACGGCAGCCCGCCCAAGAGCGTGCAGGGGCTGGTGGACGTCTCCCTCGTGCGCGTGACCGCAGCCCGCGTCGGCATTGCGGAGATCGTCCAGCGCGGCGACCAGCTGCTTTTGTATAGTGACATCGTCGGGCCAAAGCAGCTGGGCGAGGTCATGGAAAAGTTCCCGCATCGGGTGCTGTACAATGCACTGGGCCGACCTTATTTCAGCCTGCGCGTGCAGAAGGGCGAAAGCCCGCTGGTGCTGCTGCGGGATGTGGTGACCCTGCTGCCGGGCGCACAGAATCAGCCACAGACAAAGCCATAAAAAATAAGCACCTGTTTGCTGCGGTAAAAAGCAGTAAACAGGTGCTTTGCTTTTGGGGTAAGACGCTGAAATTTCTTTGGTCCTTTCTTTATAAAGAAAGGACAGAGGGGGTCAAGTGCCGGGCAGCCGTAAACGGGCAGAGCCCTTCAGGCCGGCTTCGCCCGCGTCAAAAGCCTCCCCTCACAGGGGAGGTGGCCGAGCGCCAGCGATGGCCGGAGGGGCTTTGCCGGGCGTGCATTACACCGCCCGTTTTTTCCCCCTTACATCACTCAAACACGTTCTCCTCATCCTCCACCACTTCACCAACGTGGTTTCCCTCGCTGTCCAGCCCGCGCTTGTCCAGCATATAGTGCACAAATTCCCGCGCCAGGCCGTAGAAGGTCGCAAAGAGCGGCACGCCGACGACCATGCCCACAAGACCGAACAGGTCGCCGCCGACCACGATGGAAAACAGGATCCACAAGGCAGAGATGCCGATGGACGAGCCAAGGATCTTCGGGCCGATGAAGTTGCCGTCCACCTGCTGGATGACCAGAATCAGCACGCCGAAGATGACCGCCTGGATCGGGTCAACCAACAGCAGAATGAAGATGCTGGGGATCGCGCCGATGAAGGGGCCAAATACCGGGATAATATTCGTGATGCCGATAAACACACTGATGAGCAGTGCAAAATCGAGCCGCAGGATCGCCATTGCCACAAACGTGATAACGCCGATGATGGCCGAGTCAATGATCTTGCCCACAAAGAAGCCCGTGAAATTCACGTTGGCATAATGGCAGATGCGCAGCGTGTTTTCCGCAGCCTTTTCCGGCAGGAAGGCATGCGCCAGCGTGCGCAGCTGATGGAGCAGATGCTCCTTGTCCGCCAGCATATAGATACTGGCCGCAATCGAGGTGAAGGTCGCCACAAAGTTCGATGCCACGCTGCCGATGCTGGCCACGATCTGCGGCATGGCGGCGCTGGCCATGCTGTAGATTTCCTTGACCATCGCCTCGGAATCGTCCAGCATTTTTGTGGCCGACGACAGGTCAACGCCGAAGCGCTCCTGAACCATGCCCAGCATATCCTGTATACTCTGTATGTAGCTTGGGAAGTTCGTAAACAGCATGGCGATGCTGTCCACGATCTGCGGGATGACCAGCCATGCCAGCAGCACAAGCAGCAGAATTGCCACCAGATACGCCAGAAGGATCGCGAATCCGCGCGTCTTTTTCTTCTCTTTAAACAGCTTTGTGTAGAAGAACTTGACCATCGGGTCAAGCACATAGGCAATGACTATGCCGCCCGCAAACGGCGACACGATGCCGATAAACACACCGATTTTCCCCAGAAAGTACCCCAGATTGTTCAAAGCCAGATACAGCGCAATACAGGCCCCGACCACGCAGAACCAGTCCAGCATCGTTTCCGGCTTTTTGGTCCAGATATGTTCCTCTTTCAAATGCTCCGCTCCTTTTACATCATTTTACAAGAGTATTGTACGCTATGCACGCCTGTATTGCAAGGAATAACTTGTTAATTTTCTTGCGGCCCGCCTGGTAAATTCCGGCGCGGCTCACCGTTTTCATCCAGGCCGCGGGCCGTCAGCCCTGCCCCGACAGCCTGTTTGAGCAGCGCCGCCAGCACGGCCAGCGTCGGCACGCCCAGCACCATGCCCGGGATGCCGAACCACGCCCCGCCCACCACGATGGCCAACAGCACGCCCAGCCCCGGCAGGCCGGTGGCCCCGCCCAGAATGCGCGGCGCAATAAAGTTGCCGTCCACCTGCTGGACCACAAAAATAATGATGGCAAATTCTGCCGCTTTCCAGGGCAATTCCAGCAGCAGGATGATGAGCCCCGGCACCGCGCCGAGGAACGGCCCCAGCACTGGGACAATGTTTGTCACACCGACCAGCACGGCCAGCAGCGGCGCATATTCCAGCCCGAAGATCGACATCAGCGCAAATGTTTCCCCGCCCACGAGCAGGGCGTCCACCAGCTGCCCGCCGATGTAGCCGCTGAAAATTTTGTTGGCAAGACGGCAGATTTCCAGCACACTGCCCGCGGCACGCGGCGGCAGCGCCGCGTGCAGACACGCCCGGGCCGCGCGGAGCAGCGCCTCCTTGCCGGAGAGCAGGTAGATGCTGGCGGCCAGTGCCACCACAGCGTTGCCCGCAGCCCCCGCCGCGCCGGAGACGAAATCCGCCGCCGCACGCGCCGCACCGCGGGACAAACCGCCGAACCAATTTTGCAGTGCCGTGCCCACCATCTGCACAAGCTGTTCCGCCGTGGCCGTATCGATGCCGAACGTATTTTGCACCCAGACCAGCAGGCCGCGGATGGTCTCCTCATACGCGCCGAGCCGCCCGGCAAAGGTCGTCACGCTCTGCACGAGCTGCGGGACGACGAGCGCCGCCAGCAGCGCCAGCGCACCGAAAAACAGCGCATAGCTGACGGCCATCGCCCCGCCGCGCCTGCCGCCAAAGAGCTTTTGTGCAAAAAAGCGCGTGGGTATGTCCAGTACATAGGCCAGCAGCAGCCCCCAGCCAAACGGTGCCAGCAGCCCGAGAAACGCCCCGGCCCCGCGCAGCACGTCCGGCAGCCAGTCTGCCGCGGCAAACACCGCCGCGGCGCCCGCCGCCAGCAGCAACCAGTCCTTCATCGTGTGGGGTGTGCGGTCAAAACAGTTTTTCATTGTCGCTCCTCCTGTTTTGTGGTACACTGTTTACAGCGCATAATTTGTTCACCTTACTTGACTTGCTTCTGTTATACCACTTTTTTTCAAAAAGTAAAGAGCTGTATGATTGGAAATTACAATAATTTACGTAAAATCGATGTTTTCGTAAAAATCCTCGTCAGCGCCCGCCTGCCGGGCGCGTCGGTGCTGTAGGGGGCGGTGTCCCCGACGTCCCGCGGAGGGGTCAAGACCCCTCCCTGCAAAGCCTCTCGAAAGAGGGCTGCAATCCTTTGGGCAACACCGCACAATTCCCGCCTGACGGCTTAAGCACCGCTCCGGCGGCTGCG
>OLNO01003188.1_pt1 | contig 10220 bp, 7 predicted proteins | sample 1672861 | NCBI WGS metagenome assembly OLNO01 (sample SAMEA3136731, study PRJEB25190) | human gut metagenome | reverse complement strand
TTGCCAAAGGCTTCATGATGCGCCACAACATCCCGACAGCCCGCTACAAAAGCATTACTTCCGAAAACCTCGAAGAGGGCCTCGCTTTCCTTGAAACGTTGGAAGCTCCCTACGTACTGAAGGCTGATGGCCTTTGTGCCGGGAAAGGAGTTCTCATCCTTCCTACGCTGGATGAAGCGAAGAAAGAACTGAAAGAAATGCTCGGCGGCATGTTCGGTTCCGCATCGGCAACCGTTGTGATTGAAGAGTTCTTGAGCGGTATCGAGTGCTCTGTATTCGTACTGACAGACGGAGACAACTACAAAGTCCTCCCTGTAGCGAAAGACTACAAACGTATCGGTGAAGGCGACAAAGGATTGAATACAGGCGGTATGGGTAGCGTTACTCCGGTTCCGTTTGCTGATGAAGTATATATGGAAAAAGTACGCACACGCATCATCGAACCGACCATCAATGGTCTGAAAGAAGAAAAGATCACCTACAAAGGTTTCATCTTCCTTGGTCTTATCAAGGTGAAAGGTGAACCGATGGTTATCGAATACAACGTCCGCATGGGCGACCCGGAAACAGAAAGCGTGATGTTGCGCATCCAAAGCGACCTCGTAGAGTTGCTTGAAGGCACAGCGGCAGGCAATCTGAACGAGAAAACACTGGTGATGGACCCACGTTCGGCCGGCTGCGTCATTCTTGTCAGCGGCGGTTACCCAGAAGCCTACGAAAAAGGATTCCCTATCAGCGGACTGGAACAGGCTGCCGCCACCGACAGCATCATTTTCCATGCCGGAACAGCCATGAAAGACGGACAAGTGGTGACGAACGGAGGACGTGTGATTGCCGTTTGCTCTTACGGTGCAACGAAAGAAGAAGCACTGGCACAGAGCTACAAAGTGGCAGACATGATCGGCTTCGACAAGAAGTATTTCCGCCGCGACATCGGATTCGATTTGTAAGAAACAACCTGTAATGATACGCCACGGCAGGCATAAATCCCCTATTTGCACGGCATATAGATCCTACAAAGCGATGATATATGCCCGCCGGGCGGCAAAAGAACTGACAGACCAATGAGAAATAAAAGACTACAAAGTCAAGTGACGGCAGGACGGTGGACCCTGCCTGCCGTTATCTTTATCTGCGCCCTATGCTGGGTGTTGACTTACTTTTTATTTCCCGACTCCATAGCCTCAGCAACACCCAAGGAGAGCTCTTCTTTCTTGCAATCCACCCGCGATTTACTGCTTCCGGGATGGGCAGAACGAATTGTCAGCTTTCTGGTTTACGCAATCATCGGCTACTTTCTAATAGAATTGAACAACCAGTTCAGCATTATCCGCATGAGGGCTTCCATGCAGACAGCTATTTATTTCCTGCTAGTCACCGTTTGTCCGGGAATGCATTTACTATACATAGGAGACATTGTCGCCCTCGGTTCTCTTATTTCCATTTATTTTCTGTTTAAAAGCTATCAGCAAGCTCAAGCTGCGGGCTATCTATTCTATTCCTTCTTCTTTATCGGAGCGGGAAGTATTCTTTTCCCGCAGCTCACCATCCTCTCGGTACTTTGGTTGCTCGAAGCCTACCGTTTCCAGTCGCTCACTCCGCGTAGTTTCTGCGGTGCGCTGCTCGGATGGATGCTGCCATACTGGATGCTGTTCGGACACGCCTTCTTCTATAACGAGATGGAGTTGTTCTACCGCCCTTTCAACCAGCTATTAGCTTTCGGAGAAGTCTTTAACTTACAAATCCTTCAACCCTGGGAATTGGCTATACTGGGCTATCTGCTCGTGATGTTTATCGTCAGTGCTGTCCATTGCATCGCTGCCGGATTTGAGGATAAGATACGCACACGTGCCTATCTCCAGTTTTTGATAGACCTGACGCTCTTCCTGTTCCTGCTGATTGCCTTGCAACCGATATATTGCAGTGCCCTGCTGCCTTTGCTTATCATAAGCAACAGCATCCTGATCGGACATTTCTTTGTACTGACCAATAGTAAAAGTTCGAATGTGTTCTTTATCATTTCATTGGTCGGCCTCATCCTCTTATTTGCTTTTAATATATGGACGCTTTTGTAGATTCAATGATACAACTCCTCATAGAATGGGGACTTCCGGGATTATTCATCTCGGCTTTATTGGCTGGGAGCATCGTGCCTTTCAGTTCCGAACTGGTACTGGTGGCATTGGTGAAACTCGGCTTGCCCCCAATAGCCTGTCTGATATCCGCCACTCTGGGCAATACAGTGGGCGGAATGACTTGTTACTACATGGGACGTCTGGGTAAAGTTAGCTGGATTGAGAAATACTTCAAGGTAAAGAAAGAAAAGGTAGACAAAATGGTGAAATTCCTGCAAGGGAAAGGGGCATTGATGGCATTCTTCACCTTTCTTCCTGCCATTGGCGAGGTGATCGCCATTGCACTGGGATTTATGCGAAGCAACACATGGCTTACTATTGTTTCTATGTTTGTCGGCAAACTGATACGTTATATCCTTCTCCTGTATGTGCTCGAAAGTGCCTGGGATGCTATGGCGGGGTAAATCTTTTTTAAGTATTAAGTATTAAGTATTAGGTATTAAGTATTAAAGATTGAGTGATGGAAAGAATAATTGAGAGAACCGATGACGGGAGCGCTACTCTGTTTGTTCCGGAATTGAATGAACATTATCATTCGACGAAAGGGGCACGCACGGAGTCTCAACATATATTCATCGATATGGGGCTGAAAGCCTCTCCTGCCGCTACTCCACGTGTTCTTGAAATCGGTTTCGGGACAGGACTCAACGCTTGGCTCACCCTTGAAGAAGCGGAAAGAAGCAGACGAAATATACACTATACAGGACTGGAACTCTATCCACTAGACTGGCAGACAGTAGAACAGCTAGGATATATCTCCAGCGATGAGCAGCTTACCATACATCGGAAGCAGACAGCAACCGATGAGCAATTTACCCCGAATGATGAAGAAGAACAACAACCGGCTATCGAATTGTTTAAGCAGCTTCATACATCGCCCTGGGAGAAAGACGTGCAGCTTACGCCACACTTCACCTTACGAAAAATAGAAACGGACGTGAATAAGTGGAGAGTTGAGAATGGAGAGTTGAGAGTGAACAATAGCAATGACAGCGTAGCCGACTCTCAACTCTCAACTCTCAACTCTCCATTTAATCTAGTCTATTTCGACGCCTTCGCCCCGGAAAAGCAACCGGAAATGTGGTCGCAAGAACTATTCAACCGCCTCTATGTTTTATTAGATAGAGACGGAATTCTGACTACCTACTGTGCCAAAGGTGTAGTACGCCGAATGTTGCAGACAGCCGGATTCACAGTAGAACGTCTCCCCGGACCTCCGGGTGGTAAACGGGAAATATTACGGGCCCGGAAACAAGAGTAGAAACAAGATAAGATTGAAACCCCGAAACAGAAGAAATCATGAAACAACAACTAAAAGATATGAGAACACTTTTCCTTCTTGGTACCTGCCTCCTGATAGCAGCCTGCACAGGACGCTCCTCCCAAGCAAGTAACGATGACGAGACAAAGCCGGTGATAACCGTCACACTGGAACCGCAACGTTATTTCACCGAGGCCATTGCCGGAGATAAATTCAAAGTAGTCAGCATGGTGCCCAAAGGTTCCAGTCCGGAGACATACGATCCTATCCCCCAGCAACTTGTTTCTTTAGGAGACAGCAAAGCCTATTTCCGCATCGGGTACATCGGTTTCGAACAAACCTGGATGGACCGCCTGATGAACAATACTCCCCATATCCAAGTGTTCGACACCTCGAAAGGAATCGACCTCATACTCAATAATGATGACCATGGCCATGCCCACGGCCACAACAGTCACGACGGCCATATCCACGCCGTAGAGCCACACGTATGGAATTCTACCGGTAATGCTTTAATCATCGCCGGTAACACCTACAAAGCCCTTAGTCAACTGGATAAAGCAAACGAACCATATTATAGAAACCGTTACGATTCTCTCTGTCAGCGCATCCAGCACACCGACAGCCTGATTCGCCGACAACTCTCTGTCCCCGAAGCAGCCAAAGCCTTCATGATTTATCATCCGGCTCTCTCCTACTTCGCCCGCGACTACGGATTGCATCAAATTTCAATCGAAGAAGGAGGCAAAGAACCCTCTCCCGCTCATCTGAAAGACCTGATAGACGTCTGTCAGGCGGAAAATGTAGGCGTTATCTTCGTTCAACCGGAGTTTGACAAACGCAATGCGGAAACCATCGCGCAGCAAACCGGAACGAAAGTGGTCCCTATCAACCCGTTAAGTTATGACTGGGAGGAAGAGATGCTGAATGTAGCCAAAGCCCTTGCGCCGCAAGCTGCTACCAAATAAACGTATAAAGAAAGAACCAATCAAGCCCTTTCCAATGATAAAACCAATAATCGAAATAAAGAATCTTTCCGCCGGATATGACGGTCACACTGTTCTCCACGATGTTAATCTAAGCATCTACGAACGGGATTTTCTAGGTATTATAGGTCCGAACGGAGGCGGCAAAACAACGCTTATAAAGTGCATCCTCGGTCTGTTAAAACCAACCGGAGGAGAAATTATATTCCATACTCCCGAGAAGGCTCCCATAAGAACATCTACGGAAGGGACTTCGACAGAAACATCTGCCAAAAACTCCCACCAAAGTTCTTCCGCGAAATCCCAGCTTTTCCTCGGTTACCTACCGCAATATAGCACCATAGACCGAAAGTTCCCTATTTCCGTGGAAGAAGTGATCCTGTCCGGATTGAGCATACAGAAGTCGCTCACCTCCCGGTTCACTCCCGAACAGAGAGAGAAAGGCAAACAGATTATCGCCCGCATGGGGCTTGAAGGGCTTGAAAGCCGCTCTATCGGACAATTAAGCGGTGGACAACTGCAACGTGCCTTGTTAGGACGTGCCATCATCTCGGACCCTGCAGTGTTGATTCTCGATGAACCCAGCACGTATATCGACAAACGTTTCGAAGCACGCCTTTATGAGTTATTGGCTGAAATCAATAAAGAATGTGCCATTATCCTTGTCAGTCACGACATCGGCACTGTATTGCAACAGGTAAAATCCATCGCCTGTGTCAATGAAACACTGGATTACCATCCGGACACGGGCGTCACTACCGAATGGCTGGAAAGAAACTTCAACTGCCCCATCGAGCTATTGGGACACGGCACACTGCCTCATCGGGTTTTAGGAGAACATCATCACCATCATTAAAGGATACACATATTCAATATCCCAAACATATATATACAGCAACCCAAGTATTAATACCTGAAATCTCAACCATTAACAGCTGATATTACAAGTGTTAACACCTAACGTCCAAGCTATTAATAGTAAACTTCCGTTGTATTAATAGTAAACTTGTTCTTCTCTAACAGGAAAGTTATGCTTGACTAAGGATAATCTATAAACGCAAGTTACGTTTATAAAATTGAAAGCTTTGTTTTTATAATTGCAAGTTTCATTTATAAAAACAAAACTTGGAATTATAGTTTATGACTAATGAAAAGGAAGTTTGTTATTAAGGTAAAAGAAGTTCACTAACAGGATAAAGGAAGTTTATCTCTAATACACCAGAGCTTATTTATTAAAGGACTAAAAATAATTTCCTTACTTGCCAACACACAAGTTCCCGCCTTCCGGAAGAGTGAAAGAGATAGTAAATCACCCCTTTGTTACTTAATATTTCTTACTTTCTTCCTCATTATCCTTACAAATCACTATCTTTGCGACCTCATAATTTGTTTTTAACGAATAAACTACGATAGTGCTAATGAAACAGTACAGAACCGTAAACAACCTTATGGGTTGGCTTACATTCATCATTGCGGCAACCGTCTACTGCCTGACAATAGAACCGACCGCAAGTTTCTGGGATTGCCCGGAGTTCATAACCACCGGCTATAAACTGGAAGTCGGACACCCGCCCGGCGCACCTTTCTTCATGCTAGTGGCGAATCTGTTTTCTCAATTTGCTTCCGACGTAACAACTGTTGCTAAAATGGTGAATTACATGAGTGCTCTCATGAGTGGCGCCTGTATCCTGTTCCTTTTCTGGAGCATCACCCACCTGGTACGCAAACTGATTATCACTGACGAAAACAATATCACCAAAGGACAGCTTATCACAGTGATGGGTAGCGGACTGATCGGTGCACTGGTTTATACATTCAGTGACACATTCTGGTTCTCGGCCGTGGAAGGTGAAGTATATGCCTTCTCCTCCCTCTTTACCGCTGTTGTTTTCTGGTTGATTCTGAAATGGGAAGACGTGGCCGACCAGCCGCACAGCGACCGCTGGATTATCCTCATCGCCTATCTGACCGGATTGAGTATCGGTGTGCACTTATTGAACTTGCTTTGTCTGCCTGCCATCGTATTGGTATACTACTACAAAAAAACGCCGAATGCTACCGCCAAAGGTTCGTTAATAGCGCTATTAGGTTCAATGGTACTCGTTGCAGCCGTGCTTTACGGCATCGTACCGGGTATCGTGAAAGTAGGCGGCTGGTTTGAACTGTTGTTCGTCAACGGACTCGGAATGTCATTCAATTCGGGCGTAGTGGTTTATATCATTCTGCTTGCAGCCGCTCTGATCTGGGGTGTATACGAAAGTTACACCGAAAAGAACAAAGCGCGCATGGCTATCTCCTTTATCCTGACGATCGCTTTGCTGGGTATCCCATTCTACGGACACGGAGCCAGCAGTATCATCATCGGTATTTTGGTTATTGCCGCACTGGGACTTTATCTTGCTCCGAGTGTACAGGCTAAAATCAAAGAGAGATGGCGTATCACCGCCCGCACCATGAACACAGCATTACTGTGCACCATGATGATCGTAATCGGGTATTCTTCTTACGCACTGATCGTTATCCGTTCTACTGCCAACACTCCGATGGATCAAAACTCACCGGAGGATATATTCACCCTAGGCGAATACCTCGGCCGTGAACAATACGGAACCCGTCCGCTCTTCTACGGTCCTGCTTTCTCTTCGAAAGTGGCACTCGACGTAAAAGACGGCTATTGTATTCCGCGCCAGTCGGAAGCAGGAAGCAAGTTTGTCCGCAAGGAAAAGACTTCTCCCGACGAAAAAGACTCTTATATCGAACTTCCCGGACGTGTGGAATACGAATATGCACAGAATATGTTTTTCCCGCGTATGTACAGCTCGTCACACGCACCACTCTACAAGCAATGGGTAGACATCAAAGGACACGACGTTCCTTACGACCAATGCGGAGAAATGGTAATGGTGAACATGCCTACCCAATGGGAAAATATCAAGTTCTTCTTCTCCTACCAGTTGAACTTCATGTACTGGCGTTATTTCATGTGGAACTTTGCCGGACGGCAAAACGACATACAGGGTAGCGGAGAAATTGAACATGGCAACTGGATCACCGGTATTCCGTTTATCGACAACCTACTGGTAGGTAACCAGGAATTGCTTCCGCAAGATCTCAAAAACAATAAAGGTCATAATGTATTCTACTGTCTGCCGCTGATTCTCGGTTTGATCGGACTCTTCTGGCAGGCTTACCATAGCCAGCGAGGTATCCAGCAATTCTGGGTGGTATTCTTCCTGTTCTTTATGACAGGTATCGCTATCGTGCTCTACCTCAACCAAACTCCTGCACAACCCCGTGAACGAGACTATGCGTATGCCGGTTCGTTCTATGCCTTTGCCATCTGGGTAGGTATGGGAGTGGCAGGGATCATCCGTATGCTGCGAGAATACTGTAAGATGCAGGAACTTCCGGCAGCCGTATTGGCTTCAGTGCTCTGTTTGTTCGTCCCCATCCAGATGGCGGGACAGACTTGGGATGACCACGACCGTAGCGGACGCTTCGTTGCCCGCGACTTCGGACAGAACTACCTGATGACCTTACAGGAAAAAGGAAATCCGATTATCTATACCAATGGTGATAATGATACTTTCCCATTGTGGTACAACCAGGAAACAGAAGGCTTCCGTACAGATGCCCGCACCTGTAACCTAAGTTACTTGCAAACAGACTGGTATATCGACCAAATGAAACGCCCGGCCTACGATTCCCCGTCGCTTCCTATCACTTGGGACCGTGTGGAATATGTGGAAGGACAAAATGAATATATCCCTATCCGTACGGAAATGAAGGCCTTTATCGACAGCTATTTCAAACAGGCAAACGAACTGGCTGCACAGGGAGACACTACCATATTATCACTCGTTCACTCCATTTTCGGTGAGAATCCATACGAATTGAAGGAAATCATCAACCGTTGGATGCTCGGTAAGAACGACCAGTTGAAAGAGCTTCTCAAAAAGACTGGAAAAGATATCCAACTGCCGCTTATCCCTACGGACAGCATCGTAATGAAGGTGGACAAAGAAGCCGTACGCCGCTCCGGCATGAAGATACCGGAAGCTCTGGGCGATTCTATCCCCGAATACATGACAATCACCCTTAGAGACGCCAACGGCAACCCGAAACGCGCCCTCTACAAGAGTGAGCTGATGATGCTCGAAATGCTTGCCAACGCTAACTGGGAACGTCCTATCTATATGGCAATCACCGTAGGAAGCGAAAACCATCTGGGCATGGGCAACCACTTTATGCAGGAAGGTCTTGCCTACCGTTTCACTCCGTTTGATACGGACAAACTGGACAGCAAGATAGACAGCGAAAAGATGTACGACAACTTGATGAACAAGTTCAAGTTCGGCGGTATCGACAAACCGGGTATCTATATCGACGAGAACGTGATGCGTATGTGCTACACGCACCGCCGTATCTTCACGCAACTTGTAGGCCAGCTTATCAAAGAAGGCAAGAAGGATAAGGCACTCGCCGCACTCGACTACGCCGAAAAGATGATTCCGTCATACAACGTACCGTACGACTGGGCAAACGGCGCCTTCCAAATGGCAGAATCTTATTACCAGCTGGGACAGAACGAGAAAGCCAACAAGATCATCGACGAGCTTGCCAACAAATCGCTCGAATACATGATCTGGTATCTTAGCCTGAACGATAACCAGCTTGCCATCGCCGGCGAAAACTTCGTGTACAACGCCAGCTTGCTTGACGCCGAAGTCCGCTTAATGGAAAAATACAAATCAGAAGAACTCGCGAAACATTACTCCACGCAACTCGACCAACTTTATAACGAGTACGTGACAAGAATGAAAGGGAAATAAATAGTAAGCATTAAGTATCAGGTATTAAGTATTACCATAGCTTCCGACATGTTTTCCGCATGGATAATACTTAATACTTATTACTTAATACTTGTTTAACACAGACTCTCATGTTTATAGAACAACCACCTTGGCTTTTCCGGGCGTTGTATCCACAAGCTATCTTCCGGATGGATCCGAATGAACGGGCAGTCTATCTGACTTTTGACGACGGCCCCATCCCTGAAGTAACTCCCTGGGTACTGGAAGTATTGGAAAAGCATCATATTAAAGCTACCTTCTTTATGGTAGGCGACAATATACGCAAGCACCCGGATGAATACCGGATGGTGGTAGAACACGGACACCGCATCGGTAACCATACCTTCAACCACATCCGTGGATTTGAATATTCTAATCCGGATTACCTCGCAAACGCCAGAAAGGTAGACGAAATTATTCATTCCGATCTCTTCCGTCCGCCACACGGACACATGGGATTCCGGCAGTATTATACCTTGCGCTATCATTACCGCATTATCATGTGGGATCTCGTGACTCGTGATTATAGTAAACGGATGCGCCCGGAACAGGTATTGAACAATGTGAAGCGCTATGCACGCAACGGTTCCATCATCACTTTCCATGATTCGCTGAAGTCTTGGAACAACGGTAATCTGCAGTATGCACTTCCTCGTGCCATTGAATTCCTGAAAGAGGAAGGGTATGAGTTCAAGATGTTATAGAAAGTCTCCAATGAGCCAAAAAGCTCCCTGATAAGAAGATAAAAATATAAGCCGAGGTCTTGCGCCCCGGCTTTTGTAGTTTAAGGCCTGTTTCGTGCCCGAAATTGGGAGATCACTCCTCTTTCTTATAAGATGTCAGTACAAGCGCATTTCGCCCGGCAAAGGGAAAAAAGAGGGCAAAATAACCGGTATTCAAAAAGTTTCTGATTCACATTACCCTTTCCATCCGTATTTTTTTATACATTTGCAACGGTCTCTTCCGCAGAAAGCCTCCGGGTGGC
>OLNO01003179.1_pt1 | contig 10260 bp, 9 predicted proteins | sample 1672861 | NCBI WGS metagenome assembly OLNO01 (sample SAMEA3136731, study PRJEB25190) | human gut metagenome | reverse complement strand
ACTCCTACGGCAACGGCCTGTTCATCGTGCTGAACACCAACAACTACAATGTGGCGGAGCACGAGCAGGCCATCCAGGAGGCCATTGCCTCTGATCCCAACGCTGCCTGGCGGATCGTCACCATCCATCAGGATATCTACGGTTCTGCGGAACACTCCAATGAGCCGGAGATTACCAATCTTCGATACAGCCTTGTCCCCATTTTTGAGGCCAATGATATTGATATTGTTCTGACGGGACATGACCATGCATATTCCAGATCAAAACTGCTCAAAGGCGGTCAGAGCACATATGAGTATACAGACGATGAGTTTGACGAGATGCTGGACAAAGATATAGATGCAGGAGAGGATCCGGAGACCAGATATGAGGCGCCGGCCAATATCAAGAATGATACAACTGACCCTGCAGAGCAGAAATATCTGGAGTACCTGTATTCTGTGATGGATGACAGTGCAGTAGAAGAGCTGACAGACGGACAGGATGTGGCGGTCAATCCGGAAGGAATTATGTATCTGACAGCCGGTTCTTCATCCGGAAGTAAATATTACGATCTGGTTCCGAGACAGCAGACCTACATTGCCAGCAGATGGCAGCAGGATGTACCGACCTATTCGGTAATTGATGTGACAGAGACGAGCCTGACACTGAATACATACCGGACAGATACAGATGAGAAAATCGATTCTCAGTTCATGATTGTGAAATCAGCAGATCACAGCCAGCTTTCCGCGCTGATTGAAGAAGCAGAATCACTGAAGGCGGATGATTATACGGCCTCCAGTTTCAGCGCGCTTCAGCAGGCTCTGGAAGCTGCAAAGACAGTCAATGACAATGCACAGGCAACAACAGAAGAACTGACCAACGCATATACAGCTCTGAAGAATGCTATGACTGCTCTTGTGAAAAAGGAAGCCGGGGATCCGGCAGGGACGTCAGATCCGTCTGGCAGTCAGGACGGAAACGGTGAACAGAACGGATCCGGACAGGCTGAAAATATGAACGCACCGGGCGTGAACGTAAAACCGGAAATAACCAAACCGGTTAAAACCGGGGACTACACAAACGTAGTCCTTCCGGCAGCAGTTCTCGTTCTTGCAGCGGCAATCGGCGGAACAACAGTTTATATCAGGAGAAAGAGACGATAAGATGCAGAAACTCCTGAAGCATAGAAGACAGCTGATTATCCTTCTGGTTACAGTGTTGTTTGCTTTGTTCCTGTACCGGTATAATCAGATCGACCGGGTAGGGCTTTACGACACCCAGGGCAAGACTTTTGAAAAAGCAGAAGTTGTTGACATTATCAGGGATAATGAGACAGAATCCGGGAATCAGATCGGTGATCAGGTTGTCTCCCTGAAGCTGTTAAGCGGAGATTATAAAGGAAATACAGTAGAAGCAGTGAGCTCCTCCAGCTATTTATACGGAGCCCACTGCAAGGTAGGGATGAGAGTCATCGCTGAGGTCAATGAAAGTGATGACTCTCTCTACGTTACCGTATACAGCCAGGACAGAACCTGGATGTTGTATGCGATTGTTCTTCTGTTCCTGATTACACTGTGCATCATTGGAGGAAAACAGGGCTTTCATTCCGCCGTAGCCCTTGTATTTACCTTTGTGTGTATTGTATTTCTGTTCCTGCCCATGATCTACAGAGGCATATCCCCTGTTTTTGCAGCAGTTGTGGTAGCAGTTCTGACCACATTTGTTACCATGTATCTGATCGGAGGACTTTCCAGCAAAAGCGTCACGTCCATGATCGGAACTGTGGCCGGAGTGGGAATCTCTGCGGTGCTTGCCGTTCTGTTCGGAAAACTGACGGGGATTTCCGGCTACAATGTTTCTGATATTGAACAGCTGGAGTATGTGGGGCAGATGACCAATGTGAGAATCGGAGAACTCCTCTACGCGGGGATCCTGATTTCCGCTCTGGGAGCAGTTATGGATGTGGCGATGTCCGTGGCTTCCACGATCAGCGAAATCCATTACCGGAATCCGCAGCTGAGCAGAAAGGAACTTTTTACTTCGGGTATCCGTGTGGGCAAGGATATGATGGGAACGATGTCCAATACTCTGATACTGGCGTTCACCGGCAGCTCGATCAATACACTTGTTTTTATGTACGTGTACGGGTATTCGTCAACACAGATTACCAATATGTATTCTATCGGAATAGAGGTGATACAGGGAATCGCATCTACAATGGGGGTTATTCTTACTGTACCCATTGTTTCCGTAATCTCTGCATGGCACCTGAAATCCAAAAAACAAGGGCAGAAAGAGCCCGGACAGCCGCAGGACAGTGTGTAATATATCCTGCATACCGCCCGGGAAGAAGAGGATGCTTACCTTTCGGAGCATCTTCTTTTTTGATTTCTGAAAAAGAATCACATTTTCTTTGCCTTTTTTTCATAATTCCGTCACAAATTAAATCTATTTTGAAAACTGTAAAAAGGAAAAAGAAACCAGAAAGGTTTTTAAGAGGAAAAGAGGCACAGAGTTATGGGTGAACAGTTTAATGAAAATATGGAAAATGGATTTGGAAATGAACCTTTTAATCAGAATACAGAAAAGAAAACAAGAGAAAAGAAACCTATGACCACAGGAAAGAAATGGGCAGCGGTCGTTGCAATGGCGCTTGTATTCGGACTGGTTGCCGGAGGCGTCATGGTCGGAGTAAATGCCGCAGGCGGCTATCTGCTCAACCGTGAGAATAAGGCGGATCAGATCGGTCAGACGCAGACGGTGAACAGTGATTCAGGAACCGCTTCATCCGGCAAGAGTCAGACGGGTACTGTAGCCCAGGTGGCAAAAGATGCAATGCCGTCAGTAGTTACGATTTCCACCATGTCTGTGGAAGAGATGAGAAGTTTCTTCGGCGGAACTCAGCAATATAAAGTTGAGGGTGCGGGAACAGGAGTTATCGTAGGAAAAAACGATTCCGAGCTGCTGATTGCTACGAATAACCACGTGGTAGAGGGTGCAACCAGTCTGTCGGTAGGCTTTATCGATCAGGAAAGCGTGGCAGGTGAAGTGAAGGGCACAGATGTGGACAATGATCTTGCAGTTGTGGCAGTAAAACTTTCCGATATTCCGGACGATACCATGAAACAGATCAAGGTCGCTACAGTCGGTGATTCAGATGATCTTCAGCTGGGAGATCAGGTTGTGGCAATCGGAAATGCCCTGGGGTACGGACAGTCTGTGACAAGCGGTTATGTCAGTGCTCTTGACCGTGATCTGACTTTGACTGATCAGAGCGGTACAACCATTAATTCTACCGGACTGATTCAGACGGATGCAGCCATCAATGAAGGAAACAGCGGCGGCGCTCTTCTGAATATGAAGGGAGAGCTGATCGGTATAAATGAGGCCAAAACCGCTTCCAGTTCAACAGGTACAGCAGTTGACAATATCGGATTTGCAATTCCTATTGATAAGGCAGAGAAGAGTCTGCAGCAGCTGATGAACCTGACTACAAGAGAAAAGGTGGATGCAAGCCAGGCGTCCTATCTGGGAATTTCAGGGCAGGATGTTTCGGAGGAAGCAAAAGAACTGTACGGGATTCCCTCAGGAGTTGTGATAGCTGAAGTTGTGAAAAACGGACCGGCAGATGAGGCAGGAGTGAAAAAAGGCGACATTCTGACCGGGCTGGACGGCCGGAGCATCGGAAGTATGGCGCAGCTTCAGGATGTACTTCAGTATTACGCAGCAGGCGAGAAAGTGGATATTGTGGTTCAGCGTTCCGATAATGAATCCTATCAGGAACAGACACTGAGCATAACCCTTGGATCTGCAGAAGAGGCGCAGAAATAACCGTTGATACGCAAACAGGCAGCGGCTGTATGGAAAACAGCCGCTGCCTGTTTTATTTTACTGTTTCTGAAAGTTACGAAGGCTTGCCGTTGATCAGTTCATCATAAGTTACTTCAAGTACTTCACACAATGCCTGCAGTTCGATATCCGTGACATATCTTTTGTTTGTTTCAATTCTGGTAATGACATTTTTATCCATGTCATACCCCCTTAGCTGAAGCTGATATGCGAGAAGCCGTTGAGAGTAATTACGTTTTTTCCTCAGTTCAATAAGATTTTTACTGATCAGATTTTTTACTCCTGTATCTTTTTGTGGTTTGGGCATCTTTGTTTGTCCTTTCGTTTTCGTCTCATATTCCGCATTATTTTTATAAATTTTACATAATCCTTTTGCACCGGTCGGTTGTAAAAATGAGACAAAACAGAAAGCTGTTGACAATTTTAAAACGCAAATAGATAATAAAAATATTAGTCGGAATGATGACTGGATTATTCAGAGGGGAGGCGGAACTGTGCCGTTAAAATACGTGCCTTTCCGGCAGGAAGCTGCAGAGGATCAGGCGGTTCTGCAGAAGTCCGGCCGGGAGTTCAGTGGTATGGGAACAGAGGAAATCTCTGAAATTCTGAGCCGGGGAATGCCGCTGTATGAGGCGGAACATCAGGAAACAGCAGGTGCGGACGGAAGCGGGAATCTGGTGATACGGGGCTCCTGCATTTCGGCATGTGCGTATCTGAAGGAAAAAGGCGTGCAGGCGGATCTGGTATATATCGATCCTCCCTTTGCCAGCGGCACGGACTATGAGAAGAAGATCTGGATCCGCCGGAGCGTGAAGGATCCGGGGAATAGGGCGGAAACGGATAATGTGTCAGGGGGACAGAAACCGCGTTTCCTGAAGGAAAAAATGTATGGAGATGTGTGGGATAAAGAGCAGTACCTGAACTGGATGTGTGAAAACCTTCTGGCGGTTAAAGAAGTTATGAGTGAGAGGGCTGCAATTTATGTCCATCTGGACTGCCATATCAGTCATTATGTAAAAATACTCCTGGACAGGATTTTCGGGGAAGAAAATTTCCGGAATGAGATTGTCTGGTGCTATTCCACACAAGGCCGGCCGAAGGACCGGTTCGCGCCGAAACATGATACGATCTTCTGTTACGGAAAGAGCGGGAATACTTATTTTAATTCAAAAGGGGCCCGGGTTCCATATACAGAGGAATATATAAAAAGCCATTTTCAGAGCAGAGACGGGCAGGGACGGGCGTGCAGAAAACGGTTTGACCGGGGAAAATGGCGTGTTTACTATCCGGACGAGGGAATGATTGATAATGATTACTGGATGATCCCCTATGAAAATTCCAGGACAAAGATCAGGGCGGACTATGTAACCCAGAAACCGGAAGCGCTGCTGGAGAAGATCATTAAGGCGTCTTCGGAACGGGGAATGATTGTGGCTGATTTTTTCGGAGGGAGCGGAGTTACGGCAGCTGCGGCTGCAAAGCTTGGCCGCAGGTTTATTCACTGCGATATCAGTGTGAATTCCATTCAGGCAGCCCGGGACCGTCTGAAGGCAGAGGACGCGTCTTTTGACGTGCTGGATCTTCAGGACAGCAGCCGCCTCTGCCGCAACCCGGTTCAGTTGCCGGAGAAACTGAAAAAGGCGGTCCCGGGACTGAAAAGGGCCCGGAAGACCAAAAAGGAAAAAGAAAACCCGGCAGCGGACGGTGCGGAAAATTCTGCAGGACGGTTCTGGACGGGGTTCCTTTCAGAAGGTACGGCCGGCAGAGTCCCGGTGCATCTTCCGGATCTGCGTAGCGGCAGCGAACAGCTGCTGGATCAGAGGTTTCTGGAAGAGCTGATTAACCGGGCGATCCCGGCTCTGGATAGCCGTGTGAAAAAGGCTGTAGTTTACTATGCCGGCCCGGTTGATGTGGATGAAGTACAGCGGTTTATAGAAGAAAAGAAAAAAAGTGCTGTTGAGATTGAACTGAGAGATCTGAATAAAGTTCTGGACGGTGCGGAGGAAAAGGACACGGCAGTGTTCCATACAGAGGAACTGAGGGATCCGGATAAAGAAAAAAATCAGAAAAGATATTGTGTTGTACTTGAAAAATTTGTCAGCGCCCGGATACAGGAAAAAATTGACACGTTTAACAGCAAAAAGGAGCGGGCAAAAATAAAGCGGGGCAGAGAATTCACTCCGATTATAATCAGTGAGGAAGGACTGGAGCTGGTTGAATTTCTGTCGCTGGACTGCAGCGAGTCCTGCGGCAGATGGCGTTCCGCCGCGGAGATCAGAATAGACAGGCAGGGGTATGCTGCCCGGGACGGAAAGATTACCGGGGAATTCTGGGACGGAAAAATCTATTCGGAGAAGCGGCCCCTCCGGCTGAAGATACGTAATATCTGCGGTGATGAGACGATCTGGAACTTGTAGAAAGATGCAGAAGTTTTTACGCATATTTTGCTTGATTTTGTGTATACCGGAAGATATAATCGGTTGTAAAAGTGATACAAAATGGAGCGGATATGATAAAAAGCAAAAAGACGTTGACAAAATTTATAGCAGCGGCGGCAGCAATGCTTGCTGTTGTTACTGTTCCGGCAGGATGCTGCCCCGGGGACGACAGAATGGATTCGGGAGTGCCGGATGTGATAAGCACGAGAACCCAGAATGAAAAATGCAGCCTGACAGTAGTGGCAAATTCCGGGGAAATCAGAGATCGGGAAGCATTTGCACGGACAGTGATCAAAATGTATGAAACAAATGATTTTCAGACCACAAAGTTTTCGAGAGACATGGGGAATGTGCCTCGGACGCTTTATATTACAGTATATCTGACAAGAAAGGACGTGGAGGAAGAAAAAGTGGCGTTTAGCTTCTGTTATGATACGTCGGCACATACGCTTTCTATTTTCTGACTGTCATTTTCCGGTGCTATAAAATACTGGACGTAACGCCCGGAAAGGGGTAAAATTATGCTATAAACGACAGGAGGCGGAAGGCCGTTTCCTGATCGGAAGAGTATCGAGAAAAGACAGAAAGGAGATAACATTATGAAATCATTTACGTATGTTATCGCTGACAGGGCGGGCATTCATGCAAGGCCGGCCGGGATTGTAGTGAAAGAAGCAAAAAAGTATGAATCCTCTGTGCTGTTCAGAAGCGGGGAGAAAGAAGCAGACGCCAAGAAGCTTGCTCCGCTGATGGGGCTGGGAATAAAGTGCGGAGATGAAGTTGCTGTTGAAGTGGACGGACCGGATGAAGACGCCGCGTGCGCTGCTCTGGAAAAAGTCCTGAAAGAGCATTTATAGAGCGGGAAGGGGGATAAATATGGGAAGTATATGGCATGATATCAGTGAAGAGCGCATTTTCCCTACGGATTTCATTGCAGTAATCGAGATCTCCAAGGGCAGTAAGAAAAAGTATGAGCTGGATAAAGAGACGGGGCTGATTATTCTGGACCGGGTTCTCTATACGTCAACCCATTATCCTATGAATTATGGTTTTATACCGCGTACACTGGGGGATGACGGAGATCCTCTTGACGTACTGGTTATGTGTTCGGAACCGCTGGAACCGCTGACACTTGTCCGTTGTTATCCTATCGGTGTGATGCGGATGACAGACGGGGGCGCCGGGGATGAAAAGATCATTGCGATTCCCTGGGCGGATCCGACTTATGAGATGTATACAGATATTTCAGAACTGCCAAAGCATATTTTTGACGAGATCAGACATTTCTTTACTGTATACAAGGATCTGGAAGGCAAGAAGACAGCAGTAAATGAATTTGACAATGCGCTCGGAGCTGTGGAAGTTATCGAAGAGTGCATTGACCGCTATAAGGAGAAATTCGGAAGCGGACAGGCTGAAGAAAAGTAAGACGCCGGTCCGCAGAATACAGAAGATACTTACAGCGTTTGCAGATACATACAGAAGGGAGACATGACGTATGGACAGTTTTGGTGAAAATGTGAAAAAGCTTCTGCTGGCAGGCATTGGAGCAGTTGCGGTAACGGCGGAGAAATCAAAAGATCTGCTGGATGAGATGGTGGAGAAAGGTGAACTGACAGTTGAGCAGGGGAAAGTGCTCAACGAGGAGCTGAAGCACAATATCAAAAAGACTGTGAAGGAGAAAGTCAATACCGATAAAAAGGAGACAACAGCGGAAGATATCACCGATCTGCTGGATAAGATGACTCCGGAACAGCTTGCTGCACTGAAGGAGCAGATTCAGAAGAAGGAAGCAGAAGAGAAGGCAGATGAGCAGTAGTATTGAACCCATTGAGTACAATTCAAGACTGCGGGAAATTACTGCCGTACTTCGAAGACATAATATCACGAAAGGCGTTACGCCGGAGAAGCTGAGGCTGATTCTGGAGGATCTGGGCCCCACATTCATTAAGCTGGGACAGATTATGTCCATGCATTCGGATATTCTTCCGAAGCGCTACTGCGATGAGCTGATGCGGCTCCGGTCGGAAGTGACGCCAATGCCGTTTCAGGAAGTACTGGATGTAATTGAAGAGTCCTACGGCCGCTCCTGGAAGAGAGTGTTCTCTTCCATTGAGGAGAAGCCGCAGGGCTCTGCTTCCATTGCCCAGGTGCATGCAGCGGTTCTGAAAACCGGGGAGAAGGTCGTAGTAAAAGTCCAGCGAAAGGGCATTTATGAAAAAATGGCCAGAGATATTGCACTCCTTCATAAAGCGGTGAAACTTCTTCCGCCGGTCAGTATCAAGGGCATGGCCGATCTGGATCTTGTCCTGGATGAGATGTGGTCTGTCACAAGGGATGAGATGAACTTTCTGACAGAGGCTTCCAATATGGAAGAATTCGCCCGCAGGAACAAGGATGTAGCGTTTGTAGGAACTCCGGTTCTGTACCAGCAGTACACCACCGTCCATGTGCTTGTGATGGAGTTTATTGACGGGTGCGGAATTGACGACAAGGAGGCGCTGCTGGCCCAGGGCTACGATCTGAAAGAGATCGGCAGCAAGCTGGTGGATAACTATATTAAACAGGTGATGGACGACGGGTTCTTCCATGCGGATCCCCATTCCGGCAATGTGAAGATCCGGGATGGAAAGATTATCTGGATTGATATGGGAATGATGGGGCGTCTGACAGAGCACGACCGGGAGATGATCGGAAAGGCTGTGCAGGGGGTGGCTCTCAGTGATGTGGGACTTATACAGCAGGCTGTAATGGCGCTGGGAGAGTTCAGGACCCGGCCGGATCAGAGAAAGCTTTATGAGGATATAGACGGACTTCTGATGAAATACGGCAGCGTGCAGATGGGGCAGATTAATGTGGCGGAAGTAATGACAGATCTGATGGAGGTCATGAAGAACAATAAAATCAAGATGCCTCACGGTCTGACCATGCTTGCCCGGGGACTTACCCACATGGAAGGCGTACTTGCGGACATTGCACCGGATATCAATATGGTAGAGATTGCAACTGCACATATGTCGGGAGAATTTTTCCGGAACTTTGATCTGAAAAAGGAACTCAAAAGCAGTGGAAAGAGTATTGTAAAGTCCTTCCGGAAGGCGCTGGATATTCCGTCTCTTGTGTCGGATATGATGCACGGCTACCTGAAAGGGCAGGCCAAAGTAAACCTGGATCTGCAGGTGACAGACGATCTGGCTCAACTGCTCAGAAGACTGGTGCGCAACATTGTCATGGGCCTGTGGGTCATGGCTCTGCTGATCAGCTCCAGTATTATCTGCACCACAGATATGACGCCCAAAGTGCTGGGCATTCCGGCACTTGGCGCTTTCGGTTATCTGCTCGCTTTTGTCATTGTGCTGTATGTGTTTATAAAACATATGATTTCACGAAAATAATTTTTCCGGCGGGAAACCGCCTGCGGCAGAGTAAAAATCTGCCTTTGGCGCAGGAAAAGGATACTGCTGATTTGTGAAAAAACTGTATCCGGACAGAAAAATTTCTTGACAGAGAAAAAGCGGAGTGATAAAATTTCACACATAAAACAGAACAGCGCATTAAACCGTTGAAGCGGAGATCAAAGCAGTCATGCGCGCACAGAGAGTCCGGGAAGGTGAGAGCCGGGTCGAGATGCAGTCTGCCAAATGGACCGCGGAGGGCACAGTCAAAGGATTTTTGTCCGAGTACTCTGTGACGTGAGGGCATACGTCAGTTGCCGGGGATATGCTGGTATCTCGCAAAGTGCACGGGCAGACCGTGAATCAAGGTGGCACCGCGGAAATGATTTTAGATTACCGTCCTTGACAGAATAGTTATATTCTGTCAGGGATTTTTTTATTTGCCAGAAAACTTTCTGCGTTCTGCGGATCGGACTCTTTGCAGGATGATCTGTTTTATGTCAGCATTCAGAAAAGGAGGAAGACAACATGGACAGGGATAAGATGCTGAATATGCTGCAGTCATATGCCGGGACAGGAATCTACAGAAGAGT
>OLNO01003173.1_pt1 | contig 10280 bp, 9 predicted proteins | sample 1672861 | NCBI WGS metagenome assembly OLNO01 (sample SAMEA3136731, study PRJEB25190) | human gut metagenome | reverse complement strand
AAACAGGAACGATTGGAATAGCTCAGGAAGAAAGGAGGAGACTTATGCAGAATGTGCTGACAGTTGTGGTCGGATATCTTGGGAAAATTTCCCTTCCGGGACTTGGCGTGATAGATATCATTGAGATCGGACTGATTTCCTTTTTTGTATATCAGTTTATGGCATGGATCAAATTTACACGTGCATATACCCTTCTGAAGGGCATTTTGATCGTCCTTGGATTTATCCTGGTCGCATATATCTTCAAAATGAATACGATCCTCTGGATCTTCCGGAACCTGGCTAATGTGCTGGTGATCGGTGTGATCGTAATCTTTCAGCCGGAGCTGAGAAAGGCGCTGGAGCAGCTGGGACAGAAGAAGTTTATGGCTTCTATTTTCCCTTTGGATGCCGGCAAAGAGGTACAGGAAAGGTTTACAGATAAAACAATCAATGAGCTTGTGAAGGCATGTTTTGACATGGGAGAAGTAAGAACTGGCGCATTGATCGTCATTGAGCAGAATATCCGCTTAAGTGAATATGAGCGCACAGGAATCAATGTGGATGCAGTTCTTACAAGTCAGCTCCTGATCAATATTTTTGAACATAATACACCACTCCATGATGGCGCTGTCCTGGTGCGTGGCAATCGAATTGTAGCAGCTACCTGTTATCTGCCTCTTTCCGATAATATGGAGCTGAGCAAACAGCTTGGAACCAGACACAGAGCTGGTGTGGGAATCAGTGAAGTAAGTGATTCCCTGACGATTATTGTTTCAGAAGAAACCGGGCAGGTGTCTATGGCCCAGAACGGACAGCTCAGCAGAGGTCTTACCAGTGCTGAACTGAGATCTGCATTGATCAAGGCTCAGAATAAAAAGGTTGTAACTAACAGTAAACTGCGTCATCTGTTGAAAGGAAGAATGAGACATGAAGAAGACAAAGCTGACTAGGAATTTTACCTTGAAGATCATGTCTGTTTTCATCGGATTTCTGATCTGGTTTATTGTGGTAAATGTGGACAATCCGGTATCCAGTAAAAGTATCACCATTGCCGGAGAAAATGTAGAACTTCAGAATACGGCTTATGTGGATAGTGCCAACATGATGTGTATGCAGGATGATGATCCGGATCCTATAAGGGTTACAATCACAGGAGAGAGAAGACTTCTTTCCAGGATTACTCAGGCCAATATAACATTGACGGCAGATCTGCAGCAGGCAGGAAGCCTTGATACAGATCCGGTTATGGTTCCAATCACTGCCTCCTGTCCAGGAATCAGCCCCGAGAATATTAAAGTGACACCACAGTATCTCAGTGTCAGACTGGAAGAAAAAGTAACACAGGAGTTTCTGGTTAATGTAAATTACGGTTCCAGCCAGCCGGGCAAGGGCTACGAGGTTGGTTCCCAGACTGCAAGTCCGGAGAAAGTTAAAATTACAGGTCCGAAATCTCTTGTGAATAAAATTGACAAAGTAAATGCGACCGTTGATGTTGATGGCAGAACAAAGGATTTTTCCGAAGAGGCAGAACTGAATATTATTGATAAGAATCAGGACAGTCTTGCCGGAAGAATGGCTTATCTCACCATAGATAATACCAAAGTTGTTGTTACAACTAAATTTTGGAAGATTCGCACAGGCGTTAATATTGGTGCGGACTATGTAGGCGTGCCGGCAGATGGCTATCAGGTGGAGAGTGTGACTACTGTTCCGGATACTGTAAGTATTGCGGGAACAGATGAGGCATTGGAGACTCTGAAGCAGAATGACAACACGATCTGGATAGGCGGTACTGATATTGATATTACAGGAGAGACAACAGATATTGAGAAGAAAGTCAGTCTGAAGGATGTGCTTCCTGAGGATGTGAAGCTGACAAGCGGAACCAGTGAGGACGTTTGGGTGAAGGTAAGTATTTTACCTATTGGAAGTCATTCATATGGTCTTCCCTCCAATCAGGTTACGGTAGATAACCTTGCTGATAATCTTCTGGTAACATTTGGAACAGATAAGATTGAAATCCGCGTGAAAGCAACAGCTGGAGAGCTTGATGACTTTAATCTTGACGAAGTGAAAGCTTCTGTTGATTTGAAGGATATGGAAGTAGGAAGCTATCAGATCCCTGTGACTGTGAAGCTGCCTAAGGGATTTGAACTTCTGGATGATGTGGTTGCAGATGTGACTATATCAGAAGTTTCCAATTCAGATACTAATAATGAATGAGCTGTTGTTTACGGATAACGTTTGGCGAAATATATTGCCATGGATCCAGAGAACAGCAGCAATAAGGGAGAGAAACTATGGTAAGTGAGAAAGTAAGGGTGAACAATCCTTCCGGCCTTCATTTACGACCGGCAGGCATTCTTTGTAAGGAAGCTATGAAATATAAATCTCTTATAACATTTCAGTATGGTCAGGGGTCTGCCAATGCCAAAAGCGTGCTCAGTGTTCTGGGCGCGTGTGTGAAATGTGGTGATGAGATTACTATATTTTGCGAAGGCGAGGACGAAACAGAGGCTTTAAGAAATCTTGTAACTGTTATCAACAATGGTTTAGGAGAATAAGATTTACAACGTTACAATAGGGAGGCATAAAAGTGAAAAAGAGAGTAGCAGCCGCAGTTTTAGGGATTATGTTAAGTGTGTCCATGGGTCTGGAAGTTCCGGCCGCAGCTTTGGATAGCGGATTTGAATCCGGATTTACATCTGAACAGGCAGCAGATGTGCAAACAGAAGACGGAGCAGAAGCAGTACAGCCGTCTGAGGATACAGAGGCACCTGCAGATACGGCAGCAGCTGGGGAGCAGCAGGTACAGGAAAGCCAGGACAATGAAGAAAATACAGACAGCGAAAATTCAGGAGAAAGTACAGATGGTTTTTTCGATGGCTTTACTTCAGATGAAACAGTGGAGGAGAAAGGAAGCACTGCTCCGGTAGATGGATTTGAAGCTGTTCCTGAAGGCACATTCGATGAGACTCAGGAAGTACAGGCAGATAATTCAGATGGAGTATTTGACTGGAAGGAATGGGAGCAGACAGCTGATGGTTTTAAGCTTCGTAAGAAAAAATCAACTGTAAGTCCAGTTGCTGAGGCTCAGAATGTGGCTGGTTCTGATGAGATTCAGGCGTTTGATGAAGCACAGGAGAATGGCGAAGCAGCAGGTACGGAAAGTGCAGAGGCTGAAGGAACAACTGTCCAGACTGAATATTATACCGCAGCAGATGGCATTGTAGAGATTACTACAAGAAACGAGGCTGGAGCAGTTCATACAGGAAGTTATTTGTTTGATGCTAATGGATTTCTGGTTACCGGCATTAAGACTTTAGTTGGAACGGAAAGTGCAAATGGGGCTGTTGGTGAATTCTATTTTACAGCTTCCGATAGTGCACAGGCATATACAGAATATAATGGACAGGGTGCTGCACTGGTTCCGTGGAAGACCACACTTGGTCAGATGAAGAAAGATTACTGGCTGTGGAACAAAGAAAGCAGAAACTTCCATTATTATGGCGCAGATGGTAAGGCATTAACCACTGCACAGTTAGATGAAGCCGCCAGGGCAAATAATACATATACAGGATATTATAAGATTAATGATGAGTATTATTGTCTGGATGAGAATGGAACACCACGTACAGGGGATGGTACTCTGACAGTAAACGGAGTAGCTGCACAGTACTACTTCCAGCCAGCAGAAACAGATCAGGAAATTCCAGGAAAGATGTACCGTGATGGATGGAAGAGTTTTGCAGGAACAGCCGGTGAGCAGTGGAAATATTATGATTCTGGTGAGCTGGATAGCAGTAAGATTGGACAGCTTATGGTTCATGGCGTTATTGTAACAGAGCTTGACGGACATAAAGATGCGGAAAATTCCTATCTGATCGATAAGAATGGCTATCTTCTTAAGAAGACTATGAAGAAAGCCACAGATGGCAAATATTATCTGACAGATAAGAATGGCTGTATTTATAAGAATCGTATTGTCACTTATAAAAAGAAACAATATTATGTAACAGAAACTGGTGCAAGAGCAACCTGGAAAAAGGTATGGCATCGCTGTCCTGGGGCTGGAAACAGAATGTACTATTTTGGTTCTACTGCTGGCCGGATCGTGAAGAAAACCGGATGGCAGAAAGTAACCACCTCTAAGGGGAAATTCTATGGCTGGTTCCTGTTCAATAAAAAAGGAAAGCATTATGCCAATACACTGAGAAACGGATATTATTTCAAAGCTGATGGAAGACTTGCCAGCGGAGTTACTGTGATCAATGGCAAGAGTTATTTCTTTAAACCATCTACATCTAACACAAGAAATGGCCAGATGGTTAAGAATGAAATGTTTGTTTACAAGAAAAAAACATATTTTGCAGACTCTAAGGGTGTACTTCGCAAGAGCGGATGGCAGAAGATTGATGGAAACTGGTATTACTTCAAGAATATGAGTCTTGTGAAGAATGCATTCGTGAAGAAAGGCAAAAAATATGGATATGTAGATGCTACTGGTAAGTTCACTACAGGCTGGGTGGTTGTAGACAATTCCCAGAATCTGGTTCGTTACATTAACCCGGATAAGAAGGGCTTTGTGCAAAATGAATCCAAGTGGATTGGTGGCAAGCTGTATTACTTTGATAAGAATGGTTACAGAATCAATGACGTGACAAATATTTACAAATCAGGATATACAGTTGAAGTGGATCGTGTAAATGGTGTTATGACAATTTATGCAGATGCGAACCGTACAATTCCGGTTAAGACCATTCGTGTTTCAGTAGGCAATCCTGGAACAGATACTCCGAAAGGCAGATATAAACTGACAAGATACAGCAGATGGCAGGCGCTTATGGGACCGTCCTGGGGACAGTATGGTACTCATGTAGATGGTGCTGGTCAGGGCGGAATTTTCGTCCACTCTATTGCATGCGGCTCAGCAAACAGCTATAATTTGCCGGTTAGTGCATATCTTAAGCTTGGAAGCCCGGCTTCCCATGGCTGTATCCGTACCTGTGTTGCCGATGCAAAATGGGTATATGAGAACTGCAATGGAGCAACGATCCATATTTACAGCAGTGGTAAATACAGCAATACTGAGTCCTTCAAGGGACCGTTAGGCCGCAGACCGTTGGCAACCTTCCGTGGAGCCGGAAACTTTGATCCTACAGACCCGGAAGTTCCGTGATCTATACCGAACAGTACCAGAAAGAAATATATAGAATAACCGAAGACCGATGTTCAGCTGTATGAAGCTGACATCGGTCTTTTTCCATATATGGCTTTACTTTCCATTTTTCCATATGTATAATAAAGTTATGCACAAATTAACAACATACTTTATGGAAGGAAACTAAAATGAAAAACTGGAAGAAATGGCTGGTGGCAGGTTGTATAGCAGCACTGCTGGGAATCGGAACAATGGGAACTACAGCGATGGCCATGGGCGGCGGAGGCGTAGACCGAAGCGAGGCAGTTGCTGAGGAAGAAAAGGTCCCCAGCGGGAAGGCAACACAGGATTCCAGGGCAAGCTCAAAGGCATGGAAGAAGCTCAACGGAGTCTGCTATAACGGAAGCGGACAGAAGCTGGAAGGGGCTATTACAAGAGGAATTGATGTTTCAGAGTGGCAGGATACTATCGACTGGAGCAAGGTTAAGAAGTCCAATGTAGATTTTGCGTTTGTAAGAATTTCCTACGGACTGAATCATATAGATATGAAATATGATTACAATATGAAACAGGCCGAAAAGGTAGGAATGCCTGTTGGAACTTATATATACAGCCTTGCCACAACAACACAGCAGGCGATGAAAGAAGCACAGCTTGCTATCAAAAAAATGAATGGTTATAAGGTTTCCTATCCCGTGGTATATGACATTGAGTATGAGAAGATGAGAAGCCTTTCTTCCACACAGATCGCAAACCTTGCCAAGGCTTTCTGCAATGAGGTTAAAAAAGCAGGATATTATCCGATGATCTACTGTAATACAGACTGGTATGACAATAAGCTGGACTGGAGTAAAATGACCGGCTACGATGTCTGGCTGGCACGATATGGTGACACGATCCTTGCACCGAACAAAAAGAACTATAAATATACGATCTGGCAGGCTACAGATGGTGATGGTGGCGGATATCTGAAGAGTACGAAAGGACTGGTTTCCGGAATTCCGTCATATTCTACAGTAGACATTGATTTCGGCTATGTAGATTATACAAAGATCATTACACCAAGGTGGAGAGCCGTAACCAGCTATAAAGCATCCACCAAACCAGACACCTCCAATGGAAAAACCGGCTGGGTTACTGAAAATGGAAAGAAATTTTATTATGTAAATGGTGTTAAGAAAACCGGCTGGATCGAAGTCGGCGGCAAAAAGTACTACATCGACAAAACACTTGGAATGTATAAGAGCAAGCTGCTCAGAGACTCCAAGAATGTGGTCCGTTATGTGGACAGAAATGGAGTTCTCGTAAAGAATCGGTGGATAACTGTCAGCGGCAAGAAGTATTATTTTGATCAATATGGACATGCCTTAAAGGGAAGAAAGAAAGTAGGGCAGAATTATTATTATTTCCAGACGAAATATGGCTATATGATGAAACATGTGAGATACATGGACAGTAAGGACGATCTCTATTACTTTGGCGGCGATGGAATCATGGTAAAGAGCGTATTCTATACATGGAGCGGAAATAACGAAAGCCATACCTATTATTTTACTGCAAGTGGAAGAGCATGCAGATCCTGGCTGAGACATGACGGAAAGAAATATTATTTTGATCCGGAGACTGCGATCATGTACAAAAACTGTACGATCAAGATCAATGGAAAGAGTTATACTTTTGATGCAAACGGTGTATACATAACAGCGGCTGCAGCAAATAAACGTAAATAAATAAAAAACGGCAGTTACCGGCTGTACTGAAAAGCATAAGAGTTTTCGGATACAGCAGGCAATTGCCGTTTTTTTGTTGTAATTATAAAGTATAGATCAGAATACCCAGAATAATGATCAGATTACCAATGATTTTTCCACGGGTGATCTTTTCTTTCAGGATACGCCAGGAAAAGATCAGTACAAAAACATAGGCAGCGGTATCGATTACAGGACCAAATTTCATATCGACTCTTGTATAACACCAGGTATTGAGGAGCAAAACTCCGAAAAAGATGCCATAAGCCAGAATTACTCTCCAGTTCAGATATTCCCTGAGAGGATTTTTGTATGTGATATTGGCGCTCTGTTTCAGCAGAACCTGCGAAATTGCTGAAAAAAAAGTTCCTGCCAGCATGATCAGCATAAATGTTCTATTCATATCTCTGCACCATCCAGACTCCGACCAGAACGACCATGATACCGATGATGTTCTGAATCGACAGATTTTCATGAAAAATAATTACAGCCCATACCTGTGACCACAGAAGATAGACACTCTTGTTGGCGTAGGCCGTGGAAAGGGAAAATTTTTTGATTACCTGCTGCCACGCGATGGCGTAAATTCCACAGTTTGCGATCATAAGAAAAAGAAATAAATAGAGAAACGGGCTATTAAGCCCCTCGTTATTATAATAAACGGACGCAAGCTTGGAAAAAACGCTGGTGAGAGAAAACAGCAGGATATTCAGATGAAGCTGAATATAATCTTTGAGTTTTGTCATGTTTCCTCCATATAAATGTGATTGTAAACTGATAATCAATATATCGCATCTGTTCGTTTTATGCAAGAGAATGTTTCTGTGAAAAGTGCACAGCAACAACGGGTTTACAACAGGAATCGAAAATGATAAGATTAAACGATAAGTGTCAACTGATACAAAAGAGAGGAAAAAAACTATGTGTCTATATTCAGTGGTTGTTCCTGTATACAATTCAGAACATACGCTGCAGGAACTGTACACTCGCCTGGAAAAAGTTTTCCGGGAAACAATAAAAGAAGAATTTGAACTGATCCTGGTAGATGACGGATCGAAAGACCGTTCTTTTGAAGTAATGAAAGAACTCCGGGAGAAGGATTCCCGTGTGAAGATCATCCAGATGGCAAGAAATTTCGGCCAGCATCCGGCACTTCTGTGCGGATTTGCCCATGCAAAAGGGGAGTTCATCGTAACGATGGATGATGACCTTCAGCATCAGCCGGAAGAGCTTCCGAAGATGATCAATGTCATGAATGAACGGGATGATGTGGATGTGATCATTGCAAGTTATGAAGGCCGGAAGCATAATCTGATCCGTAAACTGGGAACAAAATTATCCGTCTGGGCTACTTCCAAAATGCTTGGGAAAGACCCGAATCTTCAGATTACCAGCTACCGCCTGATCCGCCGTTTTCTTGTGGAAGCCATGCTGAAGACCAATACATATCTTCCGCAGATCGGCAATCTCCTGGTTTTAAGCTCCAATCGGATCATCAATGTGCCGGTACAGCATGCAGCCCGTGCCTATGGAAAAAGCGGATATTCTTTCCGCCGTCTTGTGAAAGACCTGATCTATGATATCACGGCCCATACGGCATTTCCGCTTCTTATGGTGAGGAACATCGGAATCGCAAGCTTTCTGGTAAGTCTTTGCCTGGCCATTTATTATCTGGTGCGTTATTTTATGTTTGGGATTTCTGTGGAAGGATGGACATCCCTGATGCTGGTAATGCTGGCATTCTTTGGGCTGACACTGCTTTCCATTGGAATTATCGGAATTTATCTTATGAATATCCTCAATGAGGCGAAGAAGATGCCACATTATGTGATCCGTCAGGAGGAAACAGACTGATGAAAAAAGAAATCGGTGGTTATCTGGAACTGGAAGAATCTACAGGTCAGGAATATTATCCTGAACTTTGTGGAGTAAACCTTGGGAGAACCGCACTTCTTTGGTTGATGGAAGCTCGAAACTGCAAAAAAATCTATCTTCCAACATATCTCTGCGATTCTGTGACCGGAGCCTGTGAAGAAACAAAAGTGGAAATAGAATTTTATCATATGGATGAAGGGTTGCATCCGGTTCTTGAGGAGAGAACTCTTCCGGAAGGAGAATATCTGTATCTGGTAAATTATTATGGCCAGCTTACCGATGATAAGATCCGGAAATATAAAAAAATCTATGGGAATATCATTGTGGATCATACGCATGCGTTTTTTCAGAAACCGCTGCCGGGTGTGGACACTCTGTACTCCTGCAGAAAATTTCTCGGAGTCAGTGACGGAGCATATCTGTCTACCGATGCGGAACTGGAACCGGAAAAGAAGCCTCTGGACCATTCCATGGGAAGAATGGAGCATATTCTGGGACGTTATGAATATGATGCCGGAACCTTCTATCAGAAAATGCTGGATAATGCAGCAAATTATCATGAGATGGAGATCCGCCGAATGTCCCGTCTGACCGGAAACCTCCTCAGGACTATGGATTATTCCGGTATCAAAGCAAGAAGAGAACAGAACTACTGTCTGCTGTCGCAGCTTCTTCCTTCAAGGAATGCTTTTACAGGGGAGGTGCCGGAGGGACCGTTTGCCTATCCGTATTATCATAAGAACGGATTAGAGCTTCGACACTGGCTGGCAGGCCGGAAGATTTTTGTGCCGACAAACTGGCGTAATATCCTGGAAGAATTTGACAGGGATACCATGGAATATGACTGGGCTGCCAATGTGCTGCCGCTTCCCTGTGACCAGAGATACGGGGCAGAAGAAATGCAGTATATCGCGGATTCCATAAGAGAATGGGAGGAAACGGAATCATGAAACACAGATTGCTGATACTGGGAACGTTGGGAGAATTTGAGCAGCTGGTGCAGAAGGCCCGCGAAAAAGGATACTACACCATTGTCTGCGACGGATATCCGGATGGTCCGGCAAGAAAATTTGCAGATGAGGCATTTCAGATCCCGGTAACAGATACGGAACGGATCGCCTGTCTCTGCCGAGAAAAAGAGATCGATGGGATCATCACATCCTTTTCCGACCTTCTTCTGGAATGTATGGTAAAGATCGCGGACCGGGCAGGAATCCCCTGTTATCTGAAACCGGAGCAGCTTCCCTGGTATCGTGATAAATCAGCGACCAGAGCACTGCTTACTGAACTGGGACTTCCCACTCCAGGCTTTCGAAAAATCCCGATCGCATATTTTAAAGACAGGTCCAAAAGAACTCAGCTGAAAGAGCTGCTTGAGGGACTTCGTTATCCGGTGGTCAGCAAGCCACTGGATAAATACGGCTCCCGCGGCATCTATGTGGTACACAATCTTGAAGAACTGAAACAGGCAATCACTGAGACCGCTTCTTTCACCGATCTTCCTGAGATTCTCG
>OLNO01003169.1_pt1 | contig 10290 bp, 6 predicted proteins | sample 1672861 | NCBI WGS metagenome assembly OLNO01 (sample SAMEA3136731, study PRJEB25190) | human gut metagenome | reverse complement strand
GATCCCCGGTATCAAAGTTCTCCCGAGGATCCACACACCGTCTGGTTCTGAAGACTGTGCACTGTTCATACGACGTGTGATTGAAAGGGGCGGTCAAGCCGGATTTATTCTCTATGGCTGCAACCATCACGGGCATCATCGTCCGAATTTTGAGATACAGGACGAACAAAGTCTGCCCATCGCTCTTTCTATATATACAGGGTTTGCCGAACTTGTGAACGGAATAGGAGGAAAGGTAAAATAAGGGGTAATTAAAACATCAATTCTTGGAGGGGCTATGGAGGACTTCGAACTCGAATCGAAATCGTATTTCTTTCCTAATCGTTTAACACTCTTTGAGCAGGTCAGCCAGTCCCTTTCTCGTCTTATCAGTGAAAAGAAATGGCGACCGGGAGAGATGCTCCCGAACGAGACCGAGCTTGCTCAGATGTTTAATGTTAGCCCCGGCACGATGCGGAGAGCTTTGAAACTTTTGGTGGATAAGGGTGTACTGATTCGCCATCAGGGAAAAGGAACTTTCGTAGCGGAATTCTCTAACAACCAGCAACTTGTATATAAGCGCTACATTAAGCTGCAGCCTGATAACCCAGAAGTCGATGAAGCGGTCCCTACAAAATCAGATTTGCTGTTTTTCGAGAGAGTGAGTCCGTCTCTCGAAATTCAGCAGCTTTTAAATCTTCAGCCGTCAGACCAAGTCGTTCACGCCGGAAGAACATTGTCCGCTTCTTCCGGGATTGTGACCTTCGATGAGTTGTGGGGGGTAGGGAAGGATTTTGAAAAGCTGACAAAGGAAAACCTTGCGCATCATCGCGAAAAGTTACTCTATGCTTTCTATCAATCCGAACTTGGAATCTCCATTACCCGCAGTGAAGAACGAATTAAAGCCGTGCTGCTCCCGCTGGATTTGTGTAATGTGTTTAAGCTGTCTTATCCACAGCCTGTCATTGAGATCCGAAGGGTGGCCTTCACATTTGAAGATCGCCCTGTAGAGTTTCGTAGACAATTGTCGTTTACCAGTCGATACCACTATCGTATCTTTTGATCTGACTGTCAGCTATCTCAAATCAAGAACCGGGATAACTTTTGGCCTCCGGTTCAAGTATGAGAAACAGCTATATACCTTGCTAATTGCCGGCTAGAGCGTACAAAAGCCAATAGTCTACTGAGTAAAGGCCCGAGCCGACGATAAATATCGCAATGAGTCCGAACAAGTAAGGCAGAGCGGGAGAGGTCAGATCTTTACCGATAGTGACCTTGGTTGCGATTGTGAAACTAACAATCGCAGGGATAACCGCTAGACGTGTGAGCAATCCGGCCATGAGAAACAGCGGCACGAAAGTTTCAATGATTGCCGCTGAATAATATCCGACCTTTGGAGAGAAGAATAAGACCTTCGGAAACTTCGCTGCGTTTTCCGGATGGAAAAGTTTCTGTACTCCGTAAGGGAGCATCGCTAAAGCAATTGCCCATCTAAAGAGTAGAGATGCCATGCTGGCAGAGATTGGGTCACAGGTCCAATGCAATATGGTGGATATCATTTTCATTTCCTTAGTTTATGGAGGAAATTTTAGAAAAGAACTACAAGGGCAATCGGTTAGCGTTGCTTAAATGAGGTAGTGAAGGAAAGCAGTTAGAAGAAAATGGATGTTTTTGAAGGTAACGACCGAAGCCGCAATCTCGAAAAATCAAGGCTTCGACAAAGTTGTTTGCCGTTCACAAAAATGTTCCTGAGTCACGGCTTCAAATCTATAATCAATTTGTTTCAGCGGCTGGTTTTTGCTGAAACACGCTCAACAGGAAACCTGTGAAGCAGCCGCAAAATACTCCGATAGTTTGCGGCCCCCTGAGCGGCAAGAAATTTGTCCAAGGTGAAAAAGTGATTAAAGACTTAATAGAGAATTCATATCTATTCGGTGGGAATGCTCCTTACGTAGAAGAGTTATACGAGCAGTACCTCGAAGACCCAAATTCCGTAGATGAAAAATGGCGTCAGTACTTTGACCGTCTGCAGCAGGCCCCGGCTTCCGACGGCCGTGTCGAAACCATTGACGTTCCTCATGCACCCATCGTTGAGGCTTTCGCACAGAGAGCATCCGAACCGCGTTCGGCTGTTTGTCCGGTGAGTGAACGAGATCTTGATCTGGCAAAAAAACAGGTTGCGGTTCAGTCCATCATCGGTGCGTACCGATTCTTAGGAAGCCGCTGGGCCAACCTTGACCCGCTGCACAGAAGAGAACGTCCGAAGATTCCCGAGCTTGAACCTTCCTTCTACGGACTGTCCGAAACGGATATGGACAGCACCTTCTCGGCAGCTAATACGTATTTCGGCGCCGATAAGATGACGCTTCGGGATTTAATCGCCGCCTTGAAACAAACTTATTGCAGCGATATCGGTATCGAATTCATGTACATCAGCGATCCGGTGATCAAACGCTGGTGGCAGCAAAAACTGGAACCTTGCCGCTCAACCCCGAGCATGGACGCCAAGTCCAAGAAACGCATTCTTGAAGAACTGACGGCCGCAGAAGGTTTGGAACGTTATCTCCATACCAAGTATGTCGGCCAGAAACGCTTCTCGCTCGAAGGCGGAGAAAGCTTTATTGTCGCCATGGATGAAATCGTGGAAACAGGCGCAGCACAAGGCCTGGAGGAAATGGTTATCGGTATGGCTCACCGCGGTCGTCTCAATGTGCTCGTCAATACGCTTGGCAAAGCGCCGAGTGAACTGTTTGCAGAGTTTGAAGGTCACTACAAGAGTAAAGACCTGCCGGCGGGCGACGTGAAATATCACAACGGTTTCTCAAGCGATGTCGTTACCGCTTCCGGACCGATCCATCTGGCTTTAGCCTTTAATCCTTCTCACTTGGAAATTGTCGACCCGGTCGCAGTCGGAAGCGTTCGCGCCCGACAGGATCGCCGCCATGATCCTAAAGGTCGCCGCGTGATGGGCGTTCTTGTTCACGGCGACGCTGCCTTTGCAGGTCAGGGCGTCGTCATGGAGACGCTGAACCTTGCCGATACCCGCGGCTACGGTACCGGCGGCACGATGCACATCGTGATCAACAATCAGATCGGTTTCACGACTTCGGATCCTCGTGATAAAGGCTCGATGACATATTGCACGGATCCGGCAAAACTCATTGAAGCCCCGGTTCTGCACGTGAACGGTGACGATCCGGAAGCCGTCGTATTTGCGACGCGTCTGGCCATGGAGTTCCGCAAGAGCTTCAGCCGCGACGTCGTGGTTGACATTGTCTGCTTCCGCCGTTTAGGCCATAACGAACAGGACACGCCGGGACTGACTCAGCCGCTGATGTATAAGAAGATCAATGTCCATCCGGGTACTCGCCAGGTTTACGCTGACAAGCTGGCACTTCAGGGCGTCGTAAGCCCCGAAGAAGCCAAAGAAATGGTTGCCGCATATCGACGCAGTCTGGAAAGCGGTATCCCGCCGAGACAGACGGCTTTGATCGAAGGCAAGAACCCTTATGCCGTTGATTGGTCCCGTTACAACGGCAGCTGGACAGACGATGTGAAGACGTCTGTTCCTTTGGACGAATTGAAGCGTTTGACGGATGTCATTACGACCGTTCCGGAGAACTTCAAGCTCCACCCGCTCCTTCAAAAGGTCATCGCAGATCGTCGTCTGATGATGCAGGAAGAAATCCGTGTGGATTGGGGCTTAGCCGAACATCTGGCTTTTGCCACGCTGCTCACGGGCGGATACTCCGTTCGTATTTCCGGCGAAGACTCCGGCCGCGGAACCTTCAGCCATCGTCATGCCGTCTGGCACGATCAGAACCGTGACCGGTGGGATTCGGGTATTTGGATTCCTTTGGAGCATCTAGGTGAGCATCAGGCTCAGTTCACAGTGATTGACTCCGTTCTTTCTGAGGAGTCAGTTCTCGCATTTGAATACGGCTATGCCAGCTCTTCTCCGAAGTGCCTGACGATTTGGGAAGCTCAGTTCGGCGACTTTGCCAACGGCGCTCAGGTCGTGATCGACCAGTTCATCAGCTCCGGTGAGGCCAAGTGGGGCCGCAAGAGCGGCTTGACGATGCTCTTGCCTCACGGCTACGAAGGGCAGGGCCCCGAGCATTCATCTGCCCGAGTCGAACGTTATCTGCAGCTTGCAGCAGATACCAATATGCTGATTTGTCAGCCGACAACCGCAGCTCAGATCTTCCATTTGCTGCGCCGTCAGATGGTTGGCAATATCCGCAAACCTTTAATCGTCTTCTCTCCAAAGAGTCTGCTGCGCAACAAGATGGCAAGTTCCGATTTGGAAGAACTCTCCGAAGGCAAATTCGAAACCGTCATCGGTGAAATTGAAGAGCTCGATGCCGATAAGGTCAGAAGAATTCTGGTCTGCACCGGCAAAGTTTATTACGACCTCGTGAAATACCGCAAAGAGCATGAAATCGATGATGTCGTCATCGTTCGTCTTGAACAGCTTTATCCCTTCCCGCACAAGAGTTTCCGAGAAGAGACTTCTGGTTACTCCTTCGCTTCCGAGGTGGTTTGGGTCCAGGACGAACCTCAGAATCAGGGCGCCTGGTTCTATGTGCAGCACCATTTGCTTGAAGAAATGCCTTCCGGCGCAAGATTGAGTTATGCAGGACGTCCTGCTTCATCTTCGCCTGCCGTCGGCTATGCCAGCAAGCACGCCGAGCAGCTTAAAGAATTGGTGGAAAACGCTTTCGGACGCCTTAAAGGCTTTATTCAGACGAAATAGTTCAAGCGTTGCTTTGTAAAGAATTCGGAGAAAAAAGAAATGTCTATTGTTGAAGTCAAAGTACCCGAGCTGTCCGAGTCTGTTTCGGAAGCCAGTCTGATTGAATGGAAAAAGAAAGTCGGTGAACCGGTTAAGGCCGATGAAATTCTTATTGAAATTGAAACCGATAAGATCGTTCTGGAAATTCCGGCGCCGGCAGACGGAGTGCTGGCAAGCATTGAGCAGCCTGATGGTGCGGCAGTCCTCAGCGACCAATTGATCGCCACAATCGATACTGAAGGAATGGTTGGTGCACAGGCGGAAGCCCCTAAAGCAGCCGTTGCTGAAGAAGTCATTATTTCGACGCCTGCGGCAGCCCCTGCGCCGACTCCCTCACCCGCTGCGCCGACGGCAGCTGCTTCTACGCCAGGCGCCTTTATGATGCCTGCCGCAGAAAAACTCATGGCAAACAGCGGATTGTCTGCAACTCAGGTTGCAGGAACAGGCGTCGGCGGACGTATCACGAAACCCGATGTCATCGCTGCCTTAAAGAGCGCTCAGCCTGTGGCTCCATCTGCTGTTGCCGCAGCTCCGGCTCAACCGGCCGCTCCTAAATCCGCGCCTGCTAAACAAGCAACTCCCGTCGCATCTCTTGACGGCAGACCCGAGCAGAGAGTTCCGATGTCTCGCCTTCGTGCCAGAGTGGCCGAACGCCTCGTAGAGTCCCAGTCCAACTGCGCCATTCTGACTACTTTCAATGAGGTGAACCTGGCGCCGGTAATGGCTTTGAGAGCGAAATACAAAGAAAGCTTCGAGAAGAAGTATGGCGTCAAACTCGGCTTTATGAGCTTCTTCGTTAAAGCTGCTGTTCACGCTTTGAAGCAGTACCCGATCATCAACGCCTCGGTTGACGGCTACGACATCATTTATCACGGATATATGGATATCGGCATTGCAGTGGGTTCTCCCCGCGGTCTTGTTGTACCGGTCTTAAGAGATGCCGATCAAATGACGTTTGCCGAGATCGAACTCAAGATTGCAGACTTTGCTAAGCGTGCCAAGGACGGTAAGTTAACGCTCGAAGAGCTGACCGGCGGCACGTTTACCATTTCCAACGGGGGCGTATTCGGGTCTCTCTTCTCCACACCGATTATTAATCCGCCTCAGTCCGCCATTCTCGGCATCCACGCGACCAAACCACGTCCTGTAGCAGAAAACGGCGAAGTCGTGATTCGTCCGATGAACTACTTTGCGATGAGTTATGACCATCGCATTATTGACGGACGCGAAGCCGTGCTGGCACTTGTGGCGATGAAAGAAGCCCTTGAAGATCCGGCCCGTTTACTCTTAGATCTCTAAGGAGCAGGTTATGAAAGATGATATTCAGACCTTTGACGTCGTCGTCATAGGCGCCGGTCCCGGCGGATATGTTTCTGCGATTAGAGCAGCTCAGTTGGGCTTAACCGTATGCTGCATTGATGATTGGGTCACGGACGGTAAACCTGCACCCGGAGGTACTTGCACCAATGTCGGGTGCATTCCCTCGAAGGCTCTTCTTGCGAGCAGCTGTCTCTTTGAAGAAATCAGAGACAAAGCTTCCGAGCACGGGATTCATGTTGAAGAACCCACGATTGATGTTCCGACGATGATTGCCCGCAAGGCCAAGATCGTTCGTCAGACTAATGACGGAATTCTTTATCTCTTCAGAAAGAACAAAATCACGTTCCTTAACGGTCGCGGATTCTTTGTGACTTCTGATGAAGACGGTTATCTGATCGGTGTGGAAGGCAGGGACGAGACACGTGTTTTTGCGAAGAACGTTGTTCTTGCTACCGGCAGCAAACCGAGACAATTCCCCGGAGTTCCTTTTGACGAGGAACGTATTTTGTCCAATGAAGGCGCACTGAAACTAAAGAGTGTTCCTTCTACCTTGGGGATCATCGGTGCCGGCGTGATTGGTTTGGAACTTGGCAGCGTCTGGAAGCGGCTCGGTGCCGATGTCCGAATTCTTGAAGCCATGCCGTCATTTCTGCCTTTTGCGGACTCCGCGATCAGCAGAGAGGCGCTGAAGGCCTTTAAGCAGCAGGGTATCGATATGGAGTTCGGTGTTCACATCGACAGCATTCAAAATGACGGTGACCGTGTCATTGTTCAATACAAGGACAAGGACGGAAAAAACAGCGAGATGTGGGTTGATCGTTTGATCATTTCTATCGGCCGCGTTCCGTTTATAGCCGCTTTAGATGCACCTGTTGTCGGCCTCAAACTCGATGAAAGAGGCTTCGTGGAAGTCGATGCAGAAAACCGTACGAATCTTCCTCGAGTATGGGCGATCGGTGACCTTGTCAAAGGTCCGATGCTGGCTCATAAGGCCGAAGAAGAGGGTGTGGCGGTTGCAGAACGCATTGCAGGACGCAAAGCTGTAACGCATATTGAACGCGTGCCTTCCGTGGTTTACACCGAACCGGAAATTGCTTGGGTAGGCAAAACCGAAGATGAACTGAAGAATGCTGGTAAGCCTTACAAAGTCGGTGTCTTCCCGTTCATGGCCAACGGCCGCGCCAGAGCTGTCGGAGAAACCCAAGGCTTTGTGAAGATGCTGGCAGACGCCGAGACCGACCTGGTTTTGGGACTGCATATCATCGGACCTCAGGCCGGCGAGCTGATTGCGCAAGGCTGTGATGCCTTGTCCTTCGGCGCGACCGCAGAAGACCTGGCACTGATCTGCGATCCTCATCCTACTTTCAGCGAGGCCATCAAAGAGGCGGCCTTAGCGGTAAATAAAGAAGGCATTAACTTTTAGCTAGAATAATGAGACCTGGGACCAAGAAATCTCAGGTCTTATTTTTGCTTAGGCCGCACACCATTCAGGAGCTTTTCGGATGCGAATCCCGCTTATTCTTTTTACTCTCGGCTTGCTCAGCTTCAATGCTTGGGCAGTGGAGCCGCCGTCGACTGTTCCTTTCGCCAAGAGGTACGATCCCGCCTCCATTACAACAGCTTCACGAGCAAGAGAAGTCATCGCGGCCTACGACAACGAAAAGAGAGTCTGGGAGAACTGGTACAAAGAAGAAACAGCTCAGTGTTATCGCAACTTTTTTGTGACTTATTGCTTGGATAAGGCTAAGTCGGAACGCACAGAACACATCAATGAGGCTCGCCGCGTTTGGCTCGTAGCTAGAGACTTCCTGAGGAAGGAACGTTCCGAACAGGCGGTGAAAGACCGCAAAGCTGCTGAGGCCAAGCAAGCCGCCAAAAATGCCAAGATGGATGCTCAGCCCGCTCGCGTTGCTAAAGCTCCTTCCAAGACACGAGACGTCACGCCTCGCAAGCCGGGCGAAGGCCATGCCCATGCCGCAGATCGCGTTCTGACACCCGAAGAAGAAAAAGCGAATGCCGAAGCCTATGCCATGAAGCAGCAGGAGCGTGAACAGCGCATTGCCGAGCAGGAAAGTAAAGTTCCTGAAGCTCCTTCTATGACGCCTGAAGAACGTATTCAAGCTAGAGCCGAGCGCCGCGCCGCAGCCGAGAAGAAACGCGCTGAAAATATCAAGAAGCGCGCAGAAAAAGCTGCGGAGTATGAACGTCAGGTCAAGCTTCGTGAAGAGCAAGAGAAGAAGAACAGCGTCACAGGTGACTTGATTCCTCGGCTGTAACAATCCAAAAAAGATCGGAACTCCTTGATCTGATAGGATTGTGTTCCTAAACAAGGAACCTAAATGCCATCAGAATTCGTAAAAGAAGTTGCCGACGTTTTTGCCAAGGACGGACCTCTCTCTAAAGTTACCGCGAATTACACGCCGAGACCTTCGCAAATTGAATTTGCGACCTCGGTGGCGGAAGCATTGGAAAAAGGAAAAACGCTTGTAGCTGAGGCGGGTACAGGCACCGGCAAGACGTTTGCTTATCTTGTTCCTGCGCTCCTGAAAGATCAGAAAGTCCTGATTTCTACTGCAGGAAAGACGCTGCAGGATCAGCTTTTTACGAAGGACATTCCGGCGCTTTTAAAAGCCCTAGGCATGGGCTGCCGTGTTGCACTCCTCAAAGGACGTTCCAACTACATCTGCAAGCAGCGTTTAGAACATGCGCTTCAGGAAGATTCCTACGTTGCTAAGTCTCGAGAAGAAGTCGTTCATCTTTATCGCATTAAGAAGTTTGCCGGACAGTCCGTGACCGGCGAGCGCGGCGACATTACCGATGTTCCCGAAAACTCCGGTATTTGGCCGGAAGTGACAAGTACCGGTGAAAACTGTCTCGGCCCCAATTGCGATCATTACAACGACTGCTTTGTGATGCAGGCCAGAGAGAAGGCAAAAGAAGCTCAGCTTTTGGTGATTAACCATCATCTGTTCCTGGCCGATATTTCGCTTAAAGACAATCAAATCACGGACTTTCTGCCGGAATTTGACCTGGTGGTGCTTGATGAGGCTCACCAGCTGACCAACATCGCGACGAACTTCTTTTCTCAGACGCTGAATCTTTACGATGTCAGGAATTTAGCTGCGGACGCGGTTTCTCAAGGTTACGGTGTCAATAAACAGATTGATTGGAACGGCATCTACAAAACCATTTCAAACGCCTGCGATGATTTAATCAGCACGACGCACAACATCCTGAACACCAAAGATAAACAGCTTGCGGTTGCCAAATTCAAGGATAAGCATCTTTTGGTTGAACCTTTCAAAAAGCTTTTGAATGCGGTGGAGAAACTGAGCAACGCGGTTCATGTGCACAAAGAGGCATCTCCTGAGATGACGAAGCTCGATGAACGTTGCACAGAGGCCCTTGACCTTATTGAATATTGGCGCGATGTATTCAACGGCAAAGCGGTTTCTCGTTCCATGAAGGGTCCGCTCTTAGATTGGTTTACGGTGAAACCGAAGAATATCTTCTTCAACACCACACCGCTTTCTTATGCCGAAATGCTTAAGAGCGCTCGGGAAGTGCAGGGCAAGCCGTGGGTTTTGACATCCGCAACATTGGCTGCCAACGGGGACTTTAAACATTTTATTGACCAAGTCGGTTTGGAAGACGCAGAAACCAAATCTTGGGAGAGCCCCTTTGACTTTAAAGCTCAGGGGATGCTGTACATCACCGAAGATCTGCCGACACCGAGCGCCTCTAACTTCTCCGATGAAGTTGCCAAGCGCATTTGGCCGTTCATCAAAAAAAACAAGGGCAGAGCTTTTGTGCTGTGTACAACGCTTAGGGCAATGGAAGTGATTTCCGAAGCGCTGCGTTACTTTGCTGAGACAGAAGGTGTCTCAATGAACATCCTGGTTCAGAACGAACAGTCCAAGCAAGAATTGCTGCGTCGATTCAGAAGTGAAGAAAATTCCGTGCTTGTCGGTTCCATGAGCTTCTGGGAAGGCGTGGACATTAAGGGCGACGCGCTGTCCTTGGTTGTAATTGATAAGATTCCTTTCCCGCCTCCCGATGATCCGGTGTTTGAGGGACGCTCAAAAGAACTTGAGGCGGAAGGCAAGAATTCTTTTAACGAAATATCCATTCCGGAAGCGATCATGCTCTTGAAGCAGGGGGCCGGTCGATTGATTCGTGATGAGAAAGATGAAAGA
>OLNO01003163.1_pt1 | contig 10297 bp, 8 predicted proteins | sample 1672861 | NCBI WGS metagenome assembly OLNO01 (sample SAMEA3136731, study PRJEB25190) | human gut metagenome | reverse complement strand
TGCCGCACCTCGCTCGCCGTATCGGCACTTAGAATTATGCGGTATTGCCATAAAAAAATACGCTTTCGCCGCCGATGCCCAAACCGCGCAAAGCATGGTATAATGATGGCAGGATAAACGCAGAAACCAACACACAGAACACGAAAAGAACACAGGAAAGGAAAGATCATGTACTTTCAATACGGGCAGGAAGAAACGGAATACCTGAGCGGCAAAGATGAAAAACTTGGGGCGGTGATTGCCCAGGTGGGCCGGGTGAATCGCGAGGTGGATACAGACCTGTTTTCTGCCGTGGTGCACCATATTGTGGGGCAGCAGATTTCCACCAAGGCGCAGGCTACCATCTGGCAGCGCATGCGGGGTGCCCTTGGCACGGTGGATGCCGAGCATATTCTGGAGGCAGGGAACGAGCAATTACAGCTGCTTGGCATCAGCTGCCGCAAGGCAGAGTACATCACGGACTTTGCACGAAAAATCCAGAACGGTGAGTTTGATTTGGAGGGCATCTGGCAGAAGCCGGATGAGGAAGTGATCCGGGAGTTAAGTGCCCTGAAAGGCATTGGCGTGTGGACAGCGGAGATGATTTTGCTTTTCTGCATGCAGAGGCCCGATGTGTTCAGCTATGATGACCTTGCCATCCAGCGCGGGCTGCGCATGGTGTACCATCACCGTAAAATTGACCGCAAACTGTTTGAAAAGTACCGCAGGCGGTTCAGCCCTTATTGCAGCGTGGCGAGCCTTTACCTGTGGGCCGCCGCGGGCGGCGCGGTGCCGGGGTTGAAGGATTATGCCCCCAAAAAGAAAGCCCCGGCCAAAAAGGCAGCACCCGCTGGTTCCCACACGGAGAAAACATCAAAAGTATAACAGAAAGGGTAGATGCTATGATGTTCACCGCGCATTATCAGTCCCCCTTGGGGGAAATTCTGCTGGCAGCGGATGAAGTGGGCCTGACCGGCTTGTGGTTTGACCGCGCAAAGTATTATGCGGCGGGCCTGGCCCCGCAGAGCACGGAGCGCGAAACCCCGCCCTTGACCGAAGCAAAGCGCTGGCTGGATGTGTATTTCAGCGGAAAAATGCCGGATTTTATGCCGCCGCTGCACCCCATCGGGTCAGACTTCCGGCAGGAAGTGTGGGCGCTGCTGCTGCAAATCCCATACGGGCAAACGACAACATACGGCGCGCTGGCCGCCCGGCTTGCGGCAAAGCATGGCACGGCGCACCTGTCCGCCCAGGCGGTGGGCGGAGCCGTGGGACATAACCCCATTTCGCTCATCATCCCGTGCCACCGTGTGGTGGGTGCCAGCGGCAGCCTGATCGGTTATGCGGGTGGTGTTGAGCGAAAAATCCAGCTGTTGAAATTGGAAGGAGCCGACTGCATAAAGCTGTTTGTGCCCAAAAAATGTGAATTAAGAGTTGAGCAAGCACAAAGTAAGGGCGAGCAAAAGATGTGAAAAAGTAAACCAGCAGAAGAGCGAATATGCGAAGCATGTTGAATATTAGGAACAGCGTTTAGCCAGCGGAAAAAACTTCGATGGACTGCCGCATGCCACTTGCAAAAGAGGAAAAAACATCAGGAAAAGCCAATAACTTGCTTTTGAGTTTTTTCCTTGGCGGTTAGAAGCTGCATATTGTATTGCGCTTTGAGGGTTTCATTCCATTTCTTTCATCAACTTCATTTTCCGCTTTTCGGGCCTGTTTATCCTTCTTTTTTCCTTAGGGTGTATCTGAAAAGGCGAAAATATGGTCTATTTCTACAAACACAGCGGGATTTTACGTTAAGGCAATACCGCATAATTCTAAGTGCCGATACGGCGAGCGAGGTGCGGCAGATGCCGGATCGGTGCTTAAGCCGTAAGGCGGGAATTGTGCGGTGTTGCCTTGAATAAAGGTTCATCAAAGCCAAGGACAGATTGAAAACTGCTTTGGCTTTGATGAGCCTGTTTTTGTGCCTTTTTCAAATTTATTTGGGAAAAAAGTTGTCCAAGACTTGATATCGGGCGGCTCACATTGTTTATGGGGTAGAGTGAACCCGCTCCGGCGTACGCCGCAGCTGGTTGCGATATTCGGACGGCGTAATGCCGTATAAACTGCGGAAAGTTTTCAAAAAACTGGTGTAATTGGTAAAACCGCTGGCGTTGCAGGCATCCAGCACGCTGGCGCCGGCTGCAATGGCACGGCGGCAATGCTGCATGCGCAGGTTGGTCAAATAGCCGTGTACACTTTCCATCGTGTAGGTTTTGAACGCGCGGGACAAATGCTCCCGGCTGGTGTATGTATATTTGGCAAGGCTGCCAACGGTTAGGTTCGGGTCGGTATAATTGGCCTGCAAAAAAGCAACGGCCTTGGCAACCAGGGCACTTGTAGCGCTGGGCGGTGCCGCGCGGCGCTCGGCCACAATCTGGTCCATCAGCAGCAAAAGCTCCACCAGCTCGCACCGCTGCACCATGTGCTGGGTGCTGCCGTGTAAGTAAGCGGTCTGGGCCATCCGCTCAAATAAGCCGCGTAGATCCCATGCGGTGACGGCGTCTGCATCCAGGATCACCAGCTGCCCCAGCCAGGTGGGGGCAACCAGCCCGCTGGCCAGCAGGGCTTCCTGCCATAGCTCGGCGTTGATCTGGGCAATCAGACGTTCAGAAATCTTATCCGTGATATTGAACATGCCCGCATGGTAGCACCGGGCAGGGAAGATGATCATTTCCCCCAGGTTTATATCATAAATGTTGCCGTCCACAGAATAGCGCACGTTGCTGCCCACCAGGGGCAGTACAAGCTCATAATACGGGTGAGAGTGTACAACAGACTGGCTGTCCTGCTCGTTGGTATACCAACCCACGGCAATCTGACCGCTTTCCAGCTCCATGCTGGCGCGTTCCTGCGTCAAAAACTGGTCCTTGATATGCGGTACTTTCTGGACGAACATGGTGGGCCCTCCTTTTTTGACTTTGCGGCGCGGATTTCTGGGGAACGTTTGTAGTCCGGTCCGGGATGTTGGGCATAGCAAATAACAAAATAGGACAAAAATGGCGGTAGTGGCCAATTTTTATATGGCATTTAACTTTATTATAGCATAGAGTGCAGCAAGATGGTATTGGCATACACCAAAAAATATCGATTTCTGGCAAAAAAATCTGATTCTTAGGTGCAGCTTGCGTCAAAAGAAAGAGAATGAGAAGGGGAAAAATAAACAACGTTATCTAGGGCAATACCGCACAATTCCCGCCTTACGGCTTAAGCACCACTCCGGCGGCTGCGGCACGGCATCTGCGTTGCCAAAATACTCGATAATACACAAAGTATTATCTGCGCTTTTGGCTTAGCAGCTGCCGCACCTCGCTCGCCGTATCGGCACTTAGAATTGTGCGGTATTGCCCTAGGATATATTATTTTTTACGTATTGAATCGGCATGGACAATATGTTAGAATAACTTTGATTAGATCAAAAGAGGAAAGAAAGAATAAAGGATGTTTGTAGGAACATGGTGGTCACTGATGCCGCCCATTGTGGCGATTGCGCTGGCACTGCTGACCAAAGAAGTGTATTTGTCATTGTTTGCGGGGTGTGCCCTTGGCGCACTGTTGGCGGCAGAATTCCACCCGTGGATTGCGTTTGATACGCTGTTTAACACAATGATCGATAGTGTGGATTTTTCCATTCTGATGTTCATGATCCTTTTGGGCATGATCGTTATGCTCATGCAGGAATCCGGCGGCACCCGCGCTTACGGTGAGTGGGCCTCCGGCCACCTGAAAAGTAAGCGCTCCGCTTTGGTAACGACCTCTCTGCTCGGTGCGCTGATTTTTGTGGATGACTACTTCAACTGCCTGACGGTTGGCTCTGTTATGCGCCCTGTCACAGATAAGTACAAGGTTTCCCGCGCCAAGCTGGCGTATATCATTGATGCAACCGCCGCGCCAGTCTGCATCATTGCGCCGATTTCTTCCTGGGCGGCAGCCGTCAACTCTTACGTTCCGGCGGGCAGCTCCATGTCCGGTTTTGAGATGTTCGTTAAAACCATTCCGTTCAACCTCTATGCAATTTTAACCCTGTATATGGTGTTCTTCACCTCCATTGTAGGCTTCGATTTCGGCCTGATGAAAAAGCATGAAGAGAACGCGGCCAAAGGTGATCTGTTCACCTCCGGCGGGGAAGAGTTCCAGAACCAGGAAACAAAAGACCCGACCGAGGGCGGCAAATACGCCAAAGGCAAGGTCATCGATCTGATTGCGCCCATGGTCGTCATGATTGCAACGGCAATCGCAGCTATGATCTGGACCGGCCACCTGAACGGCGGCCAGAATCTGGTGGAGGACTTTGCCAACTGTTCTTCTTCGGAAGCGTTGGTGTTTGCCGGTTTGGTCACAGTGGGATTCCTGCTGCTTCTGTATCTGCCGCGCCGTGTCATCGGCTTCAAGGATTTTATGAATTCCGTTCCCGAAGGTGGCAAGCTTATGATGCCCGCCATCCTGATTTTAGTGCTGGCCTGGACTCTGAAAGGTATGACGGACGCCCTGGGTATCGGTACCTTTGTACGTTCGGCCATCAATCTGAATTCCAGCCTGATGAACTTTGTGCCGCTGGTCATCTTCTGCATTGCAATTTTTATTGCCTTTTCTTCCGGCACCAGCTGGGGCACCTTTGCTATTTTTGTGCCCATCGTGGTCAACATGTTTGCTGAACTGGACCCGACCATGATGATCATTTCTGTAGCGGCTGTCCTGGCTGGTGCTGTCTGCGGTGACCATATTTCGCCTATTTCTGATACTACCATCATGTCCAGCTCCGGTGCCCAGTCCAACCATATCAACCATGTGCAAACCCAGATGCAGTACGCCTTTGTGGTCATTGCCGTGTGTGCTGTTGGCTACCTGATCGCCGGCTTTACCGAAAACTGGTGGCTGACCCTGCTTTGCTCGCTGGTGATTTTGACCGGAGTGCTGTTGGAGATAAGGAAGAGGGAAATGTGCGGCCGATAAACCATACTGACGTAGCATCATCAAAAAGAACCTGTTTTGCACACTATATGGGGCACTAAAACCGGTCGTGTTTTACAGCTATATGAACTATATATGAACTAAAACGCCGAACTTTTGGCCCCTGCGGCACAAAATTGGCACAGCTTTTTCAGAAGTTTTGAGGAGATGGCGAAAAACAAGAGAAAACAATGAGAATCCATGAGTTTATCACCTACTTCGTAAAACTGTTGTTGAGTACCTGATACGGAGGGGCCTGCCTTCTTTACATGGCTGCCGAAGATGTTTGGTAAAAGAGTTGTAGTTACCGTCCATGGAACCTGTGAAATAATGTTAGTAACCAGAAAAAATCCTGATTTCATGCGGGTTTGCGCGGCTTGACCTTTTTTACCTTAACTTGTTTCTGTTTACCATGGTGCGTTGCGTTCCGGCGTGATTTCGGGGGTTAGTGGCTTCTGGTTGCGCTCTATACTTAACCCACCACAGCGAAAGCTGATAGAGCAGAAAACAGAATAAGGAGGTACGAGGACAAGCCTGCGTATAGATTGTTGCTGCAATCTGTATACAGGCTTGTTGTTGTGCTATGAAGTAGGAAAGGTGAATAGTGAAAGACGAGCATGACAATTTAAGGAAAAGAACTGCTGGGATTGTGTATAAGCCTAGGACAAGAATAGAAACTATGGAATGACGGCTGGAGAGAAGTAATGGAAGAAAAAATCAGACTTGCGGTTTTCGGACAGAAACGTCTTTCGCGTGAAGGCGGGATAGAGATTGTTGTAAAAGAGTTATGCACCCGAATGGCACAGAATGGTTGTGATGTGACTTGCTACAATAGAGCAGGTCATCATGTGAGCGGTGCAGAGTATGACAAAACAATTGAATATGATGGTATCCGTCAAAAGGTTGTTCCGACTATTGAGAAGAAGGGCTACGTTGGACTTTCTATTGCAACACTGCTGAGCCAGCATCATAAGGTTATGGCTGTGGATATTGTGCCGGAAAAAGTTGAACTTATTAACAGTAAAAAGTCTCCGATTCAGGACGAATACATTGAAAAGTATCTGGCAGAAAAAGAATTGGATTTAACTGCAACACTGGATGCAAAAGAAGCATATTCTGATGCTGATTTTGTGGTCATTGCAGCACCTACCAATGTCTACTCAACAAACCGTATTGACGTAGCATTGCCAAAAAGAACCTGTTTTGTACACTAATTGAGTTGCTGAAATTGGCTATATTTTACAACTATATGAGCTGTAAATGCTAGATGCTTATACAAAACGCTGAACTTTTGGCCCATGCGGCACAAAATTGGCACATCTTTTTCAGAAGAATCATAGAAATGGCGGAAAACAGGAGAAAACAACAAAAATCCATGAGTTTATCATTAACGTCTGAAACTGCTGTTGAGTACACTATCTGACCCGCTAATGACACCTACATCATAACGGTTTGTTGAGTCATGAAAAATAGAGAAAAACAGATGATTCCTACTTCATAAAACAGCTGTTGAGTAGAGCATGTATGGTGATGATAATTACATGTTTTGAGTGGTTGAAGTGAATGATTTGTTCATAACGAACAATGAATGGTGAGAATTGGACTGGATGATATATACAGTTTTAACAAAACTCATGCGCCGACAGGGTTCGATTCAACAATCCAACACTTAGAAAAACGTCATTGCAGGGTATACGGGGTTCGACCGTACAAATCAACACTTCGGCTATAGAGAAATAGAAACGAGTGTACTCAACGGATGTTTTATGGAGTAGAAAACAAGGGAAATATGATTGCTGGGGTAATTGGATACGACAGTATAAGAAAACACTTAGCCGAGTGTGGTTATCACACAGTGGAAATTAGAGAGAAATACTATCTGTGAAGAGCAGATGTGTACATAGATTAGGAAGTTAACAAAAATGGAGGAATACATATGAGCACAGTTACTTTAGATAATAAAACAATTTTAGTCACAGGTGCGGCCGGTTTCATAGGCTCCAACCTTGTGAAACGAATTTATCAGGAGGCTCCTTCTGCTACGGTCATCGGCATCGACAACATGAATGCTTACTACGACGTGGCACTCAAAGAGTTCCGCCTGAACGAGCTGGCTAAGTATCCCACATTTACTTTTGTCAAAGGCAACATCGCCGACAAGGAGCTGATCACGGAGCTGTTCGAGAAGTACAAGCCGTCTGTGGTCGTCAACCTTGCAGCACAGGCTGGTGTGCGCTACTCCATCACCAACCCGGATGCTTATGTGGAATCTAACTTGGTCGGCTTCTTTAATATCCTCGAAGCCTGCCGTCATTGCGAGAGTCTAGAGCACCTGGTGTATGCTTCTTCTTCCTCCGTCTACGGTTCCAACAAGAAGGTTCCGTACAGCACGGATGACAAGGTAGATAATCCTGTTTCACTGTACGCAGCAACCAAGAAGTCTAATGAGTTGATGGCACACGCCTACTCTAAGCTCTATAACATCCCGTCCACTGGTCTGCGCTTCTTCACCGTGTATGGTCCTGCAGGTCGTCCGGACATGGCCTACTTCGGATTCACCAACAAGCTGGTGAAGGGCGAAACTATCAAAATCTTCAACTATGGCAACTGCAAGCGTGATTTTACTTATGTGGATGACATCGTTGAGGGTGTTGTCCGTGTGATGAAGAAAGCACCTGACAAGAAGAATGGCGAGGATGGTTTGCCGATTCCGCCGTATGCAGTTTACAACATTGGCAATCAGAACCCGGAGAATCTGCTGGACTTCGTGCAGATTCTGAGTGAGGAGCTGGTTCGTGCAAAGGTGCTGCCGGAAGATTATGACTTTGAAGCACACAAGGAACTTGTTCCGATGCAGCCGGGTGATGTGCCTGTGACCTATGCAGATACCAGTGCGTTGGAGCGGGACTTTGGATATAAGCCGAGCACAAGTTTGAGAACTGGTCTGCGTAACTTCGCTGAGTGGTACGCTGAGTTTTATAAATAAGGAAAAATAGAGGGTTAGAATTTATGGAAAATATCTTGGAACTTGATAAGCAGAGATATTCTGGGGGGGGGGTACCACGTTTTTTGCAGTTTTATCGTAAAGCACAAATGAGTAAAAATCCCTTTCTTCATAAAATATACAAGAAATTGTTTGAGATTTCTACCAAGAAAAAGGGAATTGAGTTTTCTGTTGATAATGAAATTGGCTATGGGTTTTATGTTGGACATCCATATGGGATCACAATTAATGCGAAAGCAATAATTGGTAACAATGTTAATATTCACAAGGGAGTTACGATTGGTCAGGAAAATCGTGGAAAAAGAAAAGGAACACCTTGTATTGGAAATAATGTTTGGATTGGAGTAAATGCAACAATTGTTGGTAATGTTGTAATTGGCAATGATGTACTTATAGCTCCAAATACCTATATTAACTGCGATATTCCGGACCATTCTATTGTTTTTGGGAATCCATGCATTGTAAAACATGCGGATGATGCAACGAAGGATTATATAAATCATGCAGTGTAAATTCTATGATAAAGAAAATTAGAGGGTTAAAAAATGAGAGAGTTTAAGGATTTAAAGATTGCTGTGGCTGGCACTGGGGCTGGAGATATAATAGGGTCAACCAAGAAAAACTACGATAACTAAATGGTTTTGACGGCTCGACTCGTTCAACAAAAGTATTTATTTGCTGACAGGCTGCGGAGAAGCTGAAATCCAGAGGTTATAAGTGGGAGGCTTTGGTGCAGCTCTGTTTTGACCCACAAAATGAGCAGCAAGTAAAAAATTAAGGAGAACGAATCGAGCCTACGGTGGATTGCCATTGAGTGATCCGCCGTGGGCTTGTTTGCTGTTTTATCAAATGAAAAATTAGTGAGGGAGAACAGAACTATGAAAAATTATAAAATCGCTGTGGCCGGCACGGGATACGTCGGACTTTCGCTGGGAGTGCTTCTGAGCCAGCATCATCAGGTAGTTGCAGTCGATATTGTGCAGGCTAAGGTCGATATGATCAACAACAAGAAATCTCCGATTCAGGACGAATATATTGAAAAGTATCTGGCAGAAAAAGAGTTGGATTTGACCGCAACTCTGGATGCAAAGGAAGCATACAGTGATGCAGATTTTGTCGTAATTGCTGCACCTACCAACTACGATAGCAAGAAGAACTTTTTTGACACCAGTGCAGTCGAAGCTGTAATCAAGCTGGTTATCGAGTACAATCCGGAAGCTATCATGGTTATCAAGAGCACCATTCCAGTTGGATATACTGCAAATGTTCGTGAAAAGTTCCACTGTGACAATATCATCTTTAGCCCGGAATTCTTAAGAGAAAGCAAAGCTCTGTATGACAACCTTTATCCTTCTCGTATCATCGTCGGTACTGATGTTGACAATGCCCGTCTGGTGAAGGCTGCACACACTTTTGCAGAACTCCTGCAGGAAGGTGCAATTAAGGAGAACATTGACACTCTGTTCATGGGCTTTACTGAGGCAGAGGCAGTTAAGCTGTTCGCCAACACCTACCTGGCACTGCGTGTCAGCTACTTCAACGAACTGGATACCTATGCTGAGATGAAAGGGCTGAACACTCAGCAGATCATCAACGGTGTTTGCCTGGATCCTCGTATTGGTACTCATTATAACAACCCGTCCTTTGGCTACGGTGGATACTGTCTGCCGAAAGACACCAAGCAGCTGCTAGCGAACTACGCCGATGTACCGGAAAACCTGATCGAGGCTATTGTTGAGAGCAACAGAACTCGTAAAGACTTCATTGCCGACCGTGTTTTGGAGATTGCTGGTGCTTATGAAGCAAATGACAGCTGGGATGAGAGCAAGGAGAAAGAAGTTGTTGTAGGCGTTTATCGTCTGACTATGAAGAGTAACAGCGACAACTTCCGTCAGAGTTCCATTCAAGGTGTCATGAAGCGTATCAAGGCAAAAGGCGCAACTGTCATCATCTATGAGCCGACCCTGAAAGACGGGGATACTTTCTTTGGTAGTAAAGTAGTTAATGACCTGGATGAGTTCAAGAAGCAGAGTCAGGCCATCATTGCGAACCGCTATGACAAGTGCTTGGATGATGTGAAAGAGAAAGTCTATACCAGAGATATTTTCCAGAGAGATTAAGCAAGATCAAGGAAAATTAGAGGAGAGAGTCAGATGAAAAATAAAGAAAATATAAAGGTATGCTTGGTGGGTTCATCTGGCGGTCATTTAACCCACCTTTATATGTTAAAGCCATTTTGGAAAAACAAGGATCATTTTTGGGTTACGTTTGATAAGGAGGATGCAAGAAGCCTGCTCGAAGGTGAAAAAATGTATCCTTGTT
>OLNO01003161.1_pt1 | contig 10299 bp, 10 predicted proteins | sample 1672861 | NCBI WGS metagenome assembly OLNO01 (sample SAMEA3136731, study PRJEB25190) | human gut metagenome | reverse complement strand
GAACAGACGCTGAAGCGGATGACGGATAATATTAATCAGAAAGTATGGCACAGAATGGAGGCTCATCATGGAGAAGAATAAAACAAAAGAATTAACCGCCAGGAAAAGGACAATGATTTTTATCTGCCTGGTGGTTTCAGGCATCGCGTCGTCCTTGCTTTCGACCGCTATGACGACTGCCCTTCCGAATGTAGTGAAATACTTCGGAATCAGTACATCTGTAGGACAGTGGATCACCAGCGGATATTCCCTGGCTATGGGAATGATTATGCCGCTGACCGCGTTTCTCATTACCCGGTTTCCCACGAAAAAGCTGTATCTGACCGGAATCGGCGGATTCATCGCAGGACTTCTGATCAGTATCTTTGCCGGGAATTTCGCGCTGATGATGGTGGGAAGAATTCTGCAGGCCTGCGGAAACGGAATATTGATGACAGCAGCCCAGGTGATTATTCTGACAGTATATCCGGTGGAGAAAAAGGGAACCATGATGGGAACCTATGGACTGGCCACGACAGTCGCGCCGGTTGTGGCGCCTACGATTGCCGGGCTGATGATTGACGCTTTTGGCTGGAAATCCATCTTTTATATTGTTCTGGCTGTGATGGCGCTTTCCTTTATTATCTCATCGATTGTATTTGAGGACGTACTGGAACTGCAGGATAAGAAGTTTGATCTGCTCTCATTTGTGGAAAGCATCTTTGCGTTCGGAGGCATTACTCTGGGAATCGGAAACATCAGCAATTTCGGTCTGATCAGTGCGGAAGCGGGACTGCCTCTGGTGATCGGAGCTGTGACCTGCGGCTTCTTTATGGCCCGTCAGTGCGGCCTTGAAAAACCGTTCCTTGATGTAAAAATCCTCGGCAACCGGAATTATACAGTGAGCGTGATTGCCAGTATGGTGCTGTATCTGGTTATGATGGGATCCTCTGTTATGATGCCGCTGTATGTCCAGGACGTTATGGGTTGTTCCGCAGTTGTTTCCGGTCTGGTTACCCTGCCGGGTTCTCTGGCGACCGCGGTTGTCAGTCCGTTTGCAGGAAAGCTGTATGATGAAATCGGAATCAAAAAGATATTTGTAGCGGGATCGGCAGCGCTGATTATCAGCAATATCGGCATGGTTTTCCTTACCATGAGCACACCGCTGTGGATTGCCGCCGCATTCAATGTAATCCGGAATATTTCCATCGGCAGTCTGATGATGCCCCTTCTGACCTGGGGCACCAGCAATGTGCGTCCGGAAAAAGTCGCGGATGCATCTTCCCTTCTTACTTCCCTGCGTACCATCGCCGGTTCCATCGGATCCGCAGTATTTGTCGGAATCATGACGGCGGTAAGCGCGGCTTCGGCAGAGACTTACGGGGACAATGCTCTGATGCATGGCATGAATATTTCCTTCCTGTGGATGGCGGCAGGAGCGGTCGTGCTGTTCCTGATTGCGGTATTTGCAGTCCGGGAAAAATGATAGGCATAAAAGCACAGATACGAAACACAGATGAATAAAAGGAAGGGGAAAACGCAGGGTACCATAATTGTATCCCTGCGTTTTTCTGATGCTTTTCGGGCATGAAATCTTATTAAATTTAAGTATTGGATCTATCAGGGCCGAAGAACTATACTTTAGCTGTAAGAAAAACAGGATTTGCCGCGGGGGAGGAATTATGAAAAAACTGCTGTACCGGCTTACAGAACCGGCCGGGACAATACCGGATGAGAGAAAGATTTTTTCAGATCATACGCTGAAACTGCTGATACTTCCGCTTTTTTTTGAACAGCTGTTGGAAGTGCTGGTAGGAGTTTCAGATACATTTATGGTAAGTTACGCAGGAGAGGCGGCGGTATCCGGCGTCTCTCTTGTAAATATGTTTAATACAGTGTTTCTCTATCTGTTTTCTGCTCTGGCGGCAGGCGGCGCGGTGGTGGTCAGCCAGTATATCGGAAGCCGGGACCGGAAAAACGGGAGTCTGGCGGCAGGCCAGCTTGTAATGACTGCGGCGGTTTTCTCCGCGGCGGCAATGGCTGTGTGCCTGATACTGAACCGGCAGCTTTTAAGGCTGCTGTTCGGCGAGGCGGACCGGGATGTGATGGAGGCCTGTGTAACTTATCTTCAGATCTCCGCTTATTCCTACCCGGCAATCGCCATTTACAACGCCGGGGCGGCCATTTACCGGAGTATGGGAAAGACAAATGTGACAATGAACATCTCACTTGCGGCAAACGGTATTAATATTGCGGGAAACGCGCTGGGCATTTTCGTGTTTCACGCAGGAGTGGCGGGAGTCGCTTATCCGTCTCTGATTGCAAGGACATTTTCCGCAGTGATTATCCTCCTTCTGTGTTTCCGTCAGAAAGATCCGGCGGCGGAAGCCGGATGCGGGGCAGCAACGGAATGTCCGGTCCGCGTGTCTCTTGTGTGGAGAAATATTTTCCGCCTGGACGGGAGCATGGTAAAGCGGATCCTTGGAATTGCCGTGCCCAATGGCATTGAAAACGGGCTTTTCCAGCTGGTAAAAGTGGCGCTCAGCAGTATTACCGCACTGTTCGGAACCGTACAGATCGCGGCCAACGGCGTGGCTCAGAGCTTCTGGTCCGTGGCGGCGCTGATGGGGACTTCTCTGGGACTGGCATTTGTCACCGTGATCGGTCAGTGTATGGGAGCGGGAGACCCGGAGGCGGCAGATTACTATATGAGAAAACTTCTGCGGATTACAATCCTTGCGTCTGTTCTCTGGAACGGTCTGATCCTGCTGGCGGCGCCTTTTGTACTGAAAGGATACGCGCTGTCGGATGAAGCGGCCCGGCTGGTGGTAATACTGGTTCTTATACATAACATTTTCAACGCCCTGTTCTATCCCCTTTCCGGTGCGCTGGCCAATGGACTGAGAGCTGCCGGAGATGTGAAATTTACTATGTATGTCAGTGTGTTTTCCACCATTGGCTGCCGGGTGGTTTTCTCGGTTCTGTTCGGCATATGGATGGATCTGGGGGTTATCGGGATTGCGTTTGCCATGTGCCTGGACTGGATGATACGGGCTGTGTTTTTCTGGATCCGCTTCCGGGGAGGCAGATGGAAAGAATTCCGGGTAATCGGATAGAGAAGAAAGACAGAAGTCAGAGATCCCGGGGGACTTTGTAACTGCTTTTGCGGAACTGCAGGAGGCCTGTGGTGCGGCGGATCTGGTATTTGCTTATTCCGGAAAGTATAGTAAAATAAAAAGGTCATACAGTAATTTACAGATAAACAGCAGAAAATTATGGATGAAAGAAGGAGGCTGTATTATGGAGATAAGAGTTCTGCGGTATTTTCTTACTGTGGTCAGAGAGGAGAGTATTACAAAGGCAGCTCAGGTGCTTCATATCACACAGCCTACTTTGAGCCGTCAGCTGGCCCAGATGGAAGAGTCCATGGGAGTAAAACTGTTCCTGCGGGGAACCAGAAAGATCGTCCTTACAAATGAAGGAATGCTGCTCCGCCGCCGGGCCGAGGAGATCCTGGAACTGGTAGATAAGACAGAACGGGAACTGCTGGAGCAGGAGGAGCAGGTGGAAGGGGTCGTATCCATCGGCTGCGGCGATCTCAGATCGGTTCAGAAGCTTCCGGAACTGATCCGGACGTTTCATGAAAAGTATCCTCTGGTTACGTTTGATCTGTATACAGCTACGGCGGATCATATAAAAGAACGGATGGACAGAGGACTGACAGATATCGGTCTGCTGCTGGAACCGGTAGATCTGGAGAAATATGATTTTATCCGCCTGGAAGGAGAGGAGCAGTGCGTGGTTACCATGCATCCGGACGCTCCCCTTGCGGCAAAGGAATATATTACGCCGGAAGATCTGGTAGGCGTGCCGCTGATCCTGCCGGGACGGCCGAGTATACAGGGAGAGATTGCAAACTGGTTCGGAGATTACTATGATAAGATTCAGGTGCTCTTTACAAGCAATCTTCCGGCAAGCAGCGGAGTGATGGCAAATCAGAAGCTGGCCTATTCTATCAATACATGTGGTTCCATTGATTTCTGGGATCAGACAAAGCTTACGTACCGTCCTCTGATGCCGCCGCTCATCTCAACCTGTGCTCTGGCCTGGAAACGGCAGCAGCCCTTTGGAATTGCGGCGGAAAAGTTTATAAGTCATGTAAAAAAATGCCTGGCAAAGCAGTATCTTTTCTAAAACAGAAAGTCATGCCGGTAAGGTATACCGGAGGATGTATATTAAGTATTAGACTTGAGAGGCCGTCCTGCTTATAATGAAAGTACAGACAGAAACCGGACTGCGGATGATTCTGTATTTTTATTTTTCAGAGAGGAGGCAGGAGATGGCTTTACCGGACAGCACCATCCGTTTCCTGGCAAAAGCGGGGATGGATGATGAGTATTTAAAGCGCCTGGAGGTACTGCAGTCAGAGGACGGAAGGGAGGAAGATATAATCCGTATTCTTCGGAAATTCCGTTTTGAGCTGCTTGACAGAATTCATGAGAAACAGCAGTGTCTGGATTCTCTGGACTATCTGATCTACAGGATGAAGAAAGAAGTTTGACAAATAAAAATGGATATGTTAGTATACAGAATACTGCTCGGAGGGCTGCCTGTTAAGGATAAAACAGTGTCAGCCGGATAAGAGGCAGGCTGAGATGCCTGATCCTCGGAGGGAAGGTCATTCAAAAGAAATGACAGACCGGATAAGAGATAAGCTGAGATGCTTATTCCTTATCCGGTTTTTTGCTTTATCAGGGTTATTACAGGAGGATGAGAAAATGGATTTTCTGAATGGCAGAATCAAAACAATTTATTTCAGGTATCTGTCGGCGGCATTTGGAAGCGCGCTGATCACTTCCATCTATTCTATTGTTGACATGGCGATGGTGGGACAGTATCACGGACCGGAAGGCTCTGCGGCATTGGCGGTGGTGGCGCCGGTGTGGAACATTATCTACAGTTTCGGACTGCTGATGGGAATCGGAGGCTCGGTTATATTCAGTACGATCCGGGGAAAAGAAGACGGAGACATCAGGAGATCGAATGAGTATTTTACAGCGTCTGTAATCGGGTCGGTTATACTGTCTGTAGGGATCTGGCTTGTCATTATCTTTTTTGACCGGGAACTGCTGACGGTATTCGGCGCACAGGAAAATACCCTTACACTGGCCAGAGAATACGTGCTTCCGGTTAAGTTCGCAATTCCGTTTTTCCTGTTCAATCAGATGCTGGCGGCATATCTGAGAAATGACAGAAATCCGGCGCTGGCCACAGGCGCTGTGCTTGCCGGAGGAATTTTTAATATATTCGGCGATTATTTCTTTGTATTCACCTGCGATATGGGCGCGTTCGGAGCAGGGCTGGCGACTGCCATCGGTTCTGCGATCAGCTTCCTTGCTATGCTGTCCCATTTCTTTATGAAGAAGAATACGCTGCGTCTTGTCCGGCCGGAAGGGCTGCCGCGGAAGCTCAAAGAAATAACAGCGACAGGGTTTTCCACATTTTTTATTGATGTGGCAATGGGAATCCTGACAATTCTGTTCAACCGTCAGATCATGATTTATCTGGGAACAAACGCACTGTCGGTTTACGGAGTTATTGTCAATATCAGCACCTTTGTGCAGTGCTGCGCATACAGTGTGGGACAGGCGTCTCAGCCGATTATTTCCACCAATTTCGGCGCCGGAAAAGGCAGCAGGATCCGGGAGACGCTGAAATACGCTCTTGGAACGGCGGCGGTATTCAGTGTCTTCTGGACAGCCTTAAGCATGCTCATACCGGATGCATTTATCCGGCTGTTTATGAACCCCACAGAGGAAGTCCTTGAGATCGCACCGGCCATTTTCCGGTGCTACGGGCTTTCTTTCCTGCTTCTTCCGCTTAACATTTTTTCAACCTATTATTTCCAGGCGCTGATGAAGCCGAAGACGGCGTTTCTTGCGTCTGTGGCAAGAGGCCTTGTGATCAGCGGCGTTCTGATCTATCTGCTTCCGGCAGTCTTTGGCGGAAATGCGGTCTGGTCAGCAATGCCGGTTACGGAACTAATTGTTGCAGCCTATGTCATCCGTGAGATGATAAAGTATACCAGGCAGCTTGGTACATATCAGAAGTAACAGAATAAGCGGGCTTCTGTCCGCAGGGAGGCTTATCCGGCAGTATCAGATGATTGGTGTACATATTGTCTGCTCTGCCACAGATAATAGCCGATAAAAGCAAGCGCGGTGATGACCCATGTTACAGGATAACTGAAGATAATGGCATGGATGGTGGGCGAGACTTTCAGCACGCCGGCCAGCCAGATGATCCGCAGAAGGCAGACTCCAAGCAGGGTGATCACTACAGGAACGATGACGTTTCCCCTGCCTCTTAGGGAGCCGCCCAATACTTCGATAAACACATAGACGATATACCAGGGGGTAATAAACAGCAGCATATCGGAACCGATCTGTACAACGGTTTCATCTGCGGTAAACAGCCGGAAAAGAAGACTTCTTGCCAGGATAAGTGCGGCCACCAGGATAAAGGACACAGCCAGATACAGACCCGGGTGCTTCTGCGGACTCTGTCCATTTTTCCCGCACCGTAATTCTGCCCTACAAACGTTGTAATGGAGATACCGAAAGCAGTGCTGACCATCCAGAAAACTGCGTCCAGTTTGCCGTATGCGGACCATGCGGCGGTGGTATCTGTGCCGAAAGTATTGATGGCCGACTGGATCGCGATATTTGTGATGGCAAACAGAATGGACTCGAAACCGGCAGGCAGTCCCAGCTTCAGCTGCAGCTTCAGAAGAGAACCGTGAAAACGGATTTTCTTCAGGGAGAGATGCAGAATTTGGCCGGAGCGCATCAGCCTGCGTGTGACCAGTACAGCGCTGACAGCCTGGGCGATCAGTGTAGCCACGGCGACTCCGGCAACTCCCATGTGAAAAAGGAGTACAAAAGCCATGTCCAGCAGGATGTTGATGACACAGCAGATGATCAGGATGTACAGAGGAGTTTTCGAATCTCCGGCAGCCCGCAGAACGGCGGATCCCATATTATAGATGAGGACGAACAGGATGCCGGCAAAATAGATCTGCAGGTAAGTCAGTGAGCCGTTCATGGTGTCTGCAGGCGTATTCATGAGTCTGAGCAGAAAGGGCGCTGTCAGTATTCCGATCAGTGTAAGAGCGATTCCGCCGGCCGCTGCGATCGCATATGCGGTGTGCAGCCCGGCGTTTGCAGTTTCCTCTTTCCGGGCGCCTACAAACTGGGAAATGACAACTGCAGCTCCCGACGAAAGACCGGTAAAGAAGCCGACGACCAGAGAGACGATCTGGGCGGAGGAGCCGCCCACGCTGGCGAGAGCTTCTTTTCCTACAAACTGGCCCACGATCACGCTGTCGATTGTATTGTAAAGCTGCTGGAAAAATGTGCCCAGCAGAATGGGAAAAAAGAACAGAAGGAGCTGTTTCCAGATAACGCCTTCTGTAATTTCGTTTTTTGTCTGATGTACTGTTTCCATAAAATACCTCTCTTAAGTTACAATTCTGTGATTTTTTCCGGCAGAATTGATTAGCATATGTATTATAATCTCAGTTCAGGGAAAGAGCAATACAATATAAAAAACAGTAAAAGAACACTTGTTCGAATAGAAAAATTGTGTTATTCTTTCTATAAAAGAGACTGAAAGCATACAGGGAGGCGGAAAGAATGGACGGAAGAACTTATATTGCAATCGATCTGAAATCATTCTATGCTTCCGTGGAGTGCATGGAACGGGGACTTGACCCGATGACTACGAATCTTGTAGTGGCGGATAAAAGCCGGACGGAGAAAACGATCTGTCTTGCGGTTTCCCCGTCTCTGAAGGCGTATGGTATCCCGGGAAGACCGAGACTGTTTGAAGTGGTGCAGAAGATCGGGGAGGTCAATGCACAGCGCCGGCAGAAGGCCCCGGGGCATAAGCTTGCCGGGGCATCCTGTCAGGCTCCGGAACTGGAAAAGGATCCGTCGCTGGCGCTGGACTATATCGTTGCGCCTCCTCAGATGGCACGTTATATGCAGATCAGCGGCCGGATCTACGAGGTTTACCTGAAGTATATTGCACCGGAGGATATCCACGTCTATTCAATTGACGAGGTGTTTATTGATGCCACATCCTATCTTGGCACTTACCGGATGACCCCGCGGGAGCTGGCTGTGAAAATGATCCGCGACGTGCTTGATACCGTCGGCATCACTGCGACAGCGGGAATCGGACCGAATCTGTATCTCTGTAAAGTCGCCATGGATATTGAGGCGAAGCATATCCCGGCGGATGAGAACGGCGTACGGATTGCCGAACTGGACGAGATGTCCTACCGGAGACAGCTGTGGTCCCATCGGCCGCTCACAGACTTCTGGAGGGTAGGCAGAGGATATGCAAAGAAACTGGAAGAACACGGGCTTTATACTATGGGAGATATTGCCCGCTGTTCCCTGGGAAAACCGGCGGATTACTACAATGAAGATCTCCTTTATAATCTGTTCGGCGTCAACGCAGAGCTTCTGATTGACCATGCATGGGGCTGGGAACCCTGTACCATTGCAGATATTAAAGCATACAGGCCTCAGAGCAGCAGTGTGGGCTCCGGACAGGTGCTCCACTGTGCCTATTCTTTTGAAAAGGCAAGACTGGCGGCAAAGGAGATGGCGGATCTGCTTGCGCTGGATCTGGTAGAGAAAGGACTGGTTACCGACCAGATTGTTCTGACAGTAGGATATGATATCGGCAATCTGAAGGATCCTGCCCTCCGAAAGGAGTACAGCGGGGAGGTGAAGACGGACCGTTACGGAAGAAAGATACCGAAGCATGCCCACGGCACGGTCAACCTGAAGCGGTATACTTCTTCGGCACGGCAGATTGTACAGGCAGTCTCAGAACTCTTTGACCGTATTGTAGATGAAAAGCTTCTGGTGCGGAGACTGAGCATGGCCGCAGCACATGTTATCCCGGAAGAAGAGGCACAGAACGAAATCCGGTTCGAGCAGCTGGATCTTTTCACAGATTATGCCGCCCTGCAGAAAGAACAGGAGAAGCAGGAGGCAGAGCTGGAGCGGGAAAGAAAGATGCAGAAAGCGGTTCTGGAGATCAAGAAAAAGTTCGGAAAGAACGCGGTCTTAAAGGGAATGAATCTGGAAGAGGGCGCGACCGCGGTAAAGCGGAACAACCAGATCGGAGGTCACAGAGCATAAATGGAAAAGAAACCAAAAGGCAAATACCAGGACATCATAAACCTGCCTCACCATGTTTCAAAAACACACCCACAGATGCCCCTCTATGACCGAGCTGCACAGTTTTCCCCCTTTGCAGCCCTTACCGGCTATGAAGACGCAATCCGGGAAACAGCCAGACTCACCGATAACTGGGTACAGCTTTCCGAAGACAAAAAGCAGGAACTGGATGAAAAACTCCGGCAGCTGATAGCCGACAGGGAGAGAACAGAGTCCGTCACCATCATCTATTTCCAGCCGGATGACCGGAAAGAGGGAGGCTCCTATGTAACCGTCACCGGGCAGATAAAAAAGATTGACGACTGCAGCCAGAAAATCTTTCTGACAGATGGAACGAAGATTGACCTGGGAAGAATTGTGAATATAAAATAAAAAATGCTTCGGAGGAACAACAATGGGAAAAATACTGGATGAGGATCTGATCTACGAAATACTATCCGTGGTGGAAGAAATACCGGCAGGAAAAGTGGCTTCCTACGGGCAGATTGCACGTCTCATCGGCTGGGGTAAAAATTCGAGGCTTGTAGGAAAAGTTTTAAGCATGGCAGAATTTTATGGGAAATATCCCTGCCACAGAGTTGTGAATCATGCAGGCCGTACTGCACCAGGATGGAGAGAACAGAGGGAACTTCTGGAAGACGAAGGTGTGGAATTTAAAGCAAATGGATGCGTGGATATGAAAAGGCACCAGTGGGAGGAATAGAACTTTATGAATTGTAAAGATATGATGCAGATTCCGGAGCTTACAGAGGTTCTGAAGCTGAAAGCAGGAAAAAACGGTTTGGAGCAATCTGTTCGATGGATTTATTTTGCAGACTGTCTGCAATGTGTAAAAAGTGAATATAAGATCGAAAACTATATCCACGGAGACGAATTTGTAGTTCTGACCAATCCCAGTGTTACGGATGACAGTCGGAAGCTGATGGAGATGATCCGGCAGATGTATGGGCATGGAATTACGGCTCTTGGAATCAATGAAGGCCAGATATCAGAGGAACTGATGCAATACTGTGAAGAGAAAACGTTGCCTCTTTTTGAGCTTCCGGAGAAATATCCTCTGATC
>OLNO01003148.1_pt1 | contig 10320 bp, 3 predicted proteins | sample 1672861 | NCBI WGS metagenome assembly OLNO01 (sample SAMEA3136731, study PRJEB25190) | human gut metagenome | reverse complement strand
AAGCCGCCCCATCCCCACTTCCTCAAAATAAAGTCAAACCGAGAGCGGCATACGCCGTGTTCTTTCCCATAGAGCGGGAGGGGTTTGCCGGCCCCTCCCGCCGACCTCATGACGGCAATAAGGCCGAAGGGCGTTTAGCATAGAGAGATATCACACAAGGAGGGAGACAACTTGAAAACCAAGAGAGTCCATAAGCTGCTGGCGCTGCTGCTGGCGCTTATGATGACATTCAGCCTACTGCCGACAGTGACGTGGGCAACAGAAAAAGAAGAGGAAGAATACGTCTTTCAGGGCTCCGGCACGGAGACCGACCCCTATCTGATCGGCGACTATACGGCGCTGAAGGCGCTGGCAACAAAGGTCAACGGCGGCTGGGACACCGACGGACTGTACTTCAGGCAGACCGCCGACATTGACATGAGCGAGGATACCAAGTGGGCGCCCATCGCACCCATTGCTGCGGGCAAATGCGATACACCCTTCAACGGCACCTATGACGGCGACGGACACCGCATCAAGAACTTCGTCTATAACGACCCCAGCCGCTACTATTATGGCCTGTTCGGCAAGTTGGGCAGCAATTCCGTGCTGAAGAACCTGTCATTGGACGAAAGCTGCTCCATTACCGGCCTTTCCTGGGTGGGCGGCCTTGCCTGCAGCAGCGACGGCTACATTATAAACTGCGCCAACTACGGCACGGTATCCGCCGCCGGATCAGCGGGCTCCGTATCCTATCTGAATCTGGGCGGTATCGTCGGAGTTGTCTCGAAGCTGTACGGCTGCGCCAACTACGGTACCGTTACCGGCAATCCGGACGCCACCAATTTTGGTGATGTACCCGGCGGCATGGAAGTAGGCGGCGTTGCAGGCAATGCCTACACATTGGTCAACTGCGCCAACTACGGCGACGTCAGCGGCGGCGGCAAGGTGGGCGGTATCGTCGGCTCAAGAGCTCCGCTGGGAGATGCCGGCGTGAGCAACGCCACATGGGGAACGACCTACAGCAACATTGTGGGCTGCGCCAACTACGGCACCGTCACCGCCCGCGAGATGGCCGGCGGCATCGTGGGCGAGCTGCGGGGCCGGGTGGAGGACTGCTTCAACTTGGGCACCGTCAAGGTGGAAAAGACCGTCGTGGGCGGCATTGTGGGCACAGGAGGCGGCGGCAACTTTGTATACAAGCTCTACGTGTACAACTGCTATGACGCCGGTTCCGTGCAGTACGGCGCGGAGGAGGCCGAGCCGATGGCGGGCCACCTGATCGGCCAGTCGGAAAAGCATCCCGCGATTGATGAGTTTGACGCAAGCTGCCTGTACTATCAGGACATCGGCCTGCTGCCCGCCGTGGGCGACAGAGATGTGGGCGACGCCGCCACGGCCATGAAGCTGGAGGACATGAAGACCGCCGCCTTTGTGGATGCGCTGAACGACTACCCCCACCCCATACTGCGGGGCATGACCTGGAAGCAGGGCGGCAGCGAGAGCAGCGGCCTGCCGGTATTCGCCGGGTTCGGCGAACTGAAAAACTGGAACCGTGAGCTGAAAAAGCTGACGCTGAACGGCAAGCAGGCGTGGCCGGACGGCAACGGCGGCTTTTACTACGTGTTCCCCGCCGGAAGCGAACTGACCAACGTGACGGTCAACGCCACCATCGCCGACGGAGCATCCATCGTACCGGCCAGCGGCAGCGTGCTGGACTTCTCCGGCGGCCCCGTGACCTTCACGGTGACGGCGGAGAACGGCAAAACGTGCCGGTATTCCGTAAGGGCAACGGCGGCGGCCAGCGCCGACGGTCTGGCGGCGCTGAAGCTGGGCACCGGCTATATGAACGCCAGCACGGCCCTGAAGGGCGATATCCTGCTGAGCGACGCGGACTTTGAACAGGCAAAGACCGACTACAAATTCACCCGCTATGACAGCGAGGTGCTGTACGGCGGCACGGACACCTCGATTTATAACAAATACCGCATCTGGGCCTTCCCTGCCGAGAGCGGGGCTACGCTGAAGGTCAAGATGAACAACGGAACGGCAACGACCAGTTCCGCCTCGTCCATGGAAGACGCCGACGCGAGGTATGTGAGCTATGACGGCTTGATGGCGCTGGGCCAGAACGACCTGACCCTGACCGTGTCGCCGCCCACAGGCGGCTCCGGCAAGGAGACGGACTACCGCTTCCATCTGAACGTACTGCCCTCGCTGAAGAGCGTGAGCTTTGCCGAATCCGGGCTGGAGTGGGAGACCTTCGCCTATAACGTGCAGGAGTACGCGCTGGGCGTGCCCAAGGGCGTGACCAGCCTGACCCCCACCGTGGCGGCGGCGCTGGGCGACACGGTGAATGTGACCTACAGCCCCGCGCTGGACGCCGACGGCAAGGTCAAGATCAGCGACCTGCCTGACGGTAAGCTCACCATCACCGTGTCCGGCAAAAACGCCGGAGACCCCAGCACCACCTATATCTGGAAGGTGCTGGACGCCACCTATGATGTGAGCTTTAACGTCAACGTACCCGGCGCGACGGTCTGGGTCTATCAGGGCAGCAACGATGTGCAGACGGCGGAGAACGGCGTGTACACCCTGCGCTTCAGCCAGACGTACCGTTATGTGGTCACTGCCAAGGGCTACGTCAGCCAGAGCGGCGCGCTGAACCGCGACATATTGACCGACGGTGTGCTGAACGTGACGCTGTCTCCGGCTCCGGCCAATAGCCTGCCCCAGTATGGCGCTACATGGCCCAGCTTCAGGGGCAACGATGAGAACATGGCCCTCACCGACATCAAGACCCCCATCGGCCCCTATGCCGAGGACGGCAGCGATGTGGAACTGCTGTGGGCCAGCGCCAGCGGTAGCGGCTATGACAGCGGCGCGGTGGGCTGCCCCATCTTCGTGGATGGCTATATGTACGCCTACGCGGGCGAGCAGATATTGAAGCTGGATCCCACCAGCGGCAAGACACTGCTGAAAAAACCGATGATCGGCAGCTCCAACTTTGCCATCGTGCCGCCTACCTATGGCGACGGCATGATCTTCGTGGGTTTGCGGGATGGCCAGGTGCAGGCCTTCAGCGCCGAGACGCTGGAGTCCCTGTGGGTCTATAAGGATCCGCTGGGCGGCCAGCCCAACTGCCCCATCACCTACTCCGACGGCTATATCTACACCGGCTTCTGGCAGGGTGAGTCCGGCATGGAGAACTTCGTGTGCCTGGCGGTGGATGACGAAGATCCTAGCCAGCCCAAGGAGAGCAAGGAAGCCCTGTGGCGCTATACCAGCCAGGGCGGCTTCTATTGGGCGGGCGCTTACGCCAATGAGAATTATGTTATGGTCGGCACCGACGACGGCAAGAGCGGCTATACCTCCGGCACCGCCAAGTTTGTGGTGTTCGACAAGCGCACCGGCGAGATCATGGACTCCAAGACCGGCTATACCGGCGACATCCGCTCTAATATCGCTTATGACAAGGAAACAGGCAGAGTATTCTTCACCTCCAAGGGCGGCTATTTCTACAGTGAGGTGGTGGGCGCGGACGGAAAGATCGACACCACGCAGTCCAAGGCTGTTTCTCTGGGCGGCATGAGTACCTCCACCCCCGTGGTGTACAATGGCCGCGCCTATGTGGGTGTGGCGGGTACGAAGGGCCAGTTTACCCCCTACGGCGGCCACAACATCTCCGTGATCGATCTGAGCAGCTGGCGTATTGCCTACACCGCCACCACCCAGGGTTATCCCCAGACCAGCGGTCTGGTATGCACCGGTTATGACGACGGCGTGTATGTGTACTTCATGGATAACTATACCCCCGGCGTGATGCGTGTCATTCGGGACAAACCCGGCCAGACAGCGCTGGAGGGCGGCGTGACCGAGGAGTTCACCTACAAGGGCGTGCCGGGCGTATACAAGGACTGCGCGCCCGTGGTGTTCACGCCGGAGGGCCCGCTGGCACAGTACTGCATCGGCAGCCCTGTAACGGATCAGTACGGCACGCTGTACTTCAAAAACGACACCGGCAACCTCATTGCCCTGACCAGTAAGGTGGAGGAACTGGTGGTCACCCGCGCCCCCAGCACCGTGGAGAAGGGCGAGGACGGCAGCTGGTACGTAGAGGGTGCGAAGCTGTCGGCCAAGCTTGCCAACGGACTGGAGCGCGACGTGACCGAGCTGGTGACGTACCGCGACGATAAGAAGGGCGGCGTGGAGGCCGTGTATACCTACGGCAGCAGCGCCCAGCCCTATACGTTCTCTGTCAAGACCGTGTCGCTGACGGCGGCTGTTCCGGCCCCGTCCATCGGCAACGGCACGGCGGAAGGCGAAACCGTGGACGGCGTGACCACCTTCCCCGCCGGCACGGCTTCGGGAGCGCCCACCATTACTGTCACCGCGCCCAAGGCGGGCTGGTCGGAGGGAACGAACACCTTCACCGTGGCCAGCAGCAACGACGCGGCCTGCGTGGTGCTGGTCAAGCGGGCCGACGGCAGCTATGAGCGCCTGACGGCGGACAACACCGATGGCAAGCACCGATTCACCGCGTCCTTCGGCGAGGGCGACAGCATCATTGTGGCCCTGAAGGGCGACGTGAACGGCGACGGCAAGATCAGCGCCGCGGATGCCAGCCAGACAAAGGCAGCAATCAATGGTAAGCTTTCTTTGGAAGGTTACCAACTCTACAGCGCGATAGTTTCTGGCGGAACAAGGCCGAGAAGTGCGGATGTCAGCCAGATAAGAGCATCCATTACAGGCAAGATCAGCCTTTCGTGGTAAATAAAAACAATAGGAGGAGCAATTCTAACATGAAACAAGTAGGAAAGCGGCTTCTTTCCCTGCTGCTGGCGCTGTGTATGATGATGTCACTGTGTGTCAGCGCTCTGGCAGTGAATGACGTCACAGTCACAGCGACGCTTGACACCCCAACACTGTACAGGAAATCGGTGGCCCAGACGGTGAAACTTCGGGTCGCAACCTCTGAGCCAATCACCATTTGCGACTATCAGGTGAAGCTCAAATTGCCGGAAGGCTGGACGGTCACCGCCATGGAAAATGACGATGCTAATGCGCAATTAGTGCCCGCAGACTACAATTTGGCTACCGGCAGTGTCGTGTGGAATGGTGATGGAGAAGACCACAGCGTTACAAACTTCGTCATTTATACGGTGGAGATTCCTGCCGACACCAAGGCAGGCCGTTATGAACTGAGCCTGTATGAAGTGGAAGCCAATGCGACGTATGGCACCAAGCCTGTTCTCACCTCACCTGACAACAATACCTCCGCCACGCTGACCATTAAAGAGGATGATGGGGGCGCAGATTATCAAAAATATTATAGAGCTTACCTGTACTCGGGTGTATCCGATTTGAAGCTGGGTACTGACAAGAACGTGGGATCCGTCGAAGTTGACATTCTCGACGGCATCATCAATAAAGGCGGAACCTATAACGCCTACGAGGTCACGCTGAGCTATGATCCTGCGATCCTGGAGTTCGTAAGGGTGGCTGATATTGATGGCGTCTACCGCACAGAGGATGATAAGGATAATGGTACTGTGACGGTATACCGCAGCGGCAACGAAAAAACCTGCGGCGCACGCCAAGGTTTTGTGGCGGTGTTCAAGGGCATAGGCCCCGGCTCATGCGACGTGAACATCACCCGCGCCTATGTGGATAAGGGCGAAAACGCCAATATCCGGAATGCTCCCACGGCTGCCATCGTCAGCGCAGGGTATACCTTCAACGTGGATACGTACTACAATGTAACGGCATCCTCGTCTAAAGAGCTCGTTTATGAGCCGTACGCGAAGGCCAATACAGAGTATACCTTCACACTGGCGGATGGATATGATTGGCGGGGCATGGCGATCCGTTACACCATCGACAACGGAGACGGAATTTCCTGGCCTGCGGAATATGACACCACCAAAAACTGCTATACCATCCCTGCTAACTGGGTGACAGCCGATATCCACATTGATGTTTCCTTCCGTAACTTTGACGTCACTGTGGAAGGTAACGCCAAGGATGAAGTGACGCTTTCCAGTACCTCAAAGCCTAGTTACAGGGTTGACTATCCCTTTACGCTGGATAAGCAGGAGGGATGGACCTACACGGTGGCTGTCACAGCGGGCGGCGAGAATGTCAAATTCACGGTAAGCGATGACGGCAAGACCTATACCATCGCTGGCAAGAATATCATCGGCGACATTGTCATCACTGCGAATAAGACGAAGGGCGACTCCCAGATCAGCTTCGGCGGCGACACCTCTGATCTGGAGGGCGAAGCTATCCGCAACGCTCCCGTGGGTGAGGACTTCACCTTCACCATCAAGAAGGATGCGAATTACGACTATACGGTAGACGCCAAGTACACGGAGAGCGGCGAGGCGATCCCCGTCACGGAGGATCCCGATGGCACCTACACCATCGAGGGTAAGTACATCACCGGCGACGCCATTACCATCACCATCACCAAGACCGCAAAGTGGAAATGGACGGTGGAGGTCAGCGAGTATGTGAAGGTCGGCAATGCCCAGTCCGTGTTCCTGATCACTGCCAAGCTGAACGACGGTGTGACGCTGGATGCCGGTTCGACCCTGGCCTATGGCGATGAGCTTATGTACCGCAACGAGGCGCAGTATGAAGGCGCTTACGCCTATCTGCTGTTCTCCGACAAGACGCAGGACGAGGTAAAGGCCGAGGCCGAGACAGAAGGCAAGATCAGCATCGTGACCGGTGAGGCACACACCTTCAGCCTGACCGGTGATGTGAACGGCACCGAGCGTATCGACGTCAACGACGTCCAGCTGGTGTACAACATCTACAAGACCAAGTACACCGCCTTTGACGCCAACACCACCATGGAGAAGTTTCTGGCCGCCGACCTGAACGGCGACCGCATGATCACCGTGGATGATGCCGTGGCCGTTGTAAATAAGATCAAATAATAGAGACGAGTTGCCGCGTACATGATTTCCCCTGCCCCTTTCGGGGCAGGGGAAATACCCCGTTTTTCGGAGGTTTGTTTATGTGTCTCTTAAGACGCAGAAAAAGAGAGATAGAAACGAATTTCTGAATAAAAAAGCAGAAGGAGAACCACGAAATGAAGAAACTGTTATGCGCGCTGCTGGCGGCCCTGACGCTGCTGGCATCAGTCGTCCCGGCCATGGCGGTGGACGAGAGCCAGTCGTACCTCTTTGAGCTGTCCATTGACGGCAGCGACACGAAGCAGGCCGCCCCCGGCGATATCGTTACGGTGGCGCTGGCCCTGAAGCGTACCGACACGGACGAGGGCTACACCATGTACGCCATGCAGGACGAGTTGTGCTACGACCCTGAGTTCTTCGAGCTGATGGAGAACAGCGCCATGACGGCGGCCTCCATCGAGACGACGGACATCGCTCTGCGGGGCGGCCTGCGGGCATTTTACATGAACTTCCTGTCTCTGGGCGGCGGCGAGAACTGGGACGCCTCCACCATGATCGGCACGTTCCAGCTGAAGGTCATCGGCACCTCCGGTTCCTCTGTGATCCGCAACACAGAGACCCGCGTCTCCACGGCAGACGGCATGGACAGCTACGCCACCACCGGCCGTGACGTGACCGTGATAGTGACGGACGAATGTACCGTACGGTTCGAGAGCAACGGCGGCAGCTCCGTTCCGGATCAGAAGGTGAAGCTGGGCCAGAAGGTGACCCGTCCGGAGGATCCCACCAAGGAGGGCTTTGCGCTGGCGGGCTGGTACAGTGACTTCGATATGACCAAGGAGTGGGATTTCAGCAAGGACACGGTGCAGGGCAGCATGACACTGTACGCCAAGTGGGTGGATCCCTCCCAGCTGCCTGCGGGCGGCTTCCATATGCCGCTGTGGGGCTGGATCGCGCTGGGCGCGGTGCTGCTGGGGATCGTGCTGCTCCTGCTGCTGCGCCGGAAGACGGTGAAGTTTGAGACCTTCGGCGGTACGGCCATCGGCAGCCGCAAGGCCAAGCGCGGCGAGAAGCTGACCCGTCCTCCCGTCCCGGAAAAGGAAGGCTGCGGCTTCGGCGGCTGGTATCAGGATACCGCCTGCGCCAAACCCTGGGACTTTGACAACGATAAGGTAGAGAAAAGCATGACGCTGTATGCCAAGTGGCTGTAAGCGTCGGTACAACGGGGGATACACGATGAGAAACAGGATCATAGCCCTGCTGCTGGCCTGTGTCATGACGGTGAGCCTGCTGCCGGTCTCGGCACTGGCAGTGGAGCCGTCTGACACCGCGGCGGCGCACGAGACAACGGTCATTACCACGGCGGAGGAATTTGCCGCCATGAAGTCGGATGGCGCGTACCGTCTCGGTGCGGATATCACGGTGGATGCGCCCTATGGCAAGACGTTCACCGGCAGCCTTGACGGCGCGTACCACACCGTGACGCTGGCGCTCCATGTTACGGCAGACGATACGGATGCGTCGTGGGGCCTGTTCCGCGCCCTGAACGGCGCGGCGATCCGGGATCTGCGGCTGGCCGGTGAACTGGCCGCCGCAGAGGACAGTCCCGCCAAGAACGTGGGCGCGCTGGCCGGTACGGTGTCCGGCGATACCACGGTAAGCGGCTGCCGCAGTGAGGTGCAGATCAGCGTCTCCAGCGCTGACAGCCATTTAGGCGGTCTTTTGGGCAGCGTCACCGGCGGTACACTGTCCCTGACAGGCTGCGCGAACGCGGGTACGGTAAAGGCGCTGAAAAGCGCCGCCGCTGGCGGTTTGCTGGGCAGCGGCCTGGTAGGCAGCGTCACGATCCTGCGGAGCTATCAGTCCGGCGACGTGCTGGGCGGTGTGTCTGCGGGCGGCTTAGTGGGGCAGCTGTCGGAGCAGGCGGAATGTACGGCGGCGTACAGCTATGCCGCCGCATCGTCCGCTGTGGAGAATACGGAAACCTCCGCCCTGCCGGGCTGGGGTGAGGTAAAGACCGTCAGCGGTGAAAAGGCCGGGGCATTGTGCGGTCAGGGTACATTCAGCGCTGAGAGCAAGGCACTGTTCTGGTCGGGCAAGGCGTTTGAGACCGATGCCGCCCCTGCCGGGGGACGGTTTGAGGAGACGGATACCAATACCGTGCTGGCAGCCTTGAACGACGGCACGGCGGCGGACGATCCCAACGGCTTTTTGCTGGCGGCGGAGAACGGCGGCTGGCCGCTGCTGCGCTGGGAGTTGACCCAGCCTCAGGCACCGGATACGGAGTTGGACAGCAAGAAGGAGGCATTGAAGTCTCAGCTTGCGGAGGTATGGAGCCAATACCTGGAAGCCTCCTATGAGCCGGAGAATTGGGCGGCGCTGACGAAGCTCTACAACGACGCGCGGGCGGCCATTGCCGCCGCCCGGACGGCAGAAGAACTGCCGCTGCTGTCGGAGCTGATGGCGGACGTGGCGGCCATTCCGGCCAAAACATATACGGAGCTGACGGCGGAGGAAAAGCAGACCGCCATCCGGCGTATTCGGGCTCTGTATGAGAAGTACCTGAAGCAGCTGGAGGAAAAGAAAGCTGCCTTTGACGAGAGTAGCCGGGGCGTCTGGCTGTCCCTGACCTTGACGGGCCGTGAGCAGCTGGACGTGGCCCGCGAGGCGCTGGAACAGCAGCAGGCCATGGCCCTGACGGCGCTGAACGACTGCAAGACCACAGCGGAGGTAGATGCGCTGGCTGAGAAGTGCGAGGCCGCCATGCAGCAGATCGTGGAGGGTTTGCAGGTGGCCGTACAGGCCAACGACGTCCCAGAGGAGAATAAGTGGGACGGCAACACAAAGACCCACCCCTCCGGCAGCGGTACGAAGGGTGATCCGTACCTTATCGGCACCGGCGCGGAGTTGGCGTGGTTTGCCGATCAGGTCAAGAACGGCAAGGTAACGCTGTGCGCTAAGCTGACTGCTGATATCGATTTGAACGGGCACCCCTGGACACCCATTGGTAGTTTTGGCAGCAGCAAAAATTATCAAGGCACTTTTGATGGATGCAACAGCACGGTCAATGGTCTGTATGTATCTGATAAGAGTTACGCGGGTCTGTTTGGCGTGATCGGAACGCCCGGTGTTGTAGAGCGCTTAAAGGTGGCCGGTACGGTCTCCATGGCAAGCGTATCGGGTAATCAGGCCGCCAGTGTGGGGGCGGGGGGTATCGCAGGCTATTGTATGGGTACCATTTTCCAGTGTTCCTCGTCGGTGAATATCAGCAATGACGGTACAAACTACAGTGCTGTGGCGGGTGGTATCGCAGGTAAATTGGCGGTAAACGCTATTGTAGATAGTTGCAATAACTACGGTACGGTGGGCAGCCGCAAAAATATCAACTATGCAGGCGGTATTGTAGGCGTGGCTC